>Ga0308173_10000731_pt1 | contig 14787 bp, 11 predicted proteins | sample PhyPR1_FD_203716 | JGI IMG/M metagenome (GOLD analysis project Ga0308173, IMG submission 203716) | Soil microbial communities from UC Gill Tract Community Farm, Albany, California, United States - DLSLS.P.R1 | ecosystem: Environmental > Terrestrial > Soil > Agricultural land | place: USA...
GATTCCGAATGCCAACGCGACGAACACGGCCTGGCCGGCGACAGCGGGTCGGGCGAGCGCAATCAAAGCGGCGCTTCCGCGCGCGGCGCCATAGATCGGCAGCGCGCACTGCACGGCAGCAATCAACAAGGCGAGGATCAGGGCAAACTGACCGAGTTCGGGGATCATGGTGCAATCGAAGTTTACGGACCCGAAGCGGTCCAGACCGCTAGCTTACGCGAGACGGCGGTGTATGCGTGATATGTATCAACTCGGGGCGGGACGCGAAACGGCCCGCCAGGTGCGGGCCGTCTGAACCGTACGTCAGGCGCGATGCATCGGACCGGTTAGGTCAGGCTTTCTTGGCGTAGCCGGCGCACCAGCCCGCGGCGGCAACAGCCTTGCCGGCAAACAGCTGGCACGGACCATAGCCAGTCGGGCCGCCTGTGTAGAAATTGCAGTTCGCGCACAGTTGTCCTGCCTGGTGCGGAGGCGGCGCCTTGCTTGCATCCTCGACATAGTTGAGCGCCTTCGCGGTCGGATCGTCGACCGCGAGGTGCGGAAGATCGTCTGCACGCGCGATCTGCGGCAAGGCGCTGACGAGCACGGCAGCGCCAAGCGCTCCGCCGGCGGTCTTGAAGAAGCGGCGACGGCTGTCGTCCATCGACATTGTGGACTTGTCTACTTTTTTCATGGCAAACACCTCGGCTGGCGGATGGGGCTGATACGTCGAACGTGCATCGCCCCGCAGCAGGAAGCTCGGAGTGATGCGGACCGCATTCAGTTTACGCCGAAGGCGCTGCCTAAAGAAGCCGTCAGCCCCAACGCAGATCAAGGACGTGCAGAAGAGGTTCAGCCAGGCTGATCGGCGTCAGCCGGCGACCCGGCCGGCGCGATCCAGGGCGGCAAAATCCGTCTCGCTCAGTACCAGGTCCGCAGCGGCCACGTTTTCCTCCAGGTGGCTGATCTTGCCGGTGCCGGGAATCGGCAACATGACGCTGGCGCGCTTGAGCAGCCAAGCCAAGGCGACCTGGCCCGGTGTCGCGCGCAGCCGCGCTGCAATCTGCGTGAGCACCGAATCGGCCCCGGCGAGCTTGCCGGCAGCCAGCGGGAACCACGGAATAAACCCAATATTGTTCGCCTGGCAATAGTCGAGAACTGCCTCGCTCTGCCGGTTCGCCAGGTTGTAAAGGTTCTGCACCGTAGCGACTTTGAAGAACTTGCCGGCGGCGCGGATTTGATCGACGCTGACTTCGCTCAAGCCGACGTGACGGATCAGCCCTTCCTTCTGCATCCGGGCGATCACGTCGAACTGTTCGTCACGCGGCACGGCCGCATCGATCCGGTGCAGTTGCCACAAGTCGATGCGCTCGACCGCGAGCCGCCGCAGGCTCATGAGCACGCATTGACGCAGGTATTCAGGACGGCCGACCGCTTCCCAGATATCCGGACCGTGGCGCGTCAAGCCGCCCTTGGTCGCAATCACAAGCCCGCGATACGGATGCAGCATTTCGCGGATCAGGTCTTCGCTGACGTAGGGACCGTAGCTGTCGGCGGTATCGATCAGATTGATGCCGAGATCGGGCAGGCGTGCCAGCGTTGCGCGCGCGGCGGCCGGATCGTTCGGTTCGCCCCAGATGCCAGGCCCGGTAACGCGCATGGCGCCGAAGCCGAGGCGGTTTACCGTGAGGTCGCCTCCGATGCGGAACTGGCCGGAAGCGGCCGCGCTTATCGAGTTGGGCATGACTGTTCCTTGTTCATTCGGTTGAGCTCACGCGCTGCGTATTACGTGTTGATCGGCAGTCGCGTCACGCGCCAGAGTTTCCGCCTGTTCGTCGGCATTCAACCCGGCCGCAGCGGAATCCTCATGAAGAAAACTTCATGTTTGTGCAAATGTACGGCGGGCCTTGGCCCAGAGCTTTTCTTCGGCCCCGTTAGAACCGTGGGCAAGGTCCACCCTGCAGAGCGTGGCCGAGGCTCACCCTACACGCGCGTGCGGATTACAGCGCTTACTGCGCGCCGCCCTGCGCCTTCGCAGTCTTGGCCTTGGCGATCGCGTCGGCGACTTCCTTGGGCATGTAGGTCTCGTCGTGCTTGGCCAGTACTTCGCGCGCGACGAAGCGGTTGCCGTCCATGCGTCCGGTCGCGACGATGCTTTGGCCTTCACGGAACAGGTCCGGCAGGATGCCAGTGTATTCGACCGGCATATCGTGGAAGCGATCGGTCACGGTGAAGTCGACCTTGAGCGATGCCGGGTCGCGCTTGAGCGATTTTTCCAGCACCACGCCGCCGAGGCGAAACGCCGATCCCGGCGGCGCATGGCCGCTCATCACTTCGCTCGGCGAAAACAGGTAGGTCATGTTCTGGCTCAGCGCGGTGACAGTCAGCGCAGCGGCGATGCCGACGGCGAGCAGGATCAGTGCGACGGCGATCAGCCGGCGTTTGCGAGTCGGGGTCATGCGGACTTCCGTGCAGCCTGGCGCTTCAGGCGGGTATGCAGTTCGCGCAATATGCGGCGGCGCTGCCACAGCGGCGACAACGCGTCAGCCAGCAGCACGACGAAGAATACGGCGTACGACCACCAGATGTAGGGCCCGTAGCCGCCCATTGCGAAAAAATCAGACATGGCTGGTTTTCACCTCGAGCGGCGCTTCCGAGGCGGCGATCGCGCGCACCCATTCCTTGCCCGACTCGAGCGACAGCAGCGCCGTGCGCGACCGCGCGAGTACGCTGGCGAAGAAGTAAATGTGCGTTGCCAGTGCCAAGGTCAACAACGGCCAAAGCATGCTGGAACTGATGTGCGACTCACCCACCAGGCGCACGGTCGAGCCCTGGTGCAGCGTGTTCCACCATGTCACCGAGTAATGCACGATCGGCAGGTTGACGACGCCGACCAGGGCGAGAAACGCGGCGGCACGCGCAGCCTGGCGCGTGTCCTCGATCGCGTGGTACAGGCCGATGACGCCGAGGTACAGGAACAGCAGCACGAGTTCCGACGTCAGACGCGCATCCCAGGTCCACCACGTTCCCCACATCGGCTTGCCCCAGAGCGAGCCGGTGACGAGCGTGATGAACGTGAACGCGGCGCCTACGGGCGCGCTGGCCATGGCCAGCGTCTCGGACAACTTGATCCGCCAAACCAGCGCAATGAATCCGTTCACGGCCATGAAGATGTAGCCGAATAGGCTCATCCACGCGCACGGCGCATGGATGTAGATGATCCGGAAGGAATCACCCTGCTGGTAATCCGCCGGCGCCATCGCGAGGCCACCGTAAAGCCCCACCGCGCCGCTGATCAGAGCCAACGCATAAAACCACGGCAGCAGTTTCCCCGCGAAACGGTAGAAGTACGGCGGAGAACCGAGCTTGTGGAACCAGAGGACGATTGGGTTCATCGAGTTGGCAAAAGGGCACTAAGGAAAAGATTGAACCACAGAGAACACGGAGAAGTGCAAATTCCTGAATGATCGCTCCGGCTCTCAACAGCGAAACTGGCCAAGCAGAAATCCGTCTTGATGTTACTTGACGCCTCGCGAACAAGACGGAACGAATTGCTTCAGGTGACCGCTTTAAAAGACCCCACTTGTCCGGAGAATTGGAGCATCTTCAGGCTGACTGAACGTGAGTTGGATCAATTAGATCTGCTCTGGCCGGCCTCCCGTCCCGACGTGAACCCAAACGTTTGTCGTCCGAATAAAAGGTCCGTTCGCCCCTGGATTCAGGTATGGCACGGGCTCTGAGGCATCAATGGGTGAACCAATGGCGCAATCTGCTCGCACGGTTCGTTCGCTTGTCTCTGTGTTCTCCGTGTTCTCCGTGGTTCAATCTTTTGATTTTTACTTCAGGTCAGGGAAATCTTCAGCGCGGTGGCCGAGGCGAGTGGTGCGAGGACCAGCGCCAGGACCAACCAGGCGCCGAGCCACAGCAGTGGCGCGCTGAAGGGCAGCGCCAGCTGGGCCGCGTTACAGGCGCCGGCGCCGAAGATCAGGACCGGCACGATCAGCGGCAGCACCAGCAGCGTCAAAAGCATACCAGAGCGGCGCATGCCGATCGTGAGCGCTACGCAGACAGCGCCGATCAGGCTCAACAGCGGCGTGGCCATCCCCAGTGCAGCGATCAACACCGGCAGGACTTGATCGGGGAGGTGCAACAGCTGCGCCAGCAGCGGAGCGATCGCGATCAACGGCAACGCGGTCGTCAACCAGTGCACCGCAATCTTGCACGCGAGCAGTAACGACAGCGGGTGTGGCGAGAGCACGAGCTGCTCGAGCGAACCGTCTTCGAGATCGCTGCGAAACAACGTATCGAGCGATAGCAAGCCAGCGAGCAGCACCGCGACAAAGATCGTGCCCGCGGCAATCCGCGCCAGCGTCTCGGCTTCCGGTCCGAGCGCAAACGGGAACAGCGCGACCACGATGACAGCGAACATGAGCGGATTGAGCGCATCGCCGCGCCGCACCCAGGTCAGCGCAAGATCGCGCCGCAGGATCGCGATGCAGGCGGCGGCGGTGGTTCCGGGTTTCATGACATCAGCGCTGTAATTCGAGGGCAGGAGGCCGAAAGCGATGCACCGCCTCGCGGCCGTTCCCCCGACTGCATCGGGGGAAAGGATTGGGGTGAGGGGGCAGCGCAGCACGCTTGCCAGGGCGATTGGCAGAAGCTCCAGCGCTGATGGGTTCATGCACGCACGCAGCCATCGCCAGATCGACGCGCCGCCCCCTCACCCAACCCTCTCCCCCATCGAGTGCGATGGGGGAGAGGGCTCCAAAGCGAGCGATGGGGGAGAGGGCTTTCACAATTGAGCTCGCGCTACACATTCGCACTTGCGGACACGGAAGGGCCGATTCCGCTCGCCGGCGCGGTAGGTCGCAGCGCCAGACGCCGCGGCGTACCCGAGGTGTAGGCATAAGCGCCATGCGAGGTGATCAGCGCAGCGCCGCCGCGACGGGCGTGCGAGTCGAGCACGCGGTTGACGAGCTCGATGCCCTCGCGGTCGAGATTCGCGTACGGCTCGTCGAGCAGCCACAGCGCCGCTGGCACGAGCAGCAATCGCGCTAGCGCGACGCGTTTGCGTTGCCCGGCAGAGAGCATGCGCACCGGCTGGTCCTCATAGCCGTCGAGGCCAACGCTGGCCAGCGCGAGCTGGGGCGTGATTCCGGCACGGATGCCGCCGATGCCGACTGCGAAGCGCAGGTTCTGCAAAGTGGAAAGTTCCATTTTTAATCCGAGCAGGTGACCGAGCAGCGCGACTTGGTGCGACAGCCTGGCCAGCGTCAGCGGCGCGCCGCGCAGCAGGATGTCGCCGGCGGTCGGTTCCAGCAGCCCGGAAAGCACCTTGAGCAGCGTCGTCTTGCCGGAGCCGTTGTCGCCTTCGATCAGGACGATCTCGCCTTCGTGCAGCGCGAAGTCCAGCGGCCCGAATACGGGTTCCTCATTGCGCGCGTAGGCGAGCGCGCGGACTTGCAACAGCGGCTCTATGTCTGGATCGATATCTGCGTTCATGCGGCCGCGATGCTACCTTGTATGCCGGCTGGCGCGCCATGAGGCTGCGCAACGGGATGTCGCATTCACGCTCGCGGCGCTACACTCGGGCTTGATCCACTGGAATACACCATGCAGCCCAATGTGATAGGCGCGCTGGCCGCGCTCGGCCTGGCAATCTCCGCGCACGCGGCGCCGCCGTCGCCACCGGCGCCGGATCGCGCAACGTACCTGGTTACTTTGGGAGACCCGCCGCTCGCGGCGCGCTCGGTCGCCGGCACGCGCGGGCTGGGTCTCGCCGCGCAGGACGAGAAGCTAACGGTGCGCCGCGCCATGCGCTCGGCGGATGCTGACGTCTATTTGCGTCAGCTCGATGCCGCCCGTGGCAACATCTTGGCGTCGGCACAACGTATCAGCGGCCGGCCACTCGGGCCCAAGCAGATCTATCGCTACGCGAGCAACGGCATGGCGCTCGAACTCAGCGCCGCCGAAGCGGCACGCGTGGCGCAACTGCAGGGCGTCGCGAGCGTGCGGCGCGAACGCATCCTGCACCTGCAGACCGATGCCGGTCCGCAGTGGATCGGCGCCGACCGGATATGGAACGGCCAGGTCCCGGGGGTTAGCCCGAACCACGGCGAAGGCGTCGTAATCGGCATCATCGATACCGGCATCAATCCGTCCCATCCGTCGTTTGCCGCGACCGGCGGCGACGGCTACGTCGTGCAGAATGCGCGCGGACACTATTACGGCCTGTGCGCGAGCGCGCAGGCGCAGTGCAACGCCAAGCTGATCGGCATTTACGATTTCACCAACGAAGGCACGCTCGGCGTCGACAGCGTCGGTCACGGCAGCCACGTGGCCGGGATCGCGGCCGGCAATGTATTCACCGGCACCTTGCCCGGCAATACCGTGTCGCTTTCGCGCAATGTCGCCGGCGTCGCATCGCACGCCAACCTGATCATGTACAAGGGTTGCAACGCCGAGCCGATCGATTCCAGTTCGGATGGCACCTGCGCCGAATCGGCGCTGGTCAGCGCGATCGACCAGGCGACCGCCGACCAGGTCGACGTGATCAATTTTTCTATCGGCGGCGGCACCGACGATCCGTATGCGCTGCTCGCCGATCCGGGCAGCGATGTGCATGCGTTGTTCCATGCGCGTTCGACCGGCATCGTCATCGCAGTGTCGGCCGGAAACGAAGGCCCTGGCCCGATCACGATCACCGAACCTGCGACCGCGCCCTGGGTGATTGCCGTGGCGAATGCCACCCACAACCGCCGTTTTGCCAATTCGATTGGCGCGTTTTCCGGAGCCGCCAATGCGCCCGGCACGCTGGCGGGGCAGGCGTATACGGCTGGTTATGGTCCGGCGAGCATCGTTTACGCCGGCGATTACGGCAATGCGCTCTGCGGCGTCGGCACCAGCCAGGGCGTGACCCCGAATGGCGCAAGCAATCCCTTCGCACCCGGCACGTTCCACGGCGAAATCGTGATTTGCGATCGCGGCACTTATGCGCGCGTGGAGAAAGGCTATAACGTCAAGGCTGCGGGCGCGGGCGGATTCGTGCTCGCCAATGCGGCCAGCGACAGCGAGTCGATTGTCAGCGACGACCACTTCCTGCCGGCCACGCACCTGGGCTACAGCGAAGGCCAGCAGCTCAAGGCGTGGGTGGCCAAAGCGGGAGCGCACAGCGGCACGATCAGCGCGGTTACAGCCGCGCTGAACGCCAGCTTCGGCGATGTGCTCGATGCCTCGAGTTCGCGCGGGCCGTATGGATTCGGCAGCACGCTCAAGCCAGACATCACGGCGCCCGGCGACGACATCCTGTCGGCCGCGCAGACCGGCAACGGACTGGCCTTGCTGAGCGGCACCTCGATGGCGAGTCCGAACGTCGCGGGTTCGGCGGCACTGGTGCTTGCGGCCCATCCGGATTGGACCCCCGCGCAAGTGGAATCAGCGCTGCTCGGCACTGCACTGGCGGGCAGCGTGCGCCTCGAAGATGGCGCGACCAAAGCCGGGGCGTTCGATGCCGGCGTCGGTCGCGTGCAGCCCGCAGCCGCCATCAAGGCCGGTTTGTACCTGCCGCTCGCGAGCGACGATTTCTTCGCTGGAAGCGGCTCGTTGTTTAATCCCACGGAACACGGCGACGTGGCGAGGCTCAATCGCGTCAGCCTCGTGAACGAAAACTGTTTTCAGCAGTGCAACTTCACGCGCACGGTCGCGGATATGTCCGGCGGCGGCAGTTGGCAGGTGACGAGCACCGGCACCGCTGGCGCCGTGGTCAAAGTCACACCGAATCAGTTCACGCTGCCCGCGGGAGGCGCGCAGGCGCTCGCGATCGCGGTCGATGTCAGCAACGCGCGGCTGCCCGGCAGTTGGATCGACGCGCACATCGTGCTGCACAAGACCGCTGGCGGCACGAGTGCAAGCGACATTGCGCTTGCGCTCAGCGCCTACGCGGCTCCGGGCGCAGAACAGCCTTTCGCGCAGATCGCCGGACCGGCTCCGGGCGGCAATGCGATGGTGCAGGTCAGCGGTCTCGGCGCCCTGGCGCACGCGACGTTTACTCCGACATCACTGGCACCGGCGGTCTCCAGCAACCTCTCCCTCGGTGTCGATCCGAACCCGGCCCAGGTGTACGCCGGGTTTCCCGGCACCGGCAAGCAATTCGTACTTTTTCCCAACGTATACCAGGAAGGCGTGGACACGTTGTCCTACGGGCGCATCTTCGTTGTCGAGATCGCTTCTTCGAATGCGCCGACGACGACCCTGTACGCAGGAATAGACCGCAACGGAAATGGCCAGCCCGATGCCGACGAACAGGCATGCATCAGCCCGCAGATTGCCGGCTCCGGCGTGGCCGCGCGCTGCGTGGTCGATTTGCGCGATGCCGGCCCCGTGAACGTGTGGGCGCTGGTCGATGTCGCGTCGGGCGATGCTGCTGCGACGTATGCGGTCAGCATCAACAGCGGCATTCCGGTCGTGAACTACATCGCGCCGATGGGCGTGCCCGCGCAGCAGTTGCATGTGGTCGGACCAGGGCATGTCGCTGCAGGCGCAAACTTTCCACTGCGGCTGTTCTGGGGGCCCGCCCAAGCCGGTGATGCCACTCCCGCCCTCGGCACCGGCACGTATTACGCGGCGGTAATGATCGATGGCACTGGCGACATCGCGCCGGATGCGCTCGGGCTCTCCGGTCTCGTTGCCTTGTCGCTCACTGCGAACGCGGGCGCCGACGATGTAATCGACGCTCTGGCGCCGGCTGCCGCGCGCGGCATCAGCGTGCATGGCCCGGAGCTGCTGCAGCATCGATTCATCGATGTACCGCCGGGTGTGACTACCGTGGAATTCGACACCAGCCTGACATCCGGCACGGAGGGCGCGCTGGTCTTCGACGCAGTCCGTGCCGAGTTTCCCCAGGCTTCGGCCAGTGCCGACGTCGCGTCGGCGCCGCCAGTTCAGGCCTCGGCGGAATGGACTCTGGACAGCATCACCTCGAGTCGCAATGTTCCGATACCGGCAGCTTCTGGCCGCTGGTACATTGCGACAAAATATAATAATAGTAAAAGCGTCAGTGCGTTGATTGGAGCGAAGTTAACCTATGGAAAGAATCCGGCGCCGACGCTGTCGCCCGGCAACTACTTCAACCCTCAGCGTTCCGGGCACGGCATCTTCATCAGCCGGGCGAGCGGCCAGCAGGTGGTCGACTGGTATACATTCGACGAGCAGGGCGCGCCGGTCTGGTATCTCGCGCAAGGCGCGGCGCCTGCAGCAGGCGAGGGCGCTTGGAATGCAACGCTTTACCGCGTGGTCTGGGACGGCAGCGGCGGCACACCGACAGCCGTCGGCGACGTGATTCTCACCGCGACGTCGGACGACCACGCGATGTTTTCCTGGCACCTGTTCGGACAAGCGGGCAGTGAGGCGTTTCAACTGATCGCCGCGCCGGCCTGCGTGACAGCGGGTGGCAGCGTCAATCTCAATGGCGAGTGGTATCCGCCGGCACAGTCGGGCTACGGCTTCGACGCGCTGGTGATTCCGGGCCAGCAGTTCGATGCGTTCTACATGTACGACGACACCGGCAACCCGCGCTGGGTCGTCGGCGCGGTTGGCCCGTTCAGTGCGACCGCGACGATACCGATGCTGCAGTCGACCGGGTTCTGCCCGGTCTGCGCGTATCGCGCGCTGACGACGCAAGCGGCGGGCAGCATGACCGTAAGCTATGCCGATGGAACAAGCGGACAACTCAGTACATCGATCGCGCTGCTGTCGCCCCTTAGTGGTGCCTGGAATATCAGCCAGCCAATCTCGCGCTTGACGGGTTCGAGCGCTTGTGCGCGGTGAAGTAGCAAAACGGAAAAAAGACGAGATGGATATCGGACCGGTAATGTTCTTGTTTGCAAGTATGGGTCTTGTGGCGGCAGCTCAGGCGGACACCGCGACCGTCCTGCCGTTCCGGGACCTGACGACGGCTACGCCGACCGGACATCTGGTCATGGACGTCCCAGCGGGCACGCAGGCCGATGCGCTGATCAGTTTCGACACGACCGGGTTGCTTGAGGCCACCACTGCGGCTGCCATGCTGGCACCGGCTACAGGCGATCCGTTCGCGCAGCCGAACCCAAGTACGAAGATATTGTTGCTGCCCGCACGTGCATCCGAAGAAACTTCTTATCAGGACATGCCGGGTATTTACGTGACTTACCGCAATATCAATGAATCCGTTATCGCCGAGTTGCCGGAAACCGACGCTTCCGGATACACGCTTTACCTGGGACTCGATTCAAACGGCGACGGAATTCCGCAGCCGGATGAGACGTTGTGCACGAGCGTCTCGAGTTCCTCGACCCCGGCGCGCTGCATATACCGGCCCATCGATGGCGCGCACGCCGGTTTCGGTTCCAACTTCTGGGTGCTGGTGCAGGCGCCGGCCGGTGCGCAGGGCCGCATTTTCAGTGCCACGTTGAGCGGCGGCATCAACTACTACTCCGGGGTATACCGGCAAGTGTCGCGGTATGCCGATCCGGATTCGAACAGCACGACGGTGACTGTCGGCCCCGGTCTCGCAACGCCTGAAAGTGCGTTTTCCCTGCGAACGAGTTGGTTGGTCCCGCTGCAAGGCGGCAAGCGCTATTACAGCACGTTGCTGATGGGCCCCGATCATGCTCTGACGGCCTCGAGCACCGTCGTGCTGCCCTTTGCGGTGACCTACAACGCCGAACAAACGGATGTGCAGTCCGCGATCCCGCTGGGTCCGGATGGAACGCTCGGCGGCCAGACGAACCTGTTGCTCGAACCGGGCCAGACGCTCACTCACGTCTTCTTCGATTTGCCGCAGGCCGATCACTACAATCCGATCGCCGTCAGCGTTGGTGGCTTGTCACCCGCTTCCACGAGCGCGCTGGGCGACGTCGACGTGTACGTCGCACGCGCCGATTTTCCTTCCGCGAGCGACTCCGCGCTGGTCGCGCCGGCGCCGCCCGCGACGCAGGGGGTTGCTGGCTGGAACGCGGGCGCCGTTTTCGCGGGCACCCTTGCGCATCCGTCGGCCGGGCGATGGTACGTCGTGTTCAAGAATTCGGGCTCGAAAGAAATCAGCTTGAGAGTCCGCGTGCAAACCCTGGATGATCCCGGCCAGGCAACACCTTGGGAAGCGCGGGCGATTCGCTTTGGTGCCGAATCAAATCCGACCTTGGTCGAGGGCGCATATTTCAATCTCAAGCGCGGCGGGCACGGCATCTTTCTGAGCCGCGGCTACAACCAGCAGGTGGTGGACTGGTACACGTTTCTCGAAGATGGCACGCCCGTGTTTTACGTCGCGCAAAACATTGCGCCGCCATCGAATTCCGGCTGGTGGTCGGCGCCGTTGTATCGCGCCGTGTGGAACCCCCAGGGTGATTTCCCGAAGATCGTCGGCTCGGTCAGCCTGGCTCCGACTTCCGAAAACAACCTGATATTCACCTGGCAACTGGAAGGCGAGTCCGGTGCCGAAACTTTCACCTTGCTCGCGCGGACGGGCGCGTGCCCCACCTTCGACGGCAGCATTACCAACTTCAATGGCAACTGGTTCGCGCCGAGCCAATCCGGCTACGGAGTCGACGTGCTGGCGCTTCCCGAACAGCAGTTCGACACGTTCTATTTGTACGACGCGCTGGGCAATCCCACCTGGGTAATCGGCGCCAATAATCCGTTCTCGGCGTCGAGTTCGCTCGATATGCTGCAGTCGACCGGCTTCTGCCCGTTGTGCGCGTGGCAGCCGCTGACGACCCGGCCGGTGGGGAGCATGGCGATAGCCTATGCGAGCGCAACGAGCGGTCAACTTCGCACGCAAATCACGTTCGCGGCGCCGTTGAACGGGACCTGGAATACTGACCGCCCTATCATTCGTTTGACCGGAAGCAGCGCGTGCCAGTGAAGGCGGAGATGATCAGCCTGTCAGCACCGGCAAGCGAGTGGCAATCAGCGCATCGGCGCGGTTGAGATCGATTTCGTCGATTCCAGATTTGCCCGCGGTGAGTTCGCGCAGAATTGAAGACTGGATTTCGCCGCGTGCGAGCGCCGTGGCGTACGGAATGCGCGAGAACGTGACCATCCAGTAGCGCGGCACGAATCGGCCGGGGTGGCGCGCGGCGAGCGTGCGTTCGAGCGCGCGCATCAGCAGGAAATGCGCATCGGCGACGCTGTCGCGCATCTCGACATAATTCTCGAGCGCCATCGCGGCGATCGCATCGGCGTTCGGCTTGCGCCGGCGCTGGAACTCGCCGAATACCGCGGAAGGATCGCTTTGCGCGTTATCCATCAACTCGGCGAGTTCGACCGCATCTTCGAACCCGCAGTTCATGCCTTGTCCGTGGAACGGCACGATCGCGTGCGCGGCGTCGCCAATCAGCAGCGAGCGTCCGTCCAGGTGCCAGCGATCCAGGTAGAGCGTGCCGAGCATGCCGGTCGGGTTCTGCGCGAAATCCTGCTCGTACTCGGGCATCAGCGGCACCGCATCGGCGAAATCGCGTGCGAAGAATTCGCGCACTTTCTGTGCCGTGTCGAGCATTGCAAAGCTCGGCGCTCCCGTTTTCGGGTCCGACGTGTTCGGCAGGAACAGCGTGACGGTGAAACTGCCTTCGGCGTTCGGCAGCGCGATGCACATGTAGTTGCCGCGCGGCCAGATGTGCAGGGCGTTCGGCTCCATCGCGAAGAGCGAGCGCTGAGGGCTAGAGGAGTTGCGCGGAGGGCTGAGGGCGTTGCCCCTTCCCCCGCTTGCGGGGAAAGGTTGGGATGGGGGCAGGCCGGCGAAAGCCTCCATCGCGCCCGGGAGCGAGCTCAGAGCAGGTATTTCCAATTCCTTGTAACCGTGATCGAGCGGCTCGAAGCGCTCGCCGAGATCGATGCTTCGCAACATTGCCGAGCGCAGCGCCGAACCCGCGCCATCAGCGCCGATCAGCACCGATGCCGCGTGCACGCGCGTTACGCCGGCCTCGTCGCAAAATTGCAATGTGGATTTATCCCAATCGACCATGGCCAGCCGTTGGTCGAAATGGATGCGCGCGCCGGCGGCTTCGGCCGCATCGAGCAACGCCATGTTGAGACTGCCGCGATTGACCGACCAGATGACTTCGGAATCGTCGCGACCGTAGCGCAGCAGTTCTGTATGGCCGTCCAGGTGATGCACCATGCGCCCGCGCATCATGACCGCGATCGGCGCGATCCGCTGCTGCAGGCCGGCCACGCGCAAGCCGTGCCAGCCGCGTTCGGCCAATGCAAGATTGATTGAGCGGCCTCCGAGAAAACCTGCTTTGCGTGGGTCGGGACGGCGTTCGAAAACCTCCACCGCATGCCCGCGCTGCGCGAGCAGTGCCGCGAGCAATGCGCCGACCAGGCCGGCGCCGATCAAGGTGATGGTCTTCTCCATGCGGCAAGTATGCCGGAACTGCGGTTCAGATCGCTCCAGCCTCTTGTGCATCAGGCGCAGGGCGGCGCGGCGGCAGATTCAGCAAGCCGAAGATTTTCGCCAGCAGGAACCCGCTCACGAATGTCGGAAGATGCGGTCCGCCGGCGTAAAGGGAAACCGCATGCTCGCGCGTGCGGTTCCCTGATTTTGCGTAACGAACGTTGTCGATCTACTGGACGGCTGGGAGCAGATCAGTATCGATGTAGCGCACGCGCGGAGCGGACCAGAGGTAAAGGTCGGGTTCGAAATTCGTCATCGTGCCCGCCGTGCAATCCACGTCTGCTGAGGGCACCAGTGCGAGCAGCGCATCGGGTGGCTGGGTAGAAACATCCGCAGCCGGGTCGAGCGCCGGCGGCAGGTTCGACGCAAGTTCGAGCGAGTTGGCCAAATGCAACTGACGCCCGCCGTTGGCTGTCGCGCTGCCGAGACAAATTACGCCGGCGGAAGGCAACGGTTCGGGTTGATAGGTGAGCGTCCATTTGCTGCCCGCATCGAGCTGATGCGCGTTGAGCACAAAATCGAATGTCGAACCAAACCAGAAATACATCAGCGTGGCCGACGAACTCGATGCGACCGGAGTTCCCGTGGCGACATCGACCTTGGTCAGTGCCGTGTGGGCGACCTGCGACGTGCCCGATTGTCCATCCGGTCCTTGCAGGTCCAAGCCGCTGCCGTCCGGAGTTGCCGGACAAGTGCCTTGGGGCCCCTTGACTCTGGTTCCGCCGCTATTGCCGGGAGGAGTAACCGGCGGCCCCCCTGGGTGGTCATTCGCGCTGCCACCGTGATTGCCTTTATCGGTCGGGGCTGCCATCGGCGGTCCATCGCCTTCACCGCCGGTTCGATGGCCGGGGCCGGCTTGGACAGAGATGCAGGGCAACAGAACACCCGCGGCCAGTAGGAGACCGCAACAACTCAGGTACGCGCGCATGGGAGAGAACTCCTTAGGTAGCGTCAGCTCCCGGATCCCGCCCGGCTGGCAGTATATGAGTGGAATTCTGAAATTTTCGTGAGCGAGTCATCGGTTTTGGCTATCGATTACGCGCGCTGAACGACTGGGTTTGTCTACGCGCGGGCCGCTCGGCCCGCCACGGTTGCATTTGCGCGGAAGTAGTGGATGTCATGGATGACGACAACGGGCGCACCGTGCTCGCGGCCGTGACCATCGCCAAGGTAAGTCATGGCGCAAAGGCAGGAACGTTGACGAACTCGCGATGCACACGCAGGATACCGTTCGGCAATGCGCATCTGCTGTTGCTCGTGCGTTCTCATTGGCGGGGGTGTATGCGCGTTTTCCGCTGGCTCGGCGTGCTGGGCAGTATCGGCTTTTTATGTGGGTTCCTCGGCCCGATCGTGCTCGCGCCGGAATCGAACCAGGGTCCGAT
>Ga0308173_10000734_pt1 | contig 14775 bp, 11 predicted proteins | sample PhyPR1_FD_203716 | JGI IMG/M metagenome (GOLD analysis project Ga0308173, IMG submission 203716) | Soil microbial communities from UC Gill Tract Community Farm, Albany, California, United States - DLSLS.P.R1 | ecosystem: Environmental > Terrestrial > Soil > Agricultural land | place: USA...
CGACCCATACCGCGCTTCCTGACGCTCGCGGAAAAACTCCGCATACGTCATCACCGGGCGATCCGGATGCGTCGCCTGCATATGCGTGACGTATGCATCGTAGTCGGGGATGCCGACCATCAGACGCATCGTCTGGCCGAGATATCGTCCTGCCTGCCGAAGATCGCTGAACATCGCTGCCTCCCTGACTACGCGATTAGTGGCCGGCACGGACCGCCGCGCCTGCGCCCGTGGGCATCGGCTCGAACGGCGTTTCGCGCACGGTCGGACGCGCTTCGCGGCGTGCGCGCAGCACCGACAGCACGCCATACACCGCAATGCTCAGCACCACGAACATGAACAGCCCGGAAAGCGCAGCATCGACATAATCGTTGAAGATAATGCGCTGCATTTCGGGGAGCGACTTCGCCGGCGCCATCACCTTGCCCGCGTCGTAGGCGTCGCGGAGCTTGCCTGCATGCGCGAGGAAGCCGACCTTCGGGTTGGCGTCGAAAATTTTCTGCCAGCCCGCCGTCAACGTGCAGATCAGGAGCCAGATCGTCGGCGCGACGGTCACCCAGGCGAAGCGTTCACGCTTCATCTTGAACAGCACGACGGTGCCGAGCATCAGCGCGATGCCCGCGAGCATCTGGTTCGAGATGCCGAAGAGCGGCCACAGCGTATTGATGCCGCCGAACGGATCGACTACGCCCTGATACAGGAAGTAGCCCCAGGCCGCGACGCACAAGCCGGTAGCAACGAGATTCGCCACCAGCGATTCCGTGCGGCGCAGCGCCGGATGAAACGTGCCGAGCAGATCTTGCAGCATGAAGCGTCCGGCGCGCGTGCCGGCGTCGACGGCGGTCAGGATGAACAGCGCCTCGAACAGAATCGCGAAGTGGTACCAGAAGGCCATCATCGCGGGGCCGCCGATCACGCGATGCAGAATCTCCGCCATGCCGACCGCGAGCGTCGGCGCGCCGCCCGCCCGCGCGACGATGGTCGTTTCGCCCACAGCCTTCGCCGTGGACGTCAGCATGTCGGGCGTCAGCGCGAAGCCCCACGAAGTCACGGTCTGCGCGACCGCATCCGGCGTGGTGCCGAGCAGCGCGGCCGGGCTGTTCATCGCGAAGTAGACGCCCGGCTCGATCACGCACGCGGCGACGAGCGCCATGATCGCGACAAACGATTCCATCAGCATCGCGCCATAGCCGATGAAGCGCATGTTCGCTTCGTTGTCGATCATCTTGGGCGTCGTGCCCGACGAAATGAGCGCGTGAAAGCCCGACACCGCGCCGCATGCAATCGTGATGAAGAGGAACGGGAACAGATTGCCTGCCCAGACCGGACCGGAGCCGTCGACGAACTTCGTGAACGCGGGCATCTTCAACTCGGGCGCGACGATCAGAATGCCGATCGCGAGGCCGAGAATGGTGCCGATCTTGAGGAACGTCGAGAGATAATCGCGCGGCGCGAGCAGCAGCCACACCGGCAATACCGACGCCACGAAGCCATAGCCGATCAGAATCCACGTGAGCTCCACGCCCGTGAACGTGAAGAACGGCGCGAGCGTCGGCGATGCGGCGACCCGCCCGCCGAACGTGATCGCAAGCATCAGGCAGACGAACCCGATGATCGACACCTCGCCGATGCGCCCTGGACGAATGAAGCGCGTATAGACGCCCATGAAGAGTGCAATCGGAATGGTCGCCGCGACGGTGAACGTGCCCCACGGCGAATTCGTCAGCGCCTTCACGACGATCAGCGCGAGTACCGCCAGAATGATCACCATGATGAGGAACGCGCCGAACAGCGCGATCACGCCGGGCACCGTGCCGAGTTCCATCTTGATGAGGTCGCCGAGCGAGCGGCCGTCACGGCGCGTCGAGATGAAGAGCACGACGAAATCCTGCACCGCGCCCGCGAACACGACACCGCCGAGAATCCACAGCATGCCGGGCGTGTAGCCCATCTGCGCGGCAAGTACCGGGCCGACAAGCGGGCCCGCGCCTGCAATGGCCGCGAAATGGTGGCCGAACAGCACGTATTTATTCGTCGGAACGTAGTCGAGGCCGTCGTTGTGACGCACCGCAGGCGTCATGCGCAAGCCGTCGAGCTTCAGCACCGTCCCCGCGATGAAGCGCGAGTAGAAGCGATACGCGATGAGATAGACGCAGACCGCCGCGATGACGATCCATAGTGCGCTGACCCGCTCGCCGTGCGCGAGCGCGATGGTGCCGAATGCGAACGCGCCCAGCAGCGCGAGCGCGATCCAGACCAGGAATCCGGAAGCCCGATTCATGGTGTCTCCTGTTTTAATAGCCCGTTGGTATTCGCCGCCCGGCGAGTGCCGAGCAGCGCTTCGGGCGTGTAGTATTCGCCTTCGTCCCGAACCTCACAACCGGACAACTACGTACTAGCTCTACGTGGCACTACGTAGGAGCATTGAACGTTCCAGCGTCATGAATCTTAAAGCGAAGATCGTCCTGCTTGCTATCGTGCCCTTTGCGCTCGCAATCGCCGGCATCGAATATGGCGTGCGCCAGCAGGCGACGACGCTCGCGCACGCACAGCACGGAACGCTGCAGGCCGCGTACATGTCGAGCAAGGAGATCGAGTTGCGGCATTACGTCGAACTGGCGCAGAGCGCGATCGCGCCTTACTACGACGCGCTGCCGAACGACCCGCGCAGCGACGACGCGCGCCGTCAGCTTGCGCTCGACGCGCTGCATCGGCTGGACTTCGGCCCGGACGGCTACTTTTTCGTCTACACGATGCACGGCAGATCGCTGATGCATCCGCGTCAGCCGAACCTCGTCGGCCGCGATCTCTGGACGATGCGCGACCCAGCCGGCGAACTCACCATCCAGCAATTGATCGGCGAGGCGTCGAAAGGCGGCGGCTACGTCCGTTATGTGTGGCAGCGGCCGTCCACCGGCCAGCTCGCGCCGAAGCTCGGCTACGTCGTGCCGCTCGAACGCTGGGGCTGGATGATCGGCACCGGCATCTACCTGGAGGATGTGGAAACGGCGCTCGCGCGCATCGACGGTCAGGCGGCGGCGAACATCGACCGTACGGTGATGTGGATCGGCGGCATTGCGCTGGCGGCGCTCGCCGTCATTGCGCTGTGCGGCGCGGTGCTCAATATCAGCGAACATCGCAGCGCCGACGCGAAGCTCAAGCGCCTCGCGCGGCAGGTGGTCGAATCGCAGGAGCAGGAGCGCGCGCGGCTCTCGCGCGAACTGCACGACGGCATCAGCCAGATGCTGGTTTCGGTGAAGCTGCTGCTGGAATCGGCGCTGGCGCGCTTCGAGCGTTCTCCGACGCGGGAAGCGGCTGCAGAAGCCGCGCTTTCCACGGGCCTCGGGCGTCTTGCCGGCACGCTGCGAGAAGTGCGCCGCATTTCGCACGCGCTGCGGCCCGCGATGCTCGACGACCTCGGCCTCGCCGCCGCGCTCGAACAGCTCGCGCGCGAACTAGACGGTCAGGGCGGGATCGAAGTACGCTTCGAATCGACGGCAAACGGCCAGCCTTCCGCGACGCCTCGCACCACGCTGCCGGACCCCGTCAACACCGTGCTCTTCCGGATCGCACAGGAAGCGCTGAACAACATCGCGCGTTATGCGCACGCCACGCGCGCAGCGCTCGCGCTGGATAACGCGCCGAACGCGGTGCGGCTTGTCGTCAGCGACAACGGCCGCGGCTTCGACGCGCAGACCGCGCTCTCCGACCCCGCGAGCGGCCTCGGCCTGCGCAATATGCGCGAGCGGCTCGACACGCTCGGCGGCACGCTCGACATCCATTCGCAACTCGGTCGCACCGTGATCGCCGCGACCGTGCCGTTGCCGCTTTCCGCCCCGAATCTGCAAGGACTCTCCGATGACCACTGACGCCGCCCGCCTGCTTCTCGTCGACGATCATCCGCTCGTGCGCGACGGCCTGCGCGCGCGGCTCGAAGCCGTGCCGCACTTGCGCGTGACAGCGGAGGCTGGCAACGGCAACGAAGCGCTCGCGCTCGCCGCCGACGAGGCGAACCGTCCGGATCTCGTGCTAATGGACGTGGGAATGGCGGGAATGACCGGCATAGAACTGGCGGCGCGCTTCCACGAGCGTTTTCCGGCCATTCGCGTGCTGATGCTCTCGATGCACGACAACGTCGAGTACGTGACGCAGGCCGTGCGCGCGGGCGCGAGCGGCTACGTGCTGAAGGATTCGCCGGCCGCCGAGATCATCCATGCAATCGACGCCGTGCTTGCCGGCAAGACGTTCTTCAGCGTGGGACTCGCCGCCCGCATGATTCAGGCTCAGGCGATGCCGACGCCGGTCGAGCGTCTGACGCCGCGCGAACGCGACATTCTGGATGCGCTCGCGCAGGGCTTGTCGAGCAAGCAGATCGCGCAGCAGCATGGATTGTCGGTGCGCACCGTGGAAACGCACCGGCTCAATCTGAAGCGCAAGCTGTCCATCGAGGGACAAGCGGAGCTCATCAAGTTCGCCGTCGAAAACAGGCGTTCGGAAATCAGCCCGCCGAGCGAGCGTTGTGCTCGGCGAGATACTTGATGAGGCCGTCCACGCCGCCCTTCTGAAGCTGACCGGCGAACTGCTGCTGATACACCTGGATGAGCCACGCGCCCATCATGTCGATGTCGTAGATTTTCCAGCCTTGCGCAGTCTTGCCCAGGCGATAGCGCACCGGGTTGTCGCCGCCCGTGGAAACGACATGCGATTCCACGACCGCGTCTTTCGCATTGGCGTCGATGCTGGGGGCATCGAAACTGAACTTGACGTCCTGGTCGCGCAATTGCGCAAGCGATGCCGCATAGGTGTGGACGAGCAGCGTCTGGAACTGGTCGTAAAGCTGCTTCTGCTGGTCCGGCGTGGCGCTGGCCCACGCCTTGCCCAACGCAATGCGCGTCGTGCGCTGGAAGTCGGTGGCGGGCAGAAAGCGCGTTTCCACGAGTTGTGTGATCTTCGCCATGTCGCCGCCCCGCGCTTGCGGGTCGGCCTTCATTGCACTGACGGTGCCCTCGACGGCGCTTTTCACGACGGCGTCCGGACTCGTTTGTGCGACGGCCGCGCCCGAAAACGACAGCGTGGCAACGAGGAAAGCGAAGCAGACAGACAGATAGCGTTTCATGGCACCCGTTCTCTAATTTGAAAAATGTTGGCGCGGACTCGTCAGGCCATCGAGCCAGTATATCGACACGCCAGCGCGCTGACAGTTCACGGCCGTCGCGACCGGTATACTGCGCGGCATCGACCGTCGTCGTTGGACTCGCGGTCCGAACGCGCAGCGCTCACGCGGCTCGCATCAATAACAGGACACCCCAGGTAGCGTCTTCATGCTGACGTCCAACATTACCCGCTTCGTTACACTCGCCATCCGCCGGCCGGCGTGGATTATCGCTGTTTCGCTCCTGCTAGGCGTTCTGTCCACGATTTATGTCGTTCATCACTTCAAGATCAGCACCGATGTCAGCCAGTTGATCGAAACCGAGCCTCAATGGGCCGCGCGCGGCGACGCCATCGAGAAGGCGTTTCCCCAGCGCGGCGCCGCGCTTCTGATCGCGGTCGAAGCGCCCGCGCGCGAATTTGCCGATGCCGCTGCCAGTGAACTCGCCGCCGCGCTCGCGAAAGAGCCGGACCGGTTCAAGTCCGTTTCGCAACCGGAAGGCGGCGAATTCTTCGCGCACAACGGCTTGCTTTATTTGCCGGCGGACAAGGTGGAGCAGGTCACGAAGCAGCTCGTGCAGGCGCGCCCGCTAATCAACACGCTCGCGCACGACCCTACGCTCACCGGCCTCGCGCTGACGCTCAATACGACGCTCAACGTGCCGTTGATGCTCGGACAGGTCAATCTCGGCCAGATGGCTAATCTGCTTGGCCGCAGCGCGACCGTGCTGGATCGCGTGCTGGCGAATCAACCGGCTGCGTTCTCGTGGCGCGATGTAGCGGACGGGAGGAAGGGCAACGAACCCGGCCGCGCGTTCGTCACGGTGCTGCCGGAGCTGAACTTCAACGCGTTGAAGGCGGCAGCGGGGACATCGGACGAAATTCGCGCCGTTGCCGCGAAGCTCGGTCTCGACAAAAGATACGGCGCGACGCTGCATCTGACGGGCGCGCAGCCGCTCGCCGACGAGGAATTCGCTTCCGTGCAGGACGGCGCGGCGCTCAACGGCCTGCTGACCTTCCTCGTCGTGCTAATGATTCTCTGGCTCGCGCTGCGCTCCAAACGCATGATCCTCGCGGTCTTCATCACGCTGTTCGTCGGGCTTTCGGTCACGGCGGCGCTCGGCCTCATGATGGTCCACGCGCTCAACATGATCTCGGTCGCGTTCATGGTGCTGTTCGTCGGGCTGGGCGTGGATTTCGGCATTCAGTTCGGCGTGAAATACCGGGAGGAGCGGTACCGGCACAAGCGGCTCGACGTATCGCTCGCGGAGACCGCGCGCCATGTCGCCGTGCCTCTGACGCTCGCCGCAACCGCCACCGCCGCGAGCTTCTTCTCGTTTTTGCCGACCGCCTATCGCGGCGTGTCCGAGCTCGGCCTGATCGCGGGCGTCGGCATGTTCGTCGCCTATGTGACCAACATGACGCTCCTGCCCGCGCTCATCAAGGTGTTCGGGCCGCCCGGCGAAGCAAAGGCGCCGGGCTTCCCGATGCTCGCGCCCGTCGATGAATTCCTCGACCGGAATCGCAAGCCGGTGCTGATCGGCACGCTCGTCGTGGTGATCGGCGCGCTGCCGCTGCTGTTTCATCTGCGCTTCGACTTTAATCCGCTCCATCTGAAGGACCCGCATACGGAGTCGATGGCGACGCTCACGTCGCTCAAGGATTCGCCCGAAGCCGCGGTCAACGATGTCGCGGTGCTTGCGCCGTCGCTGGCGGATGCAGATCGCATCGCGGCGAAGCTGAACGCGCTGCCCGAAGTGGACCGCGCAACCACGCTTTCGTCGCTGATTCCCGCCGATCAGCCGAAAAAGCTCGCATCCATCAAGGACGCGGCCGATCAACTGCTGCCCGCGCTGGATCAGCCGGTGGCGTCGAAAGCGACGGACGAAGTGCGGGTCGCGACGCTCAAGCGCGTGTCAAACCAGCTATCGCTTGCCGCCGACGAGCATCCGGGGCCAGGCACAGCGGAAGCCAGGCATTTGTCGCAGACGCTCGCCAGGCTCGCTCAGGCGGATGCCGCCACGCGCGATCGCGCCGAGCACGCGATGGCCGAGCCGCTGCGTCTCGCGCTGGCGCAACTGCGCGCGCTCTTGCAGCCGACGGGCGTCACGCGCGCGACGCTGCCGCCCGCGATGGTCGAAACGTGGGTCACGCAAAACGGTCAGGCGCTCGTGAACGTATCGCCGAAAGCGCCGCCGGGCGTCGATCCCGAAGACGACACTCTGCTCGCGCATTTCGCCGACGCCGTGCAGCGCGTGGAGCCGAACGCCATCGGCGGGCCGATCTCCGTGCGCCATTCGGCCGAAGTCATCATCACCGCGTTCGAGCACGCCGCGCTGTACTCGCTCATCGCGATCACGGTTTTGCTCTGGCTCGCGCTTCGTCGTTTGGGCGATGTTTTGCGAACTTTGGTACCGTTGCTCGTCTCGGCCATCGTGACGCTGGAGCTGTGCGTGGTCTTCCGCATGCCGCTCAACTTCGCGAACATCATCGCGTTGCCGTTGATGCTGGGCGTGGGCGTCGCGTTCAAGATTTACTTCGTCATGGCGTGGCGGTCCGGGCAAACGCGACTGCTGCAATCGAGCCTCACGCATGCCGTCATGTTCAGCGCGGCCACGACCGCGACGGCCTTCGGCAGTCTGTGGTTCTCGCATCATCCCGGCACATCCAGCATGGGGCGGCTTCTGGCGCTATCGCTGCTTTGCACGCTGATCGGCGCCGTGGTGTTCCAGCCGGTGTTGATGGGCAAGCCGCGAAAGGTGCGCGCGGCGGACCGCGCGAAGCTGCGCGCGAGTCAGCGGCACGACAATCTAAGAGGAATTGAAGAATGACAATGGCTACAGCGGCCCCTGCCGCTGCCGCGCTTCGCAAGCTGGCGACGAGTCTCACCATCGCGTGCGCGCTTTTGACAGCCGGATGCGCAACCGGCCCCGACCGCAATCCGCACGATCCGCTGGAACCGATGAACCGGACCATCTTCGGGTTTAACGACAGCGTCGACACTTACGTGGCGCGGCCCGTCGCCCAGTTCTACGTCAACTGGACGCCGAGCCCGTTCCGCACCGCCGTCAGCAACTTCTTCTCGAATCTGGGCGATTTCAGCAACTTCGCCAACAATCTGCTGCAACTGAGGATCACCGACGCGACGCAGGATTTGATGCGCATCGCGATGAATTCGGTGTTCGGCATTGGCGGCCTGATCGACATTGCCTCGCCTGCGGGATTGCCGAAGCATCACCAGGATTTCGGGCTGACGCTCGGGCATTACGGCGTGCCGTCCGGACCGTATGTCGTGCTTCCGCTCCTCGGCCCCAGTTCCGTGCGCGATTCGACGACATGGATCGTCGACTGGCGCGTGAATCCGCTGAGCTACGGGGGATCGGGGATTCGCTGGCCGCTCTATGGCGTCAACTTCGTGAGCGCGCGCGCTGATTTGCTCGGCGCGACGGACCTGCTTTCGCAAGCTGCGCTGGATAAATACGCGTTCGTGCGCGACGCTTATACGCAGCGTCGCCAGTATTTGCTGACGGGCGGCGGCACGTCGGCGACGCTCCCCGATTACGGCGACGAAGGTGCGAGCGCACCGGAAGGCGCAAGCGCGCCGGGTCAGAACGGCGGCGGCGCGGAGCCAAGTTTGCCGAACTACGTCGATCCGGGCGCGGCGGCGTCACCGGCGGGCGGCATCGGACCGAAATCTCCGGCTCCGGGCGCGGGCGAGACCCAGAGCGCGCCTTCGCCGAGTTCGAGCGAAGGACAGGGCTTGCCACAATACAAGGACCCGGCAGAGGCGAAGTAGCGCTCGCCGTGTTGTCCTGCTGCGGGCGCTTCGGCGCCCGTTTTTTTGCCTCAGTGCGCCGCTTCTTCCAATTGTTCGCGCTCGAACTCATCGCTCGATGCCTTCGGCGCTTCCACCACACGCTGATCGCGCCGATACGCTTCGAACAGTTCGTCCGCGTAGAGTATTTGTGTGCGGCCGTGCGGCGCGGGCTCGCCCTGTTCGTTCAGGTTCACGAACACCATCTTCTCGATGGTCAGAATGCTCTTGCGCGTAATCTTGTTGCGCACTTCCGCGCGCAGCGTGATGGACGTGCGGCCAAAATGCGTCGCGGCGATGCCCAGTTCGATGATGTCGCCCTGACGCGCCGAACTCACGAAATTGATCTCCGACATGAACTTGGTCACGACGCGCTGGTTGCCCAGTTGGGAGATGGCGTAGATGGCGGCTTCTTCGTCGATCCAGCGCAGCAGGCTGCCGCCGAACAAGGTGCCGTTTGGATTCAGGTCTTCCGGCTTGACCCACTTGCGAGTGTGAAAATTCATGATGCGCTTCCTGTGCGTTCCTGACCCGACAACTGCTGAACGCAGTCATCCTAGGGTTTTCCCTGATTATAAACAACTTAGGGGTTAACCCGCAGAATACAAGGGTTGACGCAGATCAGCCGAACGAAAGCGCGTGCGCCGTTTCCAGCGCATGCCGCGCCTGAACGAGCGTCGCCCGGGCGGCGCGCGCATCGCCCGCGAGGCGCAGCAGCGCGCCCAGTTGCGCCGGTTGGCGCATGAGTTCGCGCAGAATCGGGCCGATTGCCGTGGTGCCATCGTCGCGCAGGCCCGCGGTCGCAGCGGGCGGCAGCGTGCGCCACGACGGATCGACCACCGCGCGGCACACGGCGAACGGCAAGCCGCGCGCAGTCGCAATGGCGCCGGCAATATGCGATTCCATATCGACGGCAAGCGCGCCCGTCGACGAGTGCAGCGAGCGTTTTTCCGCCTCGCTCGTGACCGGCGCGCCCACGCCCGCCATCGGCCCGCAGCGCACGATACGCGCGAGCGGCGTGCCGGCAAACGCGTCGAGGATGCGCGCGGACCACGCGGCATCGGTCGGCAAGGTGCCGAACGACCCCGAGACGCTTTGCGCGACGATCAGCGCGCCCGGCTCCAGGTCCGGCGCGAGGCCGCCCGCCGTCCCGAAGCTAATGATGCCCGAGCAGCCGCGCGCCACCGCATCGGAGAGCGCGCGTTCCAGCCAGTCCGAACGCGCGGCGAAAACGACATCCACGCCCCGCCCGCGCACGATTTTCGCCTCGAACGCCATGCCCGTGACCGCGACGACGGGCACGCCGCGCAAAGCGCGCGAAGCGTGCGAAACCGCAGCCGAACGTGCGTCGGGCGGGGTCACATGCCCGCCGTCACGCGGGTTTCGCCTTCGCGCGTCATATTCCGGTAACGCGCGAGCGCCCACAGCGGGAAGAACTTGCGATAGCCGTGGTATCGCAGATAGAAGACGCGAGGAAAGCCGGTCGCGGTAAAGCGCGCTTCGTCCCACAAGCCGTGCGCCTGTTGGGTGCGCACGAGATATTCGATGCCCCGCGCGACCGCCGGATGTTCGACGAGCCCGGCCGCCATCAGCCCGAGCAGCGCCCACGCCGTTTGCGACGCGGTGCTCGGCGCCTGCTCGTACCCGCGATAGTCGAGCTTGTAGCTGTCGCCGTCTTCGCCCCAGCCGCCGTCCGCGTTCTGGACGCCGATGAGCCAGTCCGCGCCGCGCTTCATCCGCGAATCCGTGGGCGCGACGCCCGCCGCGTTGAGCGCGCACAGCGCCGACCACGTGCCGTACACGTAATTCATGCCCCAGCGGCCGTACCAGCTTCCGTCGCGCTCCTGGCCCTTCACGATGTAGTCGAACGCGCGGCGCGCCGGTTCGCTGTTCGCCGGCGTTTCGCCGAGTTGGGCGAGCATCGAGAGGCAGCGCGCGGAGACATCCACGGTTGGCGGGTCCAGCAGCGCGCCGTGATCCGAAAACGGAATGTTGTTCAGGTAGTACTGCGTGTTTTCGGGCTCGAAGGCGCCCCAGCCGCCGTCGCTGCTCTGCATGCCGACGACCCATTCGCGCGCCCGCGATATCGCCTCGTCGTACAGCGCCGCGCCGTTCTCGCGGCCGGCGCGCTCCATCGCCATGACGACAACGGCGGTGTCATCGACATCGGGATAGTGCGGGTTCGCAAACTGGAACGCCCAGCCGCCCGGCCGCACGTTCGGGCGACGCGAGACCCAGTCGCCGCGCACGTCCAGAATCTGCAGCGGGCGCAGCCATTCGAGGCCGCGCGCCACCGCCGCGCGCGCCTTCGGCATGCCGGTTTCGAGCAGCGCATGCGAGGCAAGCGACGTATCCCATACCGGCGAAAGGCACGGCTGGCAGTACGCCTCGCCGTCGTCCGATTCGTCGATGACGAGCAGCTTGTCCACCGACTTGCGCGCAATCGCGCGGTTCGGATGCTCCGGCGGATAACCGAGCACGTCGTACATCATGACCGAGTTGGCCATCGCCGGGAAAATCGCGCCGAGGCCGTCTTCACCGTTCAGCCGCTCGTCGACGAAGCGCACGGCTTCCGCAATCGCGCGCTCGCGGCCGGCCTTTGGAAATGCGCCGTCCGTTGCGCGCAGCACGGTATCGACCACGCGGAAGAACGTGAACCAGCCGCGGCTCTGATGCCCCGCGCGCTCCGGCATGCCCGTGTTGACGGCAGCGTCGCGGAACACCTCGTCGATGCGCACGCCGCGCGGATTGCGCGCCACCGGACGCTTCGCGTTGAGCACGAGCAGCGGCACGATCACCGTGCGCGCCCAGTACGACACCTTCGACAAGTGGAACGGAAACCACATTGGCAGGCGCATGATTTCGACGGGCATCATCGGCACCGCGCGCCAGGACACGACGCCGAAGAGCGCGAGCAGAATGCGCGTAAAAACGTTGACCTTCTCCGCGCCGCCCGCGGCGAGAATCGCGCGGCGGGCGCGCTGCATGTGCTCGGCGTCGGGGGAATCGCCGATCATCTTCAGCGCGAAATACGCCTTCACGGTCGCGGAGACGTCCATCGCGCCGTCCGTGAACAGCGGCCAGCCGCCGCCCTCGAGCTGAATGCGCCGCAGATAGCGGCCGATCTTCGCTTCGAGCTTGTCGTCAGCGGTCTCGCCCAAGTAATGGACGAGCAGCACGTATTCAGCCGGAATGGTTGCGTCGGCTTCGAGTTCGTAGAGCCAATAGCCTTCGGGATGTTGCGCCGCGAGCAGCGCGTCGGTGGCCTGGGTGACGGCGTGGTCGAGCGCGACACTCGACGCAGGCGCGCCCACGGCCGACAGGGATAAATCGTTCATCAGCGTTCCATCGATGGGTTCAACAGCACATCCGCGGCCTTCTGGCCGGAGCGGATCGCGCCTTCGATCGTCGCGGGCAGACCGGTCGCCGTCCAGTCGCCCGCGAGCGTGAGATTGGGCCAGCGCGTGCGCGTCGCGGCCCGCAAACCTTCCTGCGACGGCAGCGGCGCGAACGTCGCGCGTGCCTCCACGACGACTTGCCAGGGCGGCATCGGCACGGGCGGCAGGCGCACGGCGTTCGCCACTTCCGGCCAGACGGCCGCCGCGATGTCCTCGTGCGGCGTCAGAAGCAGGCGATCCGCGCTCACGATGGTCGCCGTGAGCCGGTCATCGCTTGCAGAAAGCCAGTCCGACGCTCCGTTCGCGAAGAAAGTCAGCCGCTCGGAGCCGCTCGCGGTCATCGGGCTCAACGGCGCGTCGATCGCGAAGTGCACCGTGACGATCGCGCGGAATTCGTCCGGCGCAACGAGATCCGGCATGAGCCGGCGCGCGGCGTCGGGCGGCACGGCAAGCATGACGCCGTCGCTCGCGGCAACCGCGATGGGCTCGCCCGCGTCCTCGAAAGCCAGCGAGCTTACCCGTTCCTTCGAATCCGTGCCCGAAAAGCCGATGCCCGCGACGCGCGCGCCAAGCCGGATATCCGCGCCGCCGTATTGCAGGAGCCGCAGCGCCGGATCGACGAACGCATGCGCGAGCCCGCTGGTCGCGACGAGCGGGCGGCACGCCTGCCCGCCCGCGGCGAGCGTCTCGCGCAGCATGTTCGCGGCGAGCGACGCGCTGGCTTCGGATGGGTCCGCATTCAGCATCGTGCGAAGAAGCGGGCGCGCGAGCAGTTCCCAGACGCGGCCGCGTGCGCGCATCGATTCATTCACGGTGCGGCCCGGCTTTGCCAGGAAAAGCGGCAGCATGAAAAGATAGTCGGCGGGTTGCGTGCCGGGCACGCGCGCGTCGGCGTCGAAGATCCAGCGCGGCAAGCGGCCGGGCGACATGCGGATGGTCCACGCCTGCCCGCTCGCTGCATCGAAAAACGGATATTCGGGTTCAGTCGGGCCCGCGAGACTATCCGCCGAGCCGATGGCTCGCAGATACGCGAGCGTCGCGTGATGGCCCGAAAGCAGCAAGTGACTGCCGTTATCGACGGTGACGCCGAGTTTCGTGTCGAAGTACGAGCGGCTGCGCCCGCCCGCGTGGAGCGCGGCCTCATGCAGAACCACGCTCGCGCCGCGCCGTTGCGCCTGCACGGCGGCAGCGAGACCCGCCATGCCCGCCCCGACGACATGTACCAGCCGGGACATCAGAGAAGATTGCGCGCGACGATCCACAGCAGGCGCGCACGCGGCGTGCGCACGCGCGTGCGCGGCAGGTCGAAGCCGCGTCGGATATTCGCGTCGAGCACCGCGTGATACGCCGACGACATGATGCGCGGCGCGCGCACTTCGTGGCGCGGCGAAGCGGCCATGATCGCGTCAGACTGCGCGTAATGGCTCTTCGCGCGTTCGGCGAGCACCGCGCACACGCGCGGCAGACGTGCATCGCCGACGATGGTGACCGGATCGCTCGTGGAAATGCCCTCGCGCGCGAGCAGTTCGCGCGGGAGATAGACGCGGCCGATGGCGGCGTCTTCGTCGATGTCGCGCAGGATGTTGGTCAACTGCAACGCGCGCCCGAGATGATGCGCGAGCCGCCGCCCGGCGTCCTCCTGCATCCCGAAGATTCTCACCGACAGCCGCCCGACCGCGCTCGCGACGCGGTCGCAATACAGGTCGAGCGTGGCTTCGTCGGGCGCGACGATATCGCTGGCGGCGTCCATCGCCATGCCGTCGATGACGGCGTGGAAGTCGTCGCGCGAAAGCTGAAAAGCGTGGATGTGGCGGGTGAGCGCTTCGAGCGAACGATTCGGCGCGCCGCGATAGCACGCGTCGATGTCCTCGCGCCAGCCTTCCAGCGCGAGCGCGCGTTCGCGCCGTGGCAGCGCGCCTTCGTCGGCGATGTCGTCCACCGCGCGGCAGAAAGCGTATATCTGATACATCGCATCGCGCTGCGCAGCCGGCAGGATGCGCATCGCGAGATAGAACGAACTTCCCGACGATGCCTTCGCGGCGTCGGTGGTGGATTCGTCGGCGATGATGTTGGAAACGGCCAAGACGGACTCCGCTGTGGCGCCCCCACGGGCAAATTAAGAGATCGGGCGCCGGTTTCGACGACCCCGTGAGGCGCGCGGAACAACGTGGCGCTGAAGGGAGTGATCGACGGAGAAAGCCGGCGCGCGCCGGCTGCAAACTGCGCCGGAAGCGGCAGAGAGTATATCAATACTTTGCAGCCGATGCCCCCTTGCGCGGGCCTCTCGCCGCATGCCGCGACAGCGCTCAGGCCAGCCCCACCGTGCGGTTGCGCCCTTCGCGCTTCGCCGTATAGAGCGCGGCGTCGGCCTCGTTGATGAGCGCCTCATACGACGACGTCACCTCGCGCCGC
>Ga0308173_10000736_pt1 | contig 14762 bp, 15 predicted proteins | sample PhyPR1_FD_203716 | JGI IMG/M metagenome (GOLD analysis project Ga0308173, IMG submission 203716) | Soil microbial communities from UC Gill Tract Community Farm, Albany, California, United States - DLSLS.P.R1 | ecosystem: Environmental > Terrestrial > Soil > Agricultural land | place: USA...
AGGGTTTCGGCGTTCCGCGTTTGACCCGGCGACTGAAGCTGCCCGGTGTCGGACGTCAGGCGCGGGAGGACTCGGCACTGCAGGCGTCCGCTGACCCCCACCCCTGACCCCTGTCCGTTCGTTAGAACTCCCCGATGAACCCGATCTCCGGCTCCAGCTTGTAGCCGAACTTCTCCTCGACGCTCCTCTGCGCGTGGGCGATGAGCGCCCGGACGTCGCTCGCCGTCGCGTGGCCGAGGTTGACGAGAATGTTCGCGTGGATGTGCGAGATCTGGGCATCGCCGATGCGGTAGCCCTTGAGGCCGCACTGGTCGATGAGCCGGCCGGCGCCGATTCCCTCGATCTTCTTGAACACCGACCCCGCGCTCGGATGCCAATCGAGCCACGGATGCTTCCCGCCGCGCCAGCTCAGATTCTCCTGCGCGATCCTGTGCAACACCGCCGGATCGGCCTTCTCCAGCTGGAAGGTCGCCGAGAGAACGACGTCCTGCCGGTGATGGAGGATGCTCTCGTCGTAGCCGAACTGCATGTGATCGTGGTCGACCGTTATCCTCTCATCCTGCTCGGTGAGCAGCTCGGCCTCGAGGAAGACCTCGGCGATGAACATCGTCCGCTCGCGCGCGGGGGCAGGAGACAGGAAATGCAGGTTCTGCCAGATCGCCCCGCCGATCGTGCTCGGGATGCCGACGTAGTGCTCGAGCCCCGACCACCCGCGGGCGAGCGTCTCCTTGATGATGTCCGCTACCGTCGCGCCACTTTCGACCCATAGCTTGCCATCATCGGCGAACGAAAAATGCCGAGCGGTGTTTCGAATGACGAGCCCACGGACGCCGCGGTCGCCGATCAGGATGTTGGCACCGAGACCGAGCACGAAGAATGGAACGCCGGTCTCACGCGCGGCGATGATCGCGTTCGCCAGCTCGTCAGCCGATGTCGCTTCGAAGAAGAGATCGGCCGGTCCCCCGATCTTGAAGGTCGTGTATTGCCCGAGCGGGACGTTGCGCCGCGCGCGGCCCTGCGGCAGGCGCGCGGCCAGCGCGTCGAGCATATTCAGCGTGGTCTGTGGCATGACAGTCATAATGAAACGACGATGATCCCTGCCAGAAAGTCCCAATCGCTCGCTCGCCGGATACGGGTCGTGACGCCGGCGCTCGCCGCCTGCCTCGCGCTCGCTTCGCTCGCCCCGGCGCCAGTGGTCGCACAGGCGCACTCGGCGACGAGCGCCGCAACAGGCGCGACCGCCCAGCGAGCGACGCTCGAGAAGGTGATCAAGCGCCAGGTGCTTCCGAATGGGATGGAGGTCATCGTCGCCGAGAACCACGGGGTCCCGCTGGCGACGATCGAGATCGACGTCCGGAACGGGGCATTCACACAGGCGCCAGGCTTCGAAGGACTCGCTCACATGTACGAGCACATGTTCTTCAAAGCGAACGCCGACCTCCCGGAGCCCGAGGCCTTCGTCGATCGTGCCGGCGAGCTCGGGGCGGTGTTCAACGGGACGACCACCGAAGAGCGCGTGAACTATTACGTCACGCTGCCCAGCGACAGCCTGCGCGGCGGGATCCGCTTCATCGCCGCCGCGCTGCGTCGGCCGCTCTTTCGCTCGGACGAGCTCGAGCGCGAGCGACAGGTCGTGCTCGGCGAATACGATCGCGCCGAGTCGAACCCGTTTTCCGCGCTGCTCAACGAGACCGGGAAGATCCTTTGGGGAAGCGCGTGGTCGCGGAAGGACGCGTTAGGCGAGCGGCCGGCGATCCTGGCGACGACGCCGGCGAAGTTGCGCGAGATCCAGCACAAGTACTACGTCCCGAACAACAGCGCGCTGATCGTCACCGGCGACGTCAATCCGGACAGCGTCTTCCGTGCGGCGCGCGACGCGTTCGGCGACTGGCCGCGGGGCGCGGACCCCTTCGTCGCCGATCCAATTCCCCCGGTGCCACCCCTCACGGCGAGCACGGGCAAGGTCATCGAGGCGCCGATCGGGACGGTGATCGTGCTGATGCAGTGGCAGGGACCGAGCGTGGGGCAGGATCCGCAGTCGACCTATGCGGCAGACGTCTTCTCCGACGTGCTGAACCAGCCGAACTCCGGATTCCAGAAGCGGCTCGTCGACAGCGGGTTGTTCCAGGCGGTCGGCGTGAACTACTACACGCTGAACCAGGTGGGACCGATCAGCATCAGCGGAACGACCACCCCCGACAAGCTGAAGGCGGCGATCGCGGCGCTCGACAAGGAGATCGCGCGCTTCGACGATCCGGGATATTTCAGCGCGGCCGAACTCGAGCCGGTGAAGCGGCAGCGCGTCGTCGGTACAGCGATGGGATTGGAGCGGGCGTCCGGATTCGCGCACACCATCGGCTTCTGGTGGAGCGTTGCGAGCCTCGAGTATTACCTCGGTTATGGCGACAACATGGCGCACCAGACGACGAAGGACCTGAACGCTTACGCGGCACGGTACATCGTGAACAAGCCACGCGTGGTCGGCGTGATGATCGACGCCGACTCGCGGCGGCGGATCGCACTCACCGACAGTGACCTGCTCGCGGCGGGGGGCGGACGATGACGGCGCGAGCCGCGATGCTCGATCGCCGGTCGTCGCCGTTCCGTGCCGCTGCAGCCGCCGTGCTCCTCGTGGTCCTGGCGGTCAGCGGGGAAACGGCGCGGGGGCAGGCGTCCCTGCCTAACGGTACAACGCCGGCCACACGGCCCGCCGGCCCGACGACGACCGATTTCATGGTCGATGGGGTCCACGTCGTGCTCCGGCAGACGACCGCGAACGACGTCGTCGCCGCGAACCTCTATCTGCTCGGCGGGACCAGGCAGCTCACTCCCGAGACGCAGGGGATCGAGGCGATGCTGCTCATCGCGTCGGAGCGGGGAACGAAGCGCTTCTCCAAGGAGGCATTGCGGGCGTTGACCGCGCGACTCGGCAGCGACATCGTGATCGACCCGGCGGTCGACTGGTCGATGATCGGTGCCCGCTCGCTGCGCGACAGCTTCGATTCGACGTGGGTGGTGCTCGCCGACCGCGTGACGGCACCGCGACTCGATTCCGCCGAGGTGGAGCGGGTGCGCGAGCAGATCCTCAGCGACGTCAGCACGCGCCGCGACTCCCCCGACGCGCTCGTCGCCGCCCTTGCCGACAGCGCCACGTGGCAGGGCCACCCCTACGCGCTCCAACCGTTAGGCACCGCCGAGAGCCTCGCGCGCATCACCCTCGCCGATCTCAGGGCGTACGAGCGAGAGCAGATGGTCACGTCGCGGATGCTGCTCGTCGTCGTCGGCAACGTCGACCGGGCGAAGATCGAACAGCTCGTGCACGCGACGATCGGAAAGCAGCCACGTGGCAGCTATCGCTGGACACCGCCGCCGACGCTCCCCACTGGAACGCCCTCACTGACCATCGCGCCGCGGTCACTGCCGACGAACTACCTGCTCGGCTATTACGCGGGGCCGCCGGCGTCGAGCTCCGACTATCCGGCGCTGCGCGTCGCGAGCGCGGTGCTCTCGGGCCGGTTGTTCTCCGAGATTCGAAGCCGCCGGAACCTGACGTACGCGGTGGATGCCCCATTCGTCGAGCGTGCGGCATCGGCCGGTGGGCTGTACGTCACCACCACCGCGCCGGACACGACGCTCGCCCTCATGCGCGCCGAGGTGAAGCGGCTGCAGGAAGACGAGATCGATCCATCAGGGCTCGAGCGGCTCGTCCAGCAGTTCATCACGGAGTACTTCCTCAACAACGAGACGAACGCCGCGCAGGCGGATTTCATCGCCCGCGCCGTGCTTTATCGCGGCAGCGCACTGGCCGCCGACCGGTTCGTCGACGAGCTCCGCGCGGTGCGACCGGAGGACGTGATGCGAATCGCGCGCACCTACATGCGCGGAGTGCACTTCGCCTACGTCGGCAATCCGGCCGAGGCGCCGCGGCGGGCGGAAGCGGGGTTCTGAGGGGCGCTGCCTGAGGGCGCCGTCTGACGGCGCCGTCAGGCAACGCCGCCGGCCCGCGACTGCAGCTCGGCTCGCACTGCATCGAGGGACAGCCCGAGCGCGCGAATCGCGACGAGGGTGTGATAGATGATGTCGGCGGCTTCCGCGGTCGCGCGCGGGGCGTCGTTGTCGGCGCAGGCGACCGCGAGCTCGGCAGCCTCCTCGCCGAGCTTCTTCAGCCGGAGGTTGCGGTCGGCAAGCAGCTTGCGCGTGTAGCTCTTGCCGGTCGTCCCCTGCTCCGCCGCGCGCTGAGCGATCGTCTGGTCGAGGGTGCCTAACGCGTCGGCCCCGTGCGCCGTCTTCCCGAAGCAGGAGCGCGCTCCGGTGTGGCAGGCGGGACCCGCTGGCGCGACGCGGGCAAGAACCGCGTCGCCGTCGCAATCGGCCGAGAGGGAAACCACCCGCTGGGTGTTGCCGCTGGTCGCTCCCTTGTGCCAGAGCCCACGCGTGCGCGAGCGATAGTGCATCTCGCCCGTCGCGATCGTCCGCTCGATCGCCTCACGGTCGGCATGGGCGACCATCAGCACGATGCCGGTCATCGCATCCTGGGTGACGACGGTGACGAGGCCGCCCCCCTTGGTGAAGTCCAGTAGGTCGAGGTCAAGCACCGGCGACTCCTGCTCCGAGGAGCGAACGCGCTTCGTCTGCGAGCGCGGCGTTGGTGGCGATCGCGCTTCCGCCGAAGCCGGTCGCGCGGCCAGCCCAGTCGGTGAACACACCACCAGCCTCGGTGATGATCGGATAGAGCGCGGCTGTGTCCCAGGGTCCGACGATCCCGTCGATCATCACCTCGGCGCGTCCCGTCGCGACGAGCAGGTAGCCATAGCAATCGCCCCATGACCGGGCGACCGCGCTTTGCGCGGCCAACGAACGCCATCCGTCGACGTGCTGTGGAGTGCGGCGAAAGCGCTCGTCGGTTGTCAGCACCGTCGCGTCGGCGAGCGTCGCGACCGGAGAGACCCGGCACCGCGTGCCGTTCGACCAGCAGCCGGCGCCCGGGGCAGCGGCGATCATCTCGCCGACTGCTGGAAAGTACGCCGCACCGGCAACGACGGTCTCGCCTGTCGCGATGGCGACGAGCGTCCCCCAGAGCGGAACGCCGCGCACGAAGGTCTTGGTCCCATCGATCGGGTCGACGATCCATCGATATCTCGAGCCCGCACCCGTCTCTCCCTGCTCCTCGCCCAGTATCCCGTGGTCGGGATAGCGGCGGCCGATCCATTCGCGCGCGGCCTGCTCCGCCTCACGGTCGGCGACGGTGACCGGTGATCCGTCGGCCTTCCATTCGACGGCTACTCCACGGCGGAAATGCCGCAGTGCGGCGTCTCCCGCGATCTGCGCGACCTCGGTAACCGCTTCGAGGAACTCGCTCGCCGCTGGCGCGGTGATCTGCGCGCTCATGCCGCCCTCCGCACCGGTACATGGTGCGCGGCGAGCAGTGCCTTGATCTCGCCGACCGTCGTCACGCCGTCGTGGAGGATGCCGGCGACGAGCGCGGCGTCGGCGCCGCCGCTGCCTAACGCGTCGAGGACATCGCGGGCGTTGCCGGCGCCGCCGGATGCGATCACCGGCACGTCGACCGCGTCGGCGACGGCGCGCGTCAGCTCGAGGTCGTAGCCCCTGCGCGCGCCGTCACGGTCGATGCTGGTAAGGAGGATCTCGCCCGCTCCTCGATCGACGCACTCGCGCGCCCAGCGCACGGCATCGAGACCGGTTGCTACCCGCCCGCCGCGGGAGTAGACGCGCCATCCGTCACCTTCGCGTCGCGCATCGATGCTGGCGACGACGCATTGCGCGCCGAACCGCTCCGCCGCCTCGGTGAGCACCTCCGGACGCTCGATCGCCGACGAGTTGAGGCTCGTCTTGTCGGCGCCGGCGCGCAATGCGCGCCCGACATCCTCCGCGGTGCGGATGCCGCCGCCGATGGTCAGCGGCACGAACAGCCGCTCTGCCGTACGCCGCGCGAGATCGAGCAGCGTCGCTCGCTCTTCGGCGCTCGCCGAGATGTCGAGGAAGACGATTTCGTCCGCACCCTCGCGCTCATAACGCTCGGCGAGCTCCACCGGATCGCCGACGTCGCGCAGCGACTCGAACTGGACGCCCTTCACGACGCGGCCGCCAGCCACGTCGAGGCAGACGATGAGCCGGCGCGTCAGCATCGGGAGACGCCGCGGCGTACCGACCTCATTCGCTCACCCTCAGCCCGACCGCGCCCTTCGTGCTGAAGACGACACCGTCGTCGGCGAGCGCATCGCGGAGGCAAAGGCCCAGCGCCTTGAAGCCGGCTTCGACGATGTGATGGCGATCGACGCCGCGAAGCACCCGGATGTGCACCGTCGCCACCGCGTTGTCGGCGAACGACCGCATCCAGTGATCGTAAAGCGACGACGGGAGCGGGCCGCGATAGTAGGGCCGGCCACCGAGATCGACCGCGCACTCGACGAGTGCGTCGTCCATCGGGACGACGCGATGTGCGTACCGCGCCGCTGTCGGCGGGGTGATCTCGCGGATCGCGGCGCCGACGCAAATCGCTACGTCTTCGATGGTGTGATGGCGAAGATCGCCGCTGGCGGTGATCCGGAGGTCGAGCCCGGAATAGCGCGCCAGCGCCACCATCATGTGGTCGAGGAACTCAACCCCCGTCTGCGAGATTCCGGATCCCTTTCCGCCCTTCGCCTCGACGCGAATGCGCGTCTCCTTCGTCTCGCGCTCGACGACGCTCATGTGCCGCTCCTCACTCGGAAAACTCGGAGGCGACAGCTCGCGGGTCGAGCGCGCCCGTGTACAGCGCCATGCCGATCACCGCGCCGGCGATGCCGCGGTCGGCGAGCGCGCGCAGGTCGTTCATCGTCGTGATCCCGCCTGACGCGAACACGGGAAATTCGCTCTGCTCGGCCACGTCTTCCATCAGGAACAGGTCGGTCCCCCGCATCTGTCCTTCCTTGTGCACCGCGGTGACGAGTATCCCCGCGAGCGGGCTGTCGTTCAGCTCCTCGATCACTTCGAAGATGTCACGGTGCTGCAGCTTCTCCCATCCATGCGTCACGACGCGCCGCTCGCGAACATCGGCCGCGACGATGATCTCACCGGGGTATTCGGTCGCGATGCCGTGCAGCCATTCCGGCTCCTCGATCGCGCGCGTGCCGACCACGACGTATTCCGCACCATCGCGCAGCAAACGCTCGATCGCATCCTCGCTGCGAATGCCGCCACCGACCTGGACGAGCATGTCGCTCAACCCGATGAGGTCGCGGACGATCTGTTCATTCGATCCGCGTCCGGTCGCCGCATCGAGATCGACGACGTGAATGCGCGTGAAGCCGGCATCGGTCCATGCCCGCGCGACGCCGGCCGGATCGGGAATCCTGATCCGCTCGGCATCGTACGATCCGCCGACGAGCTGCACGCATGCTCCTTCGCGAATGTCGACTGCGGGTATCGCGATCATCCGAGCGCCTCGCTCACGAGCGCGGCGAGCAGGGCGACGCCCTCACGCGAGCTCTTCTCAGGGTGAAATTGAACGCCTGTCGCATTCCCTGCGCGCACCGCCGAGGGAAAGCGGTCGCCTCCCTCGGTGGTCCACGCCGTCACCACCCGTTCGTCGCGCGGTCGACAGACGTAGCTGTGTGCAAAGTACGCGACGTCGAGCGGAGTTGAAGCGAGGGCGCTCCCCGCGACCGGCTCGATGCTGTTCCAGCCGATGTGCGGGATGCGCGGCGACCTGATGCGCTCGACGTGCCCGGGAATTACACCAAGCCCGCGCCCAGCCCCCTCGGCGCTGTCGTCGAACAGCAGCTGCATGCCGAGACAGATGCCGATGGTCGGCAGCCCGCCCGCGATCGCCGAGCGCGTCTCGTCGAGCGCGGGCGCGAGCCGCTCGGCCGCCGGCTGAAACGCTCCGACACCGGGGAGAATGAGCAGGTCCGCTTCGACGGCTCGCAGCGGATCGGTCTCGATGCTGATGGCGTGCCCCGTTTCGGCGAGAGCCTTGCCGAGCGAGTGGAGGTTCCCCGCGCCGTAGTCGAACAGCGCGATGCGCATCATCGCTCTCTCATGGTAGCGTCGAGCGCAGCGAGCGCCGCCTCGATCATGTCCCATGGACCGACACTGATCCGCAGCGCCGATCCGGCGCTCTTCCGCAACGCGTCGCTGATCGGCGGGAGTCCCTCGAAGGGACGTACCGCGACGCCGAGCGAGCGCATGTGTCGCGCGCGAGCATTGGCGTTGGTGATCGGAACGAGCACGAAGTTCGCTTCCGAGCGTACCGGCGCCAACCCACGGCCCTCGAGCTCCAGCGTCAGGCGTTCGCGATTCACCTTCGCCTCGGCGACGTGCTCACGCGCCCAGTCGAGACCATCACCGAGCGCAGCCAGCGCCGCGCGTTCGGCGAGCGCGCTCACCTTGTACGGGCCGCGCGACTTCTCGACCTCGGCGACGAGTGCGGGAGCCCCGGTCGCATAGCCGATGCGCAGGCCGGCAAGGCCGAACGCCTTCGACATCGTCCGCGCGACGAGGACGCGACCGCTGTCGAGAGCGAGCGGCGACAGGTCGATCGAGGCGAACTCCGCATATGCTTCATCGAGGATCACGACACCCCGGGCGCGCTCGATGACGCGCTCGACCGCCGCACGCGAGAGCGGGGCACCGGTCGGGTTGTTCGGCGAGCAGAGATAGATGATGCGCGCATCGGTCGCCAGCATCGCGTCGGCGTCGATGTCGTACGCGGAGGTCAGAGGGACGGTGACCGAGCGGAGCCCGTTCATCCGCGCGAAGATCGGGATCATCGCGAACGAAGGATCCGGAGAAACGATGACGTCGCCCGGCTCGGCAAAGGCGCGGATCGCCGAATCGAGGATGTCGTCGGAGCCGCAGCCAGTGACGATGCGGTCGTGAGAGACACCGAGGTAGTGCCCGAGCGCCTCCTTCAGCGACGCCGCGTACAGGTTCGGATAGCGCGTGACGGTCGAGACCGAGGCCTCGCGAATCGCTTCCTCGACCGCCGGCGCGACGCCCCAGCAGTTCGTATTGTCGCTGAGATCGATGCGGCAAGGCGCACGGTCGGGCGCGTAGAGCTCGATCGTGCGGTAGCTCTCGCGGCTGAAGTTCGCCGGTCCGGTCATCTCGCGCTCCAGGCTCTCGCCGCCACTGCGTGGCCGGGCAGCCCCTCCGCATCGGCGAAGATGCCGACGTCGCTCGCCAGCCGCGCCGCGGCGTCTCGATCGATCCGTTGATAGGTCGTCCAGCGCACGAAATCGAGCGTCGACAATCCCGAATAGCAGCGGGCGAGCCCACCGGTCGGGAGCACGTGGTTCGCGCCCGTCATGTAATCGCCAAAAGCGACGGAGCTCGTCGCGCCGACGAAGACCGTTCCCGCGCCGCGCAGTTCACGAAGCACGGCGTCGGAATCGCCGCAGGCGACCAGCACGTGCTCGGCCGCGATCTCGTTGGCGAGCGCGATCGCCTCTTTCATGTCATCCGCGGCGAGCACCCCACCGCGAGCCGCGAGCGCGGCACTCACGATTGCCCGCCGCGGCGCGGCTGCTATCGCCGCGGCGAGCGACACACCTATCATCGCGCTCGCGTGAGTGCCGACGGCGATCGCCAGCACGAGCGTGTCGGGGTCGTGCTCGGCCTGCGCGACCAGCTCACGAGCGACGACGGCAGGATCGGCGGCCGCGTCGCAGATGATCAGCAGCTCGCTCGGCCCCGCCGGCGAATCGATCGCGACGTTTCCCGAGACCTGCAGCTTCGCTTCGGCGACGTAGGCATTTCCCGGTCCGACGATGCGATCGACGCGCGGAACGGACGTGGTCCCGTAGGCCATCGCCGCGATCGCACCCGCTCCGCCTAACGCGAAGACGCGATCGACGCCGGCGAGCGCGGCGGCGGCGAGCACGACCGCCGCCGGTGCGCCGTCGCGCTGCGGTGGCGAGCAGAGAATGATCTCACCGACGCCGGCGACGCGCGCCGGCACCGCTCCCATGAGGACGCTGCTCGGATAGAGCGCCCGCCCGCCCGGTGCGTAGACGCCGACATGCGCGAGCGGATCCGGCCGTCGTCCGATGACGATCCCCCGTTCGGTCTCGACCTCCTGTGCCACCGGACGGAAGGCGGCATGCGCGGTCTCGATGTTTCGTGCTGCCCGCTCCATCGCCTTCCGGAGCGGCGTGTCGATGCCGTCGAGCGCCCGCATCCATCGATCGCGTGGAACCTCGAGCGCGTCGAGGGTGACACCGTCGAGCTCCGCCGCCAGCGCCCGCAACGCATCATCATCCTTCGCCCGCACGCGTCCGATGATCGCGGCGACGCGTTCGCGGACGACCGGATCGCTCGACGTGGTTCGCTCGAGCAGTGATCTCCTCGTCGCATCGCTCATCTCCGCGATCCGCCCCGACAGCGCCCACCGCTGTTGTACGTGTGTCATCTCTCGTCTCTCATCTCGCGTCGCCCTTCCCTCATCTCTCCTCTCTCATTCGGAGCCTCTCTCGTCTCTCGTCGCCGTGTCATAGCTAGCAAGCCACCGCGATCTCAAGGCATGAGCCGCTCGATGCGCGTCACGAGGATTCCTTCGGCGCCGAGGGTCTTCAGCTCGGCGATCGTCCGATAGACCGTCTTCGCCGGTACGACCGCGTGGACCGCGACGTGGATCCCGCCGTCGAGGATGTCGATGACCGTCGGGCCATTGAGCCCGGGAATCACCCGGCGAACCTCCTCGAGGGCGGCGCGCGGGACGTTGGCCATCAGGTAGCGCTTGCCCCGCGCCCGGAGCACCGAGTCGAGCGCCATGGTGAGCTCCTCGAGGGAGCGTCGGCGGTCGGCGTCGCTCGCCGTCAGCGCGTTAGGCGCAGCGACGAGGCGGGCGGTCGATTCCATGATCGTCTCGACTTCGTGGAGCCCGTTCACCTTGAGCGTCGAGCCGGTCGAGGTGATGTCGACGATGACGTCGGCAATGCCGATGTGGGGAGCAATCTCCGCGGCGCCCGAGACAGGGACGATCTCGACGCGCTGCTGACGGTCGGCGAAGAAGCGGGCGGCCAGCCTCGGATAGACCGTCGCGACTCGTGCGCCGGCGCGGATCGCCGCCGTCGTGGCGATGTTGCTGTCGTCGCTCGCGGCGACGATCAGCCGGCAACGGCCGAATTCGAGGTCGGCGAGCGTCTCGAGAACGCGACCTGATTCGCTCACGAGGTCCCATCCTGTAACGCCCGCGTCGGCGGCACCGTCGGCGACGAACTCCGGGATGTCCTGGGCGCGCACGAAGAGCGCCTGGAACTCGCCGCCCAGCGACGCCGTGAGCGCGCGATCCCCCGTGGACCGGACTTCGAGGCCGGCGTCGCCGAAGAGCAGTCGCGCCTCCTCGGAGAGTCGTCCCTTGTTCGGCAGTGCGATCTTCAGCATTCCAACCTCAGCGATTGAGCTCCGACCACCCGAAGCAGGTCGTCGGCGAATATCCGGTAAAAACAAAAAAAGCCCGTCCAGGTGGACGGGCCGCGACAGCGCGAAGCGTTACTCCCGGGCGCTCAGATCACCCGCACACGCGACACACCGCCCCGACCCGTAGGCCGTGGTGGCTCGCATGATGGTGGTGAAAGAGCGTGTGCATCGCGGAACGAAGACTAGAGAGGCGGCGCACCCAAGTCAACCGCCGGCACCACAGCAATCGATGGCTCCGGTTGCCACGCGTTGTGCCAGCGGAAGCGCGCACGCGCCGCAGAGCGTGAGACGTGCGCACATCCCGTTTTCGGCATGTCTTCTGCTCAATTGCTTTGGCCCAGCATTGTGAATAGTTTCACAATTCTCCGCGGTGCCCCTGCGGAGTGGATGTCACACACCAAGTGCCACGTACGGAGGCCTCTAGGAATGCGGTTCAACGGACTTGCGCTCGTCGCGGGAGCGATGGCGATCGTCGCCTGCAGCGGCGGCGACAAGAAGGCAGATTCTACGGCAGCAACCACGAACGATACGGCCGCCGCTCCGGCAGCCACCACCACCGCGACCACGGCTGGCAACGCCACCGCAGCGGCGCCCATCACCGGCAAGACGGTCGAAGTCAAGATGATCGGCGATGGCACCACCTATAAGTTCGACCCCGCCAACGTCACCATCAAGCAGGGCGACGGCATCAAGTGGATCATGGTGTCCGGCGGCCCGCACAACGTCGCGTTCATCGACACCCCGGCCGCCGCGCAGGCGCAGCTCTCGGCCAACATGCCGCAGCAGATGAAGGAGCTCACCAGCCCGATGATGATGACCCCGAACGAGACCTATATCGTCTCCTTCGCGAACGTCCCGGCTGGCACGTACAACTACCATTGCGAGCCGCACGCCGCGATGGGCATGAAGGGCAGCATCACCGTCCAGTAGCTTCGACGGTCGAGCTGTGTGACGAAGGCGGAAGCGCACGCGCTTCCGCCTTCGTCACATTCATCGGCAGCGCCGCCTTGTGCGACGCAGGCCGCCGCGAGATACTCGCCATTGATGCCCCCTGATTCTTCCCGGTCCAGTCGCCGCCGCGTGGCGAGCTCGCAGTGGATCAACGCGCGGACGAGGAACGTGCTCCGGCGCCCGTTGCGCATCGGGCTCGTCGGCCTCATCGTGTTCGTTGCCGCACTGCTCACCCTCGTCGCGCTCCCGCGGCAGGCGCAGCGCGTGGCTGCCGCGGTAGCCCCGGCGCCTAACGAGTGGCGGGACACCGCGCGCCTCATCGCCAGCGTCGACCGCGACCGTGCACGCCTCGACAGCGCAGAGCAATCACTCGCCAGTGCGCGCGCGATTCTTTCGCGTCCCGTCGCCCCACCGGCGGTCGAGTCGCTTCCCCCCGAGGTCATCGCCCGCCGTGATTCGATCGCGGCGATCGTGGTGAATCTCGGCCGCCTCATCACGCGCGTCGAGCAGTCGCCGCTCGCCGCATCGTATCGCGCGCTCGCGGACGCGCCCGTGCTTCGCGACGATCCATCGGTGCGTGCGCTCGTCGACTCGCTCGTCGAGGTCGAGCGCGACCGCGACGCATTCGGCGCCCTCGGCGGTATCGACCCCAACTACGTCGCGCTCACCTCGCGCGCGACGGAGATCGGTCATGCGATCCAGGACATCGCCGGCGTGAAGCGCGCTGCTCTCCAGCGTGAGGCGGCTGCCCTGACACCACCTCCCCCAGTGCCAGTCGCGCGTCCCACGATCGACACGATGCCGCGCCTTGCGCACCGCGACTCGGTTCGCCGGCTGCTCGATGCGCGCACTCGGCTCCTCACCGATGCACGTCGCGTCAACGCGACCGTTGAGCGGCGTGCGGAGCGTGCCCGCGAGCTGGCCAATGTCTCTGCCCCGCCCATCGCGCTGCTCGCTGCGTCGATCGTGCTCGGCATCGCCGCCGGATTCACTGCTGCCCTGATAGGCGAGATGCGAGGCCCTCGCGTCGCCGATGCACGGGAAGCCGAGCGGGCAACCGGGCTGCGAGTGCTCGCGCACCTGCAACCGTACGAGCCACCTCCGGAGCGGGCGCGCCGGCGGGCCGATCGCGAGCTCCCACCACTGCTCGAGCCTGGAGCAGACGGCTACCGTTTTCTCTACCTGCAGCTGTCCGGGCTGATGCCGGGCAACTGGCTCGTCACCGTCGCTGGTCAGGCATCTTCGATCGCCGCGGTCGTCGCGTCGAACGTCGTCGCGCTCGCCGCACTCGATGCGCGCGCGTCGCTGCTCGTCGACGCCGATCCAGCGGGATGCGCGGCCGGGGTGATGCGTGTCGCGCCCTCACCCGGCGTCGGCGAGATCGCGCGCGGGGAGCTGGCGTGGAGCGAGGCGCCAGTCACCCAGGTCGTCGGCCGGGATCGAGCGACCGACATCGTACCCGCGGGGCGCCACGCGGAGCCCGCCGAGATCGCGGCCGCGCTCATGCGCGAGGTGCCACGCCTCACACGCCGTTATGACACGATCGTCGTCACCAGCGGGCTCGCGGCACTGCTCGACGCGCCCGTGCTCGCCGTCCCGCGCATCGTCCTCGTCGTGCGTGCCGGCAGCACGGTGCTGACCGAGCTGACGCGCGACGTGGCTGCCCTCCGCGAGAACGGGGCGCAGCTGCTCGGGCTCGTGCTCTGGGATCGCGAGGAGCCGCATGTCCCGACGCGCGAGGAGCTCGAGGCGCTCGCCAGCGCCGCGAATCGGGGCGTTCCGGCCGAGATGCTGATCGAATCACGTGTGGGCTGACGCCCTGCTCGCCGCCGAGCGGGCGCATGTCCAGCAACTGCTCCTCTGGGGAGGCGCGAGCTGCGTGCTCGGCGTGCTGCTCCTCGTCACTGCCGGCCGTCCCCGGCGCTCGCCGATCGTGTTCCACTTCGCGGCGCAGAGCGTCGCCTGGGGCGCGGTGATCATCGCGGTCGCCTCGAGCAGTCTCCGCTCGCTGACGTTGCGTGACCTGGGAAGCGCGACCCGGCTCGATCGCTTCCTCTGGCTGAACCTGGGGCTCGACACCGGCTATGTTGCGGTGGGCGCGACGATCGCGCTCTGCGCCTGGATGCTCGGCCGACGTTATGGCGGAGTCGGCGCGGGCGTCGCGATCGTCGTCCAGGGGCTCGCGCTCGCGGTGATCGCGGCGCGACTCATCATCATTCTCGAACAGTTCGTCTGAGCGACACAACCGCCGCCCGATCAATGGCCGAAGTCACTCTCGACCTTCGCGACCTGCCGAAGGACGCCGCCTATTCGACGCTCGAGACGCAAGTCGACAGCGTGCTCGCTGGCATCGACGACCCGATCGCCGGGATGGCGACGATCAGCGCTCT
>Ga0308173_10000737_pt1 | contig 14760 bp, 16 predicted proteins | sample PhyPR1_FD_203716 | JGI IMG/M metagenome (GOLD analysis project Ga0308173, IMG submission 203716) | Soil microbial communities from UC Gill Tract Community Farm, Albany, California, United States - DLSLS.P.R1 | ecosystem: Environmental > Terrestrial > Soil > Agricultural land | place: USA...
TTCTTCGTCCTCCACCTCCTCCGAGCTCTGCCAGAAGAAAAGGTAGGGGCTGATGGTGGTGCCGAAGAGGCCCACCACGACCACGATCCAGCCTTCCCCCGGCAGGCGCGGCCACACCGTGCGGAGCGCCACCTCGGCCCAGTCGATGCGGACCGTGAACACCACCGCCACATAGGCGAACAGCGACATGGTCAGCCACTTCAGGATGCTGACGTAGCGATGGTAGGGCACGAGCACCTGCAGGATCAGCGACAGGGCGGCGAAACCGAGCGTCAGGGCGTGCTGGTCGAGCCCGCTCACCAGCCGGCCGGCCGCGCCCATGGCCGCGAGGTCGGCGCCGATGTTGATCGTGTTGGCGACGAACAGCAGGAACGCCAGCGCCATGACCAGGGGACGCGGAAAGACCTGGGCGAGATTGGTCGCCAGGCCGTGGCCGGTGACCCGTCCGATCCGCGCGCTGATCGACTGGATCGCCACCATCAGCGGATAGGTGAGCGCCACGGTCCAGAGCATGTTGACGCCGAACTGGGCGCCGGCCTGGGAATAGGTGGCGATGCCGCTCGGATCGTCGTCTGCGGCGCCGGTGATCAGGCCCGGGCCGAGCCGGCTGAACACCCGCAGCGCCCGCAACCCGGTGCGGCCGGAGGCGCGGCGCGGGCTCAAGCCGTCCGGGCCCGAGGCTCTGCGACGTGCATGTGGTTCTCCCCCGACCAGACTCGCCCGGGCGATGCGGCCGCCCGCTTCAGATCCCCGCGTACCACTCGTAGCCGCGGTCCTCCCAGAAGCCGCCCCGGCCGCGGGAAATGTGGCTGAAGTCCTCCACCGCTTCCAGGCGCATCACGTACTTGGCCTGCTTGTAGCCGAGCTGGCGCTCCACGCGCAGCCTCAGCGGCGCCCCGTTCTCGACCGGCAGCGGCCGGTCGTTGAGCTCGTAGGCGAGCAGGGTCTGCGGATGGTAGGCGTCGATCAGGTCGATGCTCTCGTAGTACTGGCCGGTGCCGTCGAGGGTCTCCTCCAGCGTGTCCGCGCAGTGCAGCACGATATAGCGCGCGTTGCGCTTCAGGCCGGCCAGATCGAGCAGCGGCCCCATCCGCGCGCCGGTCCACTTGCCGATGCAGGACCAGCCCTCCACGCAATCGTGCCGGGTGATCTGGGTGCGCCCCGGCAGCTTCCGGAGGTCCGCCAGGCTGAGCGCGAGCGGCTTGTCCACCAGGCCGTCGACGAGGAGCTTCCAGTCGGCGAAGCCGACCGCCTTGTGCGCGAGGTATTCCGGGTCGTCGGGGTTGGTCGAGCCGTTCGGCTTGAACACCTTGGAGATGTCGGCCGGTGCGAACTCGCGGGCCAGCGCCCTGCGGTCGACGACCAGCCGCTGGAAGCGCCGGGTCAACCCCTCCGCGCTCTGCAGGACGGCGAGCGACTTCGGATTTTCGGTGAGCCTGTCGCAGCCGGCGAGCCACAGCCCTCCGAGCGAGGCCGCGGCAGCGTTCAGCCAGCCGCGGCGGTGGGTCTCCGCGCTCATTTCCCCTCTCCTTCGACCTCGATGGCGTAGCGGCCGGTGATCATCGAGCGGATGTTGTTCCAGGTCCCCGAGGCCACCACCATGATCAGGTGGACGATGACGAACAGGACGATCAGCGAGGCCGAGACGAAGTGGATCGAGCGGGCCGACTGGCGGCCGCCGAACAGGTCCAGCAGCCACGGCGCGCCGGCGTCGATCCCCGGCGACATGGTGAGCCCGGTCGCCACCATCAGCGGCAGCAGGATGAAGATGACCCCGAGGTAGGCCCCCTTCTGCAGGATGTTGTAGCGCCTGGCCTCCTCGCCCTTGGGGAACTTCAGCTTCGCGTGGATGACGATCTCATGCCAGACGTGGGCGGGCTTCAGCTGCCAGACCCGGGGCCACAGGTCGCGCGGGATGTGCCGGTTCAGGAAGCTCATCGCCAGATAGACGAGGCCGTTGATCACCAACAGCCAGGCGAAGAAGAAATGCCAGCGCCGCCCGTCCGCCAGGTCGCGGTAGCTGGGGACGGTCGCCCAGGCGGGAAAGCCGCGCGGCTCGGCCTTGTCGCCCCGGCCCGAAAACCCGAGCAGGCCCGTCGTGACGAAGCGCCGGCCGCCGAGGGTGGTGACGCCGATCGGCTGGCCGTTGCGCTCGGCGGCGTCCATCGCGAGCCACGGGCGTTCGAAGTGGGACTTGACGCCCCAGTAGAGCGCCGGATGGGCGTTGAAGATCTGCAGCCCGCTCATCAGCATCAGGCTGACCACCAGCACGTTGATCCAATGGGTGATCCGGGTGACCAGCGCGTGCCGAGGCACCAGGACCTTCGCAGGTTTCGCCGCCGGCGTGGCCGTCATGGCTGTCATCGCATCCTCCCCCAGCGGCAGTTTGGCACAGGCGCGCCCTGCGGGCGACCGTCCTGACGGAGATACGTGGGCGCCTGGCGCGCGGATGTCGGGAGGCGGAACGCGATCGGCCCGCGGCGATTTTCTCTGCTCACCAGGAGGAGCTCCGAGATGGCGCAAGACCGCAAGCCGCAGGACCGGCCGCAAGGGGCGCCCGAGCGCTATCCTTCGGTCCGGCAGGACGACGCCGTGGAACGCACCGGCCGCGGCGAGGAGGTGGCCGGGGAGGGCCGCACCTTCGATCCCGCCGCCGATGCGCCCACGCCCAAGGGCCCGGAATCGAAGCCGGACGGCAAGGTCCCGCCCGCGACCAGCCAGGGCCGGCTCGGCCCCGAGGGCGATCCCGCCGAGGGCAAGCGCCGCTAGGCGCCCGCCGCCGTCCTCAGCGCCTCGGCGACTACGTCCGGACGCTCCATCGGCAGGAAGTGGGTCGTGCCGGGAACCACCTCGATGCGGATCCGGCCGCTTGCGGCGAGCTCGGCCTCATGCCCTTCGGTGCGGCATGTCGAGGCGAGCTCGGCGCGCCGGATGTCGATCGGGCAGCGGCTCTCGCGGAAGGCGGCCCAGGGATCGTAGTTGTGGGTGCGGAAGTTGGAAGCTTCCCACTCCGGCGTGCAGGCGAGCGTCACCTCCCCGGCCGGCGTCTCGCGGAACCCCGCCTCCACGTAGTCGGCGATCTGCCCGGGGGTCCAGGTCTTGAAGCCGCCGCGCCCGAGGTAGGCCTCGCGGGCCGCCGCCTTGCTCGGAAAGCTCGCCCGCCGCCGCAGCGCGCCCTCGACCAGCGGCGATGGCGCGGCCGCGCCCTGCAACTCGCGCGGCATGATCACCGGGTCGAACAGCGCCAGGCGCCTGACGCGCGCCGGAGCCTCGGCGGCGACCAGCAGGCTCGAGGTGCCGCCCATCGAGTGCCCGGCGAGGATCACCGGCCCGCCGGTCGCGGCGTCCAGGAAAGCGAGCAGGTCGTCGCGGAACTCGCCCCAGCCGTCGCGCCCCTCGACGATCGTCGGCAGACGGCTCAGGCCATGGCCGCGCAGGTCGAGGGCCAGGATGCGCAGGTCGCCCGCGAGCGGGCTCAGGATGCTGCGGTAGGTTCGCGCATTGAAGCCGTTGGCGTGGGAGAAGACCACGTCGACGGGCCGGCTCTGCGGGCCGAAGTCGAGGAATGCCATCTCGCCGCCGCGGCTCGGCAGGCTGACGCGCCGCTGGCGCGGCTCATAGTCGACCCTGGCGTCCATGGACCCTCCGACCCGGACCCCATATAGGCCTGACGCCGCGGAGGAAAAGCCATGAAGCCGCTTGCGACGATCGGCTACGAGCACGCCACCCAGGAGGCGGTGATCGGACGGCTGGAAGCGGCGGGGGTCGAGGTGGTCGTGGACGTCCGCGCGGTGGCGTCCTCGCGCCGCGCCGGGTTCTCCAAGACCCTCCTGGCCGCCAGCCTCGCCGAAGCCGGGATCGACTACGTGCACCTGCGCGAGCTCGGCACGCCCAAGCCGGGCCGGGAGGCGGTGCGGCACGGCCGCTTCGCCGAGATGGAGCGGATCTACGCCCGCCACCTGGCGGAGCCCGGGGCGCAGCTGCAGCTCGCCCAGGCCATCGAGATCGCCAGGGACCGCAAGGCGGCGCTGCTCTGCTACGAGGCCGATCCGGCCCATTGCCACCGCACGATCGTCGCCCGCGAGATCCAGGCCGCCGCGGGGCTTGCGATCGAGAACCTCTGAGCCGGGCGGCCTAGAGCTCCAGCTCCGCCCCGGCGAGGTCGCAGCCGGCGAGCTTGGCCTGGCTGAGGTCGGCCTCCAGGAACCGCGCCCGGCGCGCGTGGGCCCCGCGCAGGTCGGCGCCGCGGAGACTGGCGCGGGTGAGGTCGGTGCGCACGAAGCGGCCCTCGGAGATCATCAGCGGCCCGAGCTTGGCGCCGCGCAGGTCGGCCCGCGTGAACTGGGCGTCCATCAGCTTGGCGCCGCGCAGATCGGCCTCGCGCAGGTCGGCGCCGCGGAAGTCGCAGCCGGAAAGGTCGGCGCCCTGCAGCTCCGACTTCTGCATGTCGAGGCCGAAGAACACCGAGCCCGGGGCCATGAGCCCGGTGAGCCTGCGCCCGCGCAGCGAGCGCATCGGCCGGAAGTCCACCGCCTCCATGGGAATGACGGAGCCCTGCCTGGCCTGGGTGTCGCAATAGAGCTCGTGTTCGGCGAGCACCTCGTCGAGGGCGCGGTCGTCCACATAGACGATCGGCGGCGGCCCGCGGAGCACCTCGGTCATGTCGACATCGTCGAGCCGCGCCTGCTCGAGGTGGGCCCCCGCCACCACGGTGCGCTTCATCGAGGCGCCGGAGAGGTCGGCGCCCCCGAGGTCCGCGCCCGAGAGGTCGGCGCCGTCCAGCACGGCCCGGGTCAGGCGCGCGCCGGACAGCACGGCGCCGGCCAGGTTGGCGTCGGTGAAGTCGCAGGCCATGGCGATCGTCGAGGTCATCTGGGCGCCGGCCAGGTTGGCGCCGTGCAGGATGGCGTAGGTGAGCTCGCCCGGCCGATGCTCGTGGCGCAGGATCCGGAAGCCATCGAGCTTGTCCTGCAGGGCGATGCGGCCCTCGCGCAGATCGCAGCCGGCGAGCTCCGCGCCGGCGAGGTTGGCCCCGCGCAGGCAGGCCCCGCGCAGATCGGCGCGCTTGAAGTTGGCGCGCCGCAGGTCGGCTTCCCGGAGATCCGCGCCGAACAGGATGGCGCGGGCGAGGTTCACGCCCGCCATCGAGGCGCCGGCGAACTTCGCCCCGGCGAGATCGGCCTCGCGCAGGTCCAGGCCCTCCAGCGAGCAGTTCGACAGATCGGCGTAGGTGAGGCTGAGGCGACGGGCGCCCGCCCGGCCCGCCAGGTACCGCTGGTGCGCCTCGACCGCCTCGCGCAGGTTCTGCGGGTCGAGCGCCAGGTGGTAGGGTTGGGCTTGCGAGGACATCGGCACCTTCAGGTCCCGACCCTGCGGTCCTCGCGCTTAAGGAACGGTTGCCCCGCGGCGGGAAATAACCACGTTCGGCGCCCGCCCGCGCGGCGGGGGGCTACTTGCCGGACGAGGAGTCGCCGCGGGTGGCGGCCGCGATCAGCGCGCCGATGCGGTCGGTGGAATCGGCCGCCTGGTTCAGGATGTTCATCGGCCCGGCGCCCGGCCGCACCGCGGCGGCCACCTGGCTGGCGGCCGACTGGGCCATGTTGATGGCGGCGTTCTCGGCCTTGGAGAATCCGGTGGCCGCCAGGAGCCGCGCCTGGGCGTCCGGATAGATGAAGCCATAGGTCGGATAGGTCGAGCCGCCCATGTCGCGGTTCGGGTCGTACCAGACCTTCACCAGGCTCCAGTCGCCGGCCTGGGAGACGTCGATCAGGGTGACGTCCTTCTCGATCTTGCCGCGCGAGCCGTCGATCGGCGACCAGTTGGCGTGGGTGATCTGGATCACCCGGTCGGTCAGCACCTGGGTGACCACCGCGACATGGCCGAGGCGCATCCGCTGGGTGGGCTTGAAGCAGAGGACCGCGCCCGCCTTGGGCTGGAACCCCTCCTGGTAGCGGCCCACGGCCTGCTTCCACCAGGTGTAGGCGTCGCCGAAGATCTGAATGCCGGACATGACGCGCGCGAACTGGGCGCACTGCCAGTAGGTGTCCGCGATCGCGCCGGTCGACGGCGCGAGGCTCAGAACGGCCGCGACGGCCAGAGAGCCCAGGAGGGTCCTCGGTCGCTTCAGCATTGTTTTGAACACTCCCCGACTTACGGGCTAAGCCATAACCCTTACTCGGCAAGGGTGAAAAGAGCGTTTAGATTGATTCGCGCGGCGCCTCCCGCGCGTCGTTCGAGGGGCGGGCGAGGCGATGGAGGCTAGAGCCTCGATTGAGTTGGCTATAGAAAGCCGTCTGTCTTGCGCCTTCGCTCGTGAAAAAGGATGATATGCCCGCGGATCGCCGCCTCATATTCCAGATCATCTGATGGACGTGGCGGGTTTGTCTTGTGGATTACCTGAGATACGTGAATTCTGGCTTGGCATCACGCACGCGTAACATGCTGAAACACGGCCGTGCGATGCGAAAGCCCAGCTATTCGCCGCCGATGGACGGGATGCCGCACCCGCTTCACAAAACTGCGAGCTTGGCCGGACTCAGGCGGCGGCTCCGGATCGGCTAGAAGCGGCTGCTCGCCCAAAGGAGGGGATATGGCCGATCTCGCGGCGCTCGTCGCCAGCCCGGAAGCCTGGGCGGCGCTGCTCGCCCTGATCGTCATGGAGGTGGTGCTGGGCGTCGACAACCTGGTGTTCGTGGCCATCCTCTCCAACAAGCTGCCCCCGTCGGACCGCGGCCGCGCGCGCCGGCTGGGCGTCGGCCTGGCCCTGCTCCTCAGGTTGGCCCTGCTCTCCGGGATCGCCTTCATCGTGGGGCTCACGAAGCCGGTGTTCACCGTGCCCTTCGCCACGCCGCTGGACGCCGCCGGCCGCCCCGTGGTGGACCTCGCCTTCTCCTGGCGCGACCTGATCCTGCTGGCGGGCGGCCTGTTCCTGGTCTGGAAGGCCACCACCGAGATCCATCACGCCGTCGACCCAGCCCCCTCGGACGACTTGCTCGACAAGCGCGCCGCAGGCTCGCTCGGCTTCGCGGCGGCGATCGTGCAGATCCTGGCGCTGGACGTGGTCTTCTCGATCGATTCCATCCTGACCGCCGTCGGCATGACCGAGCACCTGCCGATCATGATGGCGGCCGTGGTGATCGCGGTCGGGCTGATGCTGGTGGCCGCGGGCCCGCTCGCCCGCTTCATCCACGACAATCCGACGGTGGTGATGCTGGCGCTCGGATTCCTGCTGCTGATCGGCGCCACCCTGATCGCCGAGGCGTTCGGCGTGCATGTGCCCAAGGGCTACATCTACGCCGCCATGGCGTTCTCGGGCGCTGTGGAGGGGCTGAACATCGCCGCCCGCCGCAAGGCCGCGCGCCGGCGGGAACGGGATCAGAGGAAGCTGTAGGGGTCGATGTCGATGGACAGCCGCAGGGCGCCCGGCGGCTTCACCCGGGCGCGCCAGGCGGCCATGTAGGCCGAAAGGTCGACGCCGCGGTCGGCCCTGACCAGGAAGCGCTTGCGGCGGCGGCCGCGCACCAGGCCCAGGGGCGCGTCAGCCGGGCCATAGACCTCCACGCCCGGGGCATTGGGCGCGGCCTCGGCCATCTTCCGCACGAACCCCTCCAGCCGGGCGGCGTCCACGTCGGAGGCGATCACCGCGGCCAGCCGCCCGAACGGCGGCAGCCGCGCGGCCTCGCGCTCGATCATCTCGGCGGCCACGAAGGCGTCGCGGTCCTGGCCTTTGAGCGCCTGCATCACCGGATGGTCCGGCGCATAGGTCTGCAGCAGCGCCCGGCCGGGCCGGTCACGCCGCCCGGCGCGCCCGGTCGCCTGGGCGAGCAGCTGGTAGGTGCGCTCGGCGGCCCGCAGGTCACCGCCGCGCAGGCCGAGATCGGCGTCCACCACGCCCACCAGCGTCAGCTTCGGGAAGTTGTGCCCCTTGGCGGCGGCCTGGGTGGCGACCAGGATGTCGATCTCGCCGGCCGCCATCGCCTCGATCAGCCGCCGGCCTTCGCGGGCGTCGAAGGCGGTGTCCGAGGAGAAGACCGCGATCCGCGCCTCCGGGAACAGCCCCCGGGCCTCCTCCTCGACGCGCTCCACGCCGGGTCCCACCGAAACCAGGCTGTCCCTGGCCCCGCAATGCGGGCAGGCCGCGGGCTTGGGCATGGAGAAGCCGGTCAGATGGCAGACCAGCCGGCCCGAGTAGCGGTGCTCCACCAGCCAGCTGTCGGTGTCGGGCGCGGTGAGCCGCTCGCCGCAGGCCCGGCACAGCACCAGCGGCGCATAGCCGCGGCGGTTCAGGAACAGCAGCGTCTGCTCGCCGGCCGCCAGGGTCTCGCCCATGCCCTCCACGAGCGGCGGCGAGAGCCAGCGGCCGGGCTCGGGCGGGATCTCGCGCAGGTCGACGAGGTCGATCTCGGGCAGGCGCGCCGCGCCGTGCCGCCCGGCCAGCCGCAGCCAGCGGTAGCGGCCGGTCTCGGCGTTCCGCAGGGTTTCCAGCGACGGGGTCGCGGAGGCCAGCACCACCAGCGCCCCCTCGATCCGGCCGCGCGCCACGGCGAGGTCGCGGGCGTGGTAGATGAAGCCCTCCTCCTGCTTGAAGGAGGCGTCGTGCTCCTCGTCGACGACGATCAGCTTCAGCTTGCGGAACGGCAGGAACAGCGCCGAACGCGCGCCGACCACGATCCGGCAGCCGCCCGAGATGACGCCCTCCCAGACGCGCCGCCGGGCCGGGGGCGCAACGTCGGAGTGCCACTCCGCCGGCGCGGCCCCGAACCGCGCCGCCACCCGATCGATCACGGCCTGGGTGAGCGCGATCTCCGGCAGCAGGATCAGCACCTGCGCCTCGGGGTCGGCGGCGAGGGCTGCGGCGGCGGCCTCCAGGTAGACCTCGGTCTTGCCGGACCCGGTGACCCCGTCCAGCAGGGCGACCTGGAAGCCCCCCGCGCGCGCCAGGGACTCGAGCTCGTCGGCCGCGGCCGCCTGGCTGGCGTTCAGCGCGGCGCCCTTCCGCGCCGCGTCTGGCGCATCGAAGGCTGGGTCGGGCGCCTCGAGCCGGATCGCCAGCGCGCCCTCCTCGAGGAGCGCCTTGACCACGCCCGCCGAGACGCCGGCCAGGCGGGCCAGCGCCGCGGCGCTCGCCGCCCCCGTGCTCGCCGTGGCCAGCACCCGCGCCCGCGCGGGCGTGAGGCGCGCGGGGGCCTGGCCGGTGAGCTCCAGCACCCGCTGCGGCTTGGCCTTCGGAGCGCGCGCGCCACGCAGCGCGATCGCCAGCGGCTGGCCCGGCGCATCGACAGCATAGCGCGCCGCCCACTGCACGAACTCCAGCGTGGTCTGCGGCAGCGCGGCCTCCTCGAGCCTCGCCTGCACGGGCTTCAGCGGCCGGTTGCCGCCGGCGGCCTCGCGCAGGCCCACGACGACGCCGCGCAGCAGGTTGGGGCCGAGCGGCGCGGCCACCTGGTCGCCCACCGCCAGCGCCATGCCCTCGGGCTCGGCGTAGTCGAACGCCTCCGGCAGGGGCAGCGGCAGGAGGACCGAGGCGATTCGGCTCATGGGCGGACGTTTGCGCTCGGGCGCCCAGCCGCTACAAGCGGCGCAACCCAGCCCTGAGGTCTCCGAATGCAGCTGTTCCTCGACACCGCCGACGTGGCCGTCCTGAAGGCTCTCGCCGCCACCGGCCTGGTGGACGGCGTCACCACCAATCCCACGCTGATCGCCAAGACCGGACGCCCCATGCTGGAGGTCATCGCCGAGATTTGCGGCATCGTCGAGGGGCCGGTGAGCGCCGAGGTGGCCGCCACCGAGTCGCAGGCCATGCTGGCCGAGGGCCGCAAGCTCGCCGGCGTCGCGACCAACGTCGTGGTGAAGGCGCCTCTGACCCGCGAGGGCCTGATCGCCGTGCGCCAGTTCGCGGCCGAGGGCATCCAGACCAACGTCACCCTGTGCTTCTCCGCCGCCCAGGCGCTGCTCGCGGCCAAGGCGGGCGCCAACTACATCTCGCCCTTCGTCGGACGGCTGGACGACCACGGCGCCGTCGGCATGGAGGTGGTGAGCGAGATTCGCGCGATCTACGACAACTACGACTTCGACACTGAAATCCTCGCCGCCTCGATCCGCAATCCGGGCCACGTGGCGGCCGCGGCGATCGCCGGCGCCGACTGCGCGACCATACCGCCCGAGGTTTTTGAGAGCCTTTTCAAGCACCCGTTAACCGAAAAGGGTCTCCAAACATTCCTCAGCGACTGGGCCAAGACCGGACAGTCGATTCTATGAGCTGATCGCTTCACCGGGGGCAGGGCATGGACGGGTCGCAAGGCGGGATGGACGGCTTGCCTCTGGAGCCCGCGGCCGTCCGCCGGTTCCTGTCCGACAACCCGGAGTTCATCCGCGAGGACGCCGGCCTTCTGGACGAGCTGGGCCTGCGCGTCGCGGCCGGCAACGTCGTCGACTTCGCCCCGGCGGCCCTGGCGCGCGTGCACGCCGCCCACCGGCGCGAGGCGATGCAGCGCCAGCAGATCGAGGCGGTGGCGCGCGACAATTTCTCCGCCCAGGCCCAGACCCACGGGGCGGTGGTCGATCTGCTGGACGCCCGCAACCACTCCGACCTCGCCTGGCGGCTGGACGATCTCGCCCGGCGCCGCTTCGGCCTGGCCGCCGCGGTCGTGGCCCTCGAGGCCGACGCGCGCGTCCCCGCCGGCTGGACGCGGCTGGTCGAGGGCCAGGTGGACCTGATCCTCGGCGGCCCTCAGAGGCTGGCCCGCATGGGCTTTTCGCCCACGGCGCTTCCGCTGTTCGGCGCCGGCTGCGAGCAAGTCCGCTCCATGGCCATGGTGCGGATGGCCATGTGGGAGCCCGCGCGGCAGGGGCTGCTCGCCTTCGGCTCGGCCGATCCGGCCGGCTTCACCGAGGACATGGGCGTCGAGCTGGTGGCCTTCCTGGCGCGCGTCGTGGAGCGCACCGCCGAGCGCTGGCCGATCCTGTGACGGCGGACGAGGCGCTGGCGCAATGGCTGGCGCATCTGGCCCATGAGCGGCGCGCCTCGCCCCGGACGCTGGAGGCCTACGGCTTCGCCGCGCGCCGCTACCTCGCCTTCCTGACCGGCCACCGCGGCGAGAGCCTCGCCCTCGGCGCGCTCGGCGAGGTCACCGCCGGCGAGGTCCGCGCCTGGCTCGCCCATCTGCGAGGCGGCGAGCGGCCGCTCGCGCCGCGCTCACTGTCCCAGGCGCTCTCGGCGATCCGCGCCTTCCACAGGTTCCTCGACCGGCGGCTGGACACGCCCAACGCGGCGCTCGCCCTGGTCCGCGGCCCGCGCGTCAGGCCCGGCGCGCCGCGGCCGGTCAGCGAGGACCAGGCGCTGGGGCTGATCGCCGAGCCGGCGCTGGATCCCGACCGCGAGCCCTGGGAGGCGGCGCGCGACCAGGCGGTGCTGACCCTGCTCTACGGCTGCGGCCTGCGGATCTCGGAGGCCTTGTCGCTGAAGCGCGCCGACGCGCCGCTCCCCGAAAGCCTGCGCATCACCGGCAAGGGCGCCAAGACGCGGATCGTGCCGGTGCTGCCGGCCGTGCGAGAGGCCATCGAGACGTACCTGAAAGCGGCGCCTTTCGTCCTCGCCCCCGACGCCCCGCTGTTCCGCGCGAAGCGCGGCGGGCCCTTGAGCCCGCGGCACGTGCAGGCGGCGGTGCAGGGCCTGCGCAGCCGGCTCGGCCTGCCGGCCAGCGCCACGCCGCACGCGCTGCGCCACTCGTTCGCGACCCACCTGCTGGGCGCAGGCGCGGACCTGCGCTCGATCCAGGAGCTGCTGGGCCATGCGTCGCTGTCCACCACACAGCGCTATACCCAGGTGGATGCGGCCGCCCTGCTCAGCGCCTATGCCAAGGCGCACCCGCACGCTTGAGGCCTACTCGTCCGGGCCTTCCGCAAAGCGCCCGTCGCCTTCCACGTCGTAGCGGACGATCAGCGGCGCGGGGCAGCCGCCGACGCTGCGCTCGACGGCGATCTCCTCGTGCGCCCTGGGCAGGTCGCCGAGCTTGTGGACCCCCGGCCTGAACGCCTGCGGCGATGGCCCCGCGGCCGCCGTCACCCCGACGCGGCAGGCCGGCGGGACCGGGCTCAGGACTCCGCGGGCGTGCGAGCGGTGTCGCAAAGCCCAGTCGCGGCCGACCAGGGTCGGGCTCGGCGCGGCGGCCATCTGGGCGGCGAGCAGAAGGGCGATCATCGCGTGCCTCCCGGTCTTGGTCGGACGGCAGGGTGGCGCCGCGCAGCGCCCGCCTCAAGTCAACTTTCCGGGCTCGGCCGCACCAGCCTGAGCCAGCCGACCTCGGAGCCCGGATCGCGGCCGCGCTCGACACAGCGGAACCCCTCGCGGGCGTAGAAGGCCTGGGCGCGGGTGTTGGGCGCCTGCACCTTCAGCGACAGCTCTCCGCCTATCGCACGGCTGACGTGGTCGAGCAGCGCCTTGCCGATCCCGCGCCCGCGCGCGTCCACATAGAGGGAGTGCAGGAAGTTCTGCGGCCGGTAGATCGCCGCAAGCCCCAGGATGCGGCCGTCCTCCACCGCCACATAGACCTCTTCCTCGCGGGCGGCGGATAGGAAGTCCGCGCGCCGGTGCCGCTCCGGCGGCTGCCAGCTGAAGGTCTCCCGCAGCACCCTGACGTAGAGGTCGGCGCAGGCCGCCGCCTCGTCGGCCCGCATGCGGCGGATCTCCAGGCCCGCGCGCAACCCAGCCGGTCCTAGGCCTGCATCGTCCACCCCTCCACGCCCATGGCCGCCTGCTTCAGCGCCTCGGAGCGCGTGGGGTGTGCGTGGCAGATGCGGGCCACGTCTTCCGACGCCGCCCGGAAGGCCATGGCGACGCAGGACTCGCCGATCATCTCGGAGACATCGGGGCCGATCATGTGCACGCCCAGCACCTCGTCGGTCGTGGAATCCGCCAGCACCTTCACGAAGCCGTCGGTCTCGTGGTTGATCCGGGCCCGCGAATTGGCCGTGAACGGGAACTTGCCGGTCTTGTAGGCGCGGCCCTCCGCCTTCAGCTCCTCCTCCGTCTTCCCGACCCAGGCGACCTCGGGATAGGTGTAGATCACGCTGGGGACGAGATTGTAGTCCACGTGGGCGTACTTGCCGGCGATCGTCTCGATGCAGGCCACCGCGTCCTCCTCGGCCTTGTGCGCCAGCATCGGCCCGAGCGTCACGTCCCCGATGGCCCAGACCCCGGGCGCGCTGGTCCGCAGGTGGTCGGTCTCGATGAAGCCGCGCTTGTCGGGGGCGATGCCGACGCTCTCGAGGCCCAGGTCCCTGGTATAGGGCCGCCGGCCGATGGCGAGCAGGACATAGTCGGCCTGCAGGGTCTCCGCCGCGCCGCCGGCGACCGGCTCGACCGTGAGGCTCACGCCGGCCTTCGAGGCCTTGGCGGCGGTCACCTTGCAACCCAGCCGGAACTGCGCGCCCTGCTTGGTCAGCGACCGCTGCAGCGCCTTGGCGACCTCGCCGTCCGCGCCGGGGGTGATGCGGTCGAGGAACTCCACCACCGTGACCTCGGCCCCCAGCCTGCGCCAGACCGAGCCGAGCTCCAGGCCGATGATCCCGGCCCCGATGACCAGCAGGGTCTTGGGGACCTCCGGCAGGACGAGGGCGCCGGAGGAATCCACGATCCGCCGCTGGTCCAGCTCGACGCCCGGCAGGCCGGCGGGCTCCGAGCCGGTGGCGATGACGATGTTCTTGGCCTCCAGGGTGGTGGTCTTGCCGTCGGCGCCGGTGACCGCGACCTTGCCCGGGCCGGCGATCCTTCCCTGGCCCTTGATCCAGTCGACCTTGTTCTTGCGGAACAGGAATTCGACGCCTTTGGTGAGGGCGCTCACCGAGGCGTCCTTCTGCTTCATCATCTGGCCGAGGTTCAGCTTCGGCGAGGCCTCGATGCCGAGCTCGGCGAAGTCGTCGGCGGCGATCTCGAACAGCTCCGAGGCGTGCAGCAGCGCCTTCGACGGCATGCAGCCGACGTTCAGGCAGGTGCCGCCGAGCGTCGGGCGCATCTCCACGCAGGCGACCTTCAGGCCCAGCTGGCCCGCGCGGATGGCGCCGTTGTAGCCGCCGGGGCCGCCCCCGATGATCACCACGTCGTAGCTGGTCTCGGCCATGGATGCGCCCGCTCAGGTCAGGTGGGCGCGCACCCTATTCTGGGCTTGGCCGAAATCAACCGGCGACGGTCGCGAACGCTCAGTGCGGCCCCGGGCCGGGCGTGTTGCTGACCGTGCCGCTGGTCCCGGGATTGCTGACGCCGCCGTTGGGCGAGGGGCCCGCCCCGCCCGGCTGCGCCGAGCCGTTGGAGTTCTGGTTGCGGGCGTTGTCGGTCTCGGCCTGGGCGCCGGTCTGCGGCGCGCTGCCGCCGCCCCGCATGGTGTCGCAGGCGCCGAGCGCCAGGGCCAGCGCCGCCGCGGAAGCGGCCAGGGTCGCGGTCTTCAGGGTGGACATGCGCAAGCCTCGTGCAGCCGACGGCTCCGTGCCGTCCGCGCATGAACCCGCCGCTGAGCGCGGCCGTTCCGGAGCCCGGCCTTTTCGCAAGCCGGTTCAGAGGTCGAGCAGCAGCCGCTGCGGCTCCTCGATGGCTTCCTTGACGTGCACCAGGAAGGTCACCGCGCCCTGGCCGTCGACCACCCGGTGATCGTAGGAAAGCGCCAGGTACATCATCGGCCGGGCCGTGATCTGGCCCGCCACGACCATCGGCCGCTCCTGGATCTTGTGCATGCCGAGGATCCCCGACTGGGGGGCGTTCAGGATCGG
>Ga0308173_10000738_pt1 | contig 14752 bp, 14 predicted proteins | sample PhyPR1_FD_203716 | JGI IMG/M metagenome (GOLD analysis project Ga0308173, IMG submission 203716) | Soil microbial communities from UC Gill Tract Community Farm, Albany, California, United States - DLSLS.P.R1 | ecosystem: Environmental > Terrestrial > Soil > Agricultural land | place: USA...
CCTCCCGTAGGAGTCTGGGCCGTGTCTCAGTCCCAGTGTGGCTGGTCGTCCTCTCAGACCAGCTACAGATCGTCGCCTTGGTAGGCCTTTACCCCACCAACTAGCTAATCTGCCATCGGCCGCCCCTGCAGCGCGAGGTCCGAAGATCCCCCGCTTTCTCCCTCAGGTCGTATGCGGTATTAATCCGGCTTTCGCCGGGCTATCCCCCACTCCAGGACACGTTCCGATGTATTACTCACCCGTTCGCCACTCGCCACCAGGGTTGCCCCCGTGCTGCCGTTCGACTTGCATGTGTAAGGCATGCCGCCAGCGTTCAATCTGAGCCAGGATCAAACTCTTCAGTTCAAACCCTGTTACTGTTTTTCGGTTCCGTCAAGAACCGGTCGCTCACTCAACGTACTGACGATGATTAATCCGTCTTTCGACAGATAAACCTTCCTCTGATACTTCGTGTGAGACTCTTGATTACTTTTGCTTGACCCCGGTCCGAAAACCAGAGCCACACCTTCGCATCAAGCGCCCACACTTATCGACTGTTAGTTTTTAAAGAGCATTGCACAAGAACTGCTTCGCTTATTTGCTTGCTTTCTTGCGCGCCGTCATTCAACGGGAGGCGAATTATGACTGGCGCAAGGCGACCCGGTCAACCCCTTTTGGAAATTATTTTTGTGCCGATAGCGGTGCGCTAAAACTGGGCGATCGGTAAATGCGCCATGCATGCATTCGTCTCGACGTCATCCCTGAAAGGGAGCAGGGTTAAACCAACGACGACTCAATTGCCGAAGAATGACACGCAAAAGCCCGCCGGCCCAACGCAGTCGGACGCCGACGAACCTGCCTGCTGCATCTTCCCGGACGCTGCAGCGCCCGACTGTGTGCCGCCATACGCTTCGTTAGCTTCGTTGATGCTTTGCTGCGAGGCGACCTTCGCCTCCGCCGCCTGGATGTCAGCGGGATAAGTGGCGTTATCCCCCGAGGCCACCGAATATCCCGCCCGCTGGAGTTGAACGAGCTCAGCCTTTACTTGCGCACGAGTGGCCGGCGCGTTCTGACTCTGAGCGAATGAGAAGGCCGGCGCGATAACGGCAGCAATACAGACGATGACTTTGGCGATGGTAGTCATGATGTGCAGACTCCGACGAGTATGAGTTGACCCGGATCGCTTGCGATCCCTGAACCTTCTTCGCTCGACCTCGGCTCGAACGTTGAGGCTTCGTTTAGTTAACCCGGGGACATCCGGTTCTATTCCATCGCCATGCGTTAATCAATGCGTGTCCGACACGAGGTGCACGCGCTTCTCCGTGGCCGCTTCGACCGCCCGGCGCGCGTAAAGCAACGGAAAGTACTGACCGTCGAGCCACATCTGTGCGAGATCGCGATAATGCGGGCTATCGGGGTCGCCCGATTCGCCCGGCATGTTGACCGCGCGCGAGTTGTCCCAGTTGCCCACATCGACTACCACGCGAAACGACGGCCCATTTGTGCCGCGGAAGTCACTCGCACGATACGTCGATTGATTCGGCGTATAAGCGCTGCCGCCCTTTCTAAGCCGTCCGACGTTGAGCTTCGCGCGCATGTCCGCATCGACGAAATCGGTCAATGCGTGGTCATAAAGATTAGTTTGGAGTCCACTGCATTTCCATGCGCTTGCATCGGTGTCTTGCAGGCGGACCATCGCGGCATAGGCGTCGTCAGGCTGGTAGAAGAACGGCGCTGCGCTTTCTATCGCCGCACGCTCGGTTAAGGGACACGCTATGGAACGCATCGCCGCAGTCTGCGCGCTTCTGCTTGCCGGCTGCAAAGTCGGACCGGATTTTCGCAAGCCAGCCGCGCCGGATATTCCGAAGTACACGAAAACCGTACCGCAAGAGCAACTGTTCCCGATCGTCGATCATGCTTTAGCGCAATGGTGGAAGCAGTTCGGTTCGGATGCGCTGAACGGCCTCGTCGATACCCAGCGGCAAGTGCTGTAAACGCAGCTCGATCGCACGCTTGCGCATGCGAGTCGTCTCAGTGATACAGCCGCGCTATTTCCAATCTCTCAGGTGCGTTGAGCAGGATTGGGTCGAAAGAGATGGCTTAGGAGTACCAATCGAAGTACGATGCGGCCTAAGACTCGAACCTTCCCCGCACCGCCTTCTGAATTTCGGAGAACGCCACCGGTTTCACCAGATGATGATCGAAGCCCGCTTCCTTCGAGCGCTGCCGGTCGTGCGCCTGGCCGTAGCCGGTCACAGCGATCAGCAAGGCATCGGCGGTGGCAGGGCGCGAGCGCATCTCCGCCGCGAGCGCAAAGCCGTCCATCCCCGGCAGGCCGATGTCGAGCAGCACGATCTGCGGCGTAAATGTGTCGGTAATGGCGAGCGCTTCGATGGCGTCGTGGGCGGTGCGCACGTCGAAGCCATCGGCTTCGAGCAGCAGCGACATGGCCGTCGCGGCGTCGACGCTGTCGTCCACGAGCAAGACGCGCATGCCGCTGGTCTTGCGCAGCGGCGGAGGTTCGACAACGCGCAGCGCCGCATGCGGTTCCTTCGCGAGCGGCAGCCACACGACAAACTCACTGCCCTGCTGCGGCCCCGCCGAATACGCCTGAATGCGCCCGCCCTGCAACTCGACGAGTGTCTTCGCAAGCGGCAAGCCGATGCCGAGCCCGCCCTCAGACCGTTCGAGCGATGTCTCAGACTGCACGAACAAATCGAAGATATGCGGAAGCATGTCCGCCGCAATGCCGATGCCCTTGTCGCGCACCGTAATCCGCACTTCGTCGCCGAACTGCTCGGTCTCGATGGCGATCTCGCCTTCCTCGAGACTGTACTTGGACGCGTTCGAGAGCAGATTGCCGAACACCTGCGCAATGCGCACGCTGTCGCCGACGATATAAAGCGGCGTATCGGCGAGCTTCGTCGTGAGCCGGTGGCGCTTTCTCTGCAGCGCGGGCTGCGCCGTTTCGATGGCCGCTTCCAGCGCCAGTGCAATATCCACCGTCTCCTGCCGCAGCGTGATCTTGCCTTGCGTGATGCGCGCGACGTCGAGCAGATCGTCGACGAGGCGGCTCAAGTGCCGCACTTGCCGGTCGATGATCGTGCGCACGGTCGCGAAATGCTGCGCGGAGGGCGCGCGGTCGGGATCCAGCAAATCGACTGCGTTGCGTATCGGGGCGAGCGGATTGCGCAGTTCGTGCGCGAGCATCGCGAGAAATTCGTCTTTGCGGCGGTCCGCGTCGCGCAGCAGCATTTCGGCGGCCTTGCGCTCCGAGATATCGTTGACGATGCCGGCGATGCGCGCCGGACGGCCACCCGCGCCGCGCACGAGCGACGCGCGCTCGGCCACCCAGCGCGGCCCGCCCTGCGCACGCGCGATGCGATATTCCACCTGATACGGCGCGCCGCTCGTCAGCAATTGACGATACGCCGCGGCCACATGCTCGCGATCCAGCGGATGAATGTCGCCCGACCAGTGATCGGGACCCGGCTGCGGCAGGCTCGCGCCATCGGCCAGTTCCCACAGACGCGCGTAGGCCGGGCTCACATAGAGCAGGCGATTCGCGGCGGGATCGAGCATCCAGAAGACATCGTCGATATTCTCGGCAAGCTGGCGAAAGCGCTCCTCGCTCTCGCGCAACGCGTTTTCCGCGAGGCGCACGCGCAGCAGCGCGCGCACGTGCGCGATCAGTTCGGCGGGCTCGACCGGCTCCGTCAGATAACTGTCCGCGCCGCCTTCCAGACCACGGATGCGGTCGAGGCTATGCACGGCCGCCGCCGACGTCTGCAGCACGAGCGTGCTCGCCGTCTCCGGCGACGCCTTGATCTGCCGGCACACTTCGAGGCCGTTGATGTCCGGGAGCTTCACGTCGAGCAACACGAGATCGGGCGACTCGGCGCGCACGCGTTCGAGGGCGGCGGTGCCGGTGCCCGCTTCGATCACGTTGAATCCGGCGCGCGACAGAATGCGCGTTTTCGCGTAGCGCGCGCCGTCGTTGTCGTCGACGTTGAGGATCAGCACCTCGCTCCAGTCGCTTTTCATGTGGCCATTCCTTCCCCGCGACCAGCGCCGTTCATCGCGTTCGACACCATGCCGAGGACGCCGGCCAGCTCGCCGCCCGAGATCGGCTTCTGCATGAACGCGGCCGCGCCGAGCGCATCGGCCTCGTTGCGGTCTTCGGCCTCGCCGAGCACGACGACAGGAACATTGCGCGCGGCCGCCTGCGCGCGCAGCGCCGTCAGCCAGATCCATGCTTCCGGTGGCGCCGGCTGTACGGCGAGCAGCAACGCCGCGGGCGGCGTACGGGACAGCGCGCGGCTCGCTTCGTCGAGCGTTGCCGCGCTCACCGTGCGATACGGCGATTGCCTCAGCGCCGCTTCGCAATCGAGCCGTTCGATCGGGTTACTTGCGACGAGCAGCACGGTCGGCCTCGCGTCGCCATGTTCGACTGCCGTGTTATCGGATGCGCCGTAGAAGGCCGGAATCGTCGCGAGGAAAGTGGAGCCCCGTCCGAACTCGCTTTCCAACGATACATCGCCGCCCAGCAGCTTGCAGAGCTTTCGGCAAAGCGGCAGCCCGAGGCCCGTCCCCTTCACATATTGCTGAAGCCGGTTCTCGACTTGTCCGAACTCCTCGAACACCACTTGCTGATGTTCGGGCGCAATGCCAATGCCCGTGTCCTTGACAGCGAACGTAATCAGGCGGCGCGCCTCGTCGTAGCTGGCCGACACGCGCACTTCGCCGCGCTCGGTGAACTTCAGCGCATTCGACACGAAGTTGCGCAGCACCTGCGCGACCTTGGCCTCGTCGGTGCGAATGGGCGGCAGCCCCTCGCACGAATCGAATACGAGTTCGACCACGCCGCCCGGCGTAAGCGGCCGCAGCATGCCGCGCAAGGCGGAGAAAAGCGTATCGACTTCGAATTCGGCGGCGCGCACTTCGATCTTGCCCGCTTCGATCTTCGCGAGATCGAGCAGATCGTCGACGGTTTCGGAGAGATCTTCCGCCGCCTTGCGGATGAAGCGCACCTGCTTCTCCTGCTCTTCGGTCAACTCGCCGTCGATGCGTTCCAGCAAGAGCTTCGAGAGCGCACGGATCGACGAAAGCGGCGTGCGGAACTCGTGGCTCATGTTCGAAAGAAAGCGCGACTTCGATTCATCCGCGCGCCGCAAATGATCCGCGCGAGCGTCGAGTTCGGCGTACAGCGCAACGACGCCGCGGTTCGTGTCTTCGAGTTCGCGCGTGAGGCGCGTCAGTTCTTCCTGACGCTCACGCAAATCGGCGAGCGCGCCAATGAGTTCGCGATTCTGGCGCGCGAGCTCGGCGGTCGAGTCTTCGCTTGCCTGACTCGAAAGCGTCGCGGAAATGGACTGCGCGGCGTTCGCATCGAAGCGCGCATTTTCGGGCAGCGTCTTGGCGAGCGCGATGGAAGTGCCGCCGTCGGCTTCGTCGGCAATCGCGCATTGATCCATCAGGCGCTGGGCGGCGAGCAGGCCGAGCGCGGCCTGCGAATCGTCGTTCTGCATCGCGCGAAGGCGCACGCCCGCGCCCGCGGACGCCAGGAAGCGCACGACGAAGCGCGGCGGGTACGCGGCTGCGTCGACCAGAAAGTCAGCGCGCGCGTGCGGCCCGGCCGTCAGCACCGTGCGCGCGGCTTCGAGCACCGAGGTGGAAATGCGCGTCTGATCCTGTGCCGAGAACCCGAGCGCGGCGCTCGCTTCGCGAGCCTTGCGGCGAGCCGCGACGATATCGCGCTCGCCGTCGATCTGCATCGAGTACAGCGAGAGGGTCATCACGCGCTCCCGGCCGCGCGTGCGACGAACACGGTGACGTCGTCGCGGCCGCGCGAAAAGTCGCGGTACAGCACCGCCGCGACGAGCGCCGGATGTCGCGAGCCCAGGCCCGCATAGCGCGCCAGATCCCAGCGGGAACCGATTCCGTCCGAATGCAGCACGAGCAGCGCGTGCGGCGGATACGACACCTCGAATTGCTGCGCGCGCCGCGCCCCGTGCCCGACGATGCCGCTATGTGAGACCAGATGCCGGTGCGAAACGTCCGTCCACACGCTCGCCGCGATATTGCCGATGCCGGTGAATGCAACCGTCGCGCCGCCAGCAGGCGTCACCGACGGCATGCGCGCGATGCCGACCGCCGCGCCGCGCGTGGGGCGCAGCGCTTCGTTCGCGACTTCCATGATGCGTTCCAGCGGCGCATCGCCATGCACGCCGAGCACGCGCGCCGCTTCGATCGCGGCGACATTGGCGAGCGGCCCGTGGCCGAGGCCATCGGCGACGAGCACGGTGAATTCGTTATCGCCGATGGAGCAAGACCAGGCGTCGCCGCTGACCGTTTCCGTCTGGAGCGGCAGGTTGACGACGCCATAGGTCACGCGCGCGGGCTCGCCGGGGGTATTCGCGCGAGCGCCGTTCCAGCACGCGATACGCAGCACCGTGCCCTGTCCCGGCATGCTCCAGATATCGAGTTCGCCGGACAGACGCCGGATCGCGCCCATGCCGGTGCCGGGGCTGCCGGCCGTCGTGTAGCCGTCCTCGAAGCAGCGGTGCAGATCATGGATGCCGGGGCCGCGATCGATGCACAGCACTTCGATGCCATAACGCTGCGAGCCGTCCATCAGAGGGCGCACGAGCAGTTCGCCGCCGCCTGCATGCTTCAGAAGGTTCGTGGCGCATTCGGTGACGATGATCGCCAGTTCCCCCGCGACCGTCTCGCTGAAACCGAGCCCGCGCGCCAGTTCGCCAACCCCGCGTCGCGCAAAGGCGATCTGACTCGCCTCGGCGACCTCGTAGCGCTGCTGCGCGGCCATCGATTCTTTTAGAACGGTTTCCATTTGGTGATCGAGACGTACGTGCCTTCACCCGGCGCAGAGCGGATATCGAATTCGTCGCACAGGCGCTTGGCGCCGCCGAGGCCCAGCCCCAGTCCGCTGCCGGACGTGTAGCCGTCCGAGAGCGCGCGCGCGATGTCGGGAATGCCGGGCCCGCTGTCGACGAAATCGAGTTTGAGGCCACGGCGGCCATTGCGCTCGACGAGCGTGCAATGCACGTCGCCGCCGCCACCGTAGATGAGCGTGTTGCGTGCCAGCTCGCTCGCCGCCGTCACGAATTTCGTTTGATCGATGAGGGACAAGCCCTGCGCCACCGCTTTCTCGCGCACGAACTGGCGCAGCCGCACAATCTGTTCGTCCGAGCGGATCGGCAGCGTCTCGGCCGGCGAAGAGGCAGCGTAGGCTGCCGAGGGATCGAAGGTGATCATGAAATGGTTAGCGCGCGGCGTCAGCGCGCGCCGCCCCCGGTAAGCAGGGCCATGCCCTTCTCCACGTTCAGCGCTGTGCGCACGCCCGACAGCGTGAGCCCGAGTTCCACGAGCGTGATCGCCACCGAAGGCTGCATGCCGACGACGACCGTCTGCGCGTCGAGCACGCTCGCCATCGCCGCCGTGTTGCCGATCATGCGGCCGATGAACGAATCGACCACGTCGAGCGATGAGATGTCGATCAGCACGCCATTTGCGCCGTCCTTGACGATGCGGCTCGTCAGATCGTCCTGCAGCGTCAGCGCAAGTCGGTCGTGCATGTCCACTTGAATGGTGACGAGCAGCAGCTTGCCCATCGTGAGAATTGGAATGCGTTCCATCGCGTGGCCCTGTTCAGTCGCGTTGCATGCGGTTCGAGGTCTCGCGCGCCGTCATTCCGGCAGCGACGAATCGTGCATGCCGGCCGCGCCGCTGCGCGACGCGTTGTCCTGCGCGCCGGCGACCAGCACCGACTTGCCGGTGCGCTGCAAAGCCACGACGAACGCGGCGGCGAGCGTCGCCTTGGTCGTCACGTTCGAGAGGTTGACGCCAAGATGCACGATGGTTTGCGCGATCTGCGGACGAATGCCGCTGATGATGCAGTCCGCGCCCATCAGTCGCGCCGCCGCGACCGTCTTGAGCAGATGCTGCGCGACGAGCGTATCGACGGTCGGCACGCCCGTGATGTCGATGATCGAGATAGCCGCGCCGGTCTCGACGATCTTCTGCAGCAGGTTCTCCATCACGACTTGCGTGCGCGCCGAATCCAGCGTGCCGATGAGCGGGAGCGCGAGGATGCCGTCCCACAGTTGCACGACAGGCGTGGACAGTTCGAGCAACTCTTGTTGCTGCCGCACGATCACTTGCTCGCGGCTCGCCTGGAACACTTCGGTGGTGTACAGGCCGAGTTCGTCGAACAGCGAACTGACGGTCCATGTGAGGTCAGCGAGCACGGCAGGCTCGGTCACGAGATGCTGGCGCAGGCGCACGACGAGCGGCTGCTTGAGCGAGAACACGAACATCGCGGTCTCGACCGGCGAAAAGCCCTGGCGCGCGCGCTGGCCAGACATGTCGGCGAGAAACGCGCGCACTTCCTGCCAGTTCGACTTCTTGAAGTCGACGTTATCCGACGCGGCGAGCGCCGCCAGCAGCAGCGAGATGAACTGCGAGAACTGATTGCGGAGTTCCGCTTCCCCGACGAGGCCGCGCCGCGACGCAACTGCGTGTTGCTGCGTGATCCATTCGGCGAGCAAGTCCGTCTGGTTGTCAGTAAAGATTTGGGCGAGTCGCGTGCCGCCGACCATTTCCATGCCGAGATCCCTGTGCGAATGATGGTTTTATGGGCGCCAGAAGCCCCGGACGAACATATTGCTATGCGCTGCCGGCGTGAGTCAGGGCGTGTCGCGGATACAGCGAAGCGACGCAAAGGCGCTCGGAATGTATCACGTCATCTCAAAAATCGACAGTGCGCGGAGCCTTGATGTGCAAGACTTCTGGGGACCGTTGAGAGGATTCGTCGGTTCAATAACAGCATTCGGAAATATCTGCCGGTCGTGCGGACGCTGACGGACAAAACCCGGTCATAAGTCCTTATGGCATCGCACGCCCACTGCGATGCCGTATATAGCAGCGCGATTATTTTTTTGCCTGTCGGCGGGTGCAATACTCGGTCGCGTATCGCTTACTCACCGTCCCTCGACACGCAGTTTCCCGCGGAGCGCTTATGGCCCAAACCATTCATCCCGTCGACGAAGTGCTCCCATTCGGACCGATGCTCGCCGTCGGCATACAGCATGTGCTCGTCATGTATGCGGGCGCCATTGCCGTGCCGCTCATCATCGGCGCGGCTTTGAAGTTGCCGAAAGAGCAGGTCGCGTTTCTCATCAGCTCGGATCTGTTCGCGTGCGGCATCGTCACCCTGATTCAATGCATCGGCGTGTGGAAATTCGGCATACGCCTGCCCGTCATCATGGGCGTGAGCTTCGCGCCGGTCGGCCCGATGGTCGCGATGGCGTCGTCCGGTGCGGGGTTGCCCGCCATCTTCGGCGCGACCATTGCGGCCGGCTTGTTCGCTATTGTCATCGCGCCGTTCTTCGGTCGGCTCATGCGCTTTTTTCCGCCGATCGTGACAGGCACGATCATTCTGACCATTGGCATGACGCTCTTTCCGGTGGCGATCAACTGGGCGGGCGGTGGACGCGGTGCGCCGCATTTTGGCGATCCGCGAAATCTGATGATCGCGGCCATCGTGCTGCTGGCGATACTGCTCATCAACAAGTATCTGAAGGGCTTCATCGCGAATATCTCGGTGTTGCTCGGGATGGGAATAGGCTTTGTCATCGCGCTGCCGATGGACTTCGTCGATTTCTCGGGCATCGGGCGCGCGGCGTGGTTCGCGCCGGTGCGGCCCTTCGCGTTCGGCATGCCGACGTTCGACATCGCGGCGATCGCATCGCTCTGTCTCGTGATGATCGTCATCATGGTGGAATCGCTCGGCATGTTTCTCGCACTCGGCGATCTCGCGTTGCGCCCAGTCTCGCGCGCCGACGCCACACGCGGTCTGCGCACCGACGGGCTCGGCACTGTGATCGGCGGCGTCTTCAACACGTTTCCGCATTCGTCGTTCTCGCAAAACATCGGACTCGTCGGAATCACGGGCGTGAAGAGCCGCTGGGTCGTCGCGGTATCGGGCGTGATCCTGATGCTGCTCGGGCTCTTGCCCAAGCTCTCGAACCTGATCGCTTCAATACCCGTTGTCGTGCTTGGCGGCGCGGGCATCGCCATGTTCGGTATGGTCGCGGCAACCGGCGTGAAAATACTCAGCAAGGTGGATTACGACAGCAAGAACAATCTGCTTATCATTGCGATCAGTCTTGGCGTGGGCGTGATTCCGCTTGTCGCGCCGACGTTCTTCAGCCAGATGCCCGCGTGGGCGGGGCCGCTCACGCATAGCGGCATTACGCTCGCGGCCATCTTTGCCATTGCACTGAATGCGGTCTTCAATCGTGGAAAGTCCCCCGATGAAGTGCAAAGGGAAATTGCAGCGGAAATGCCCTTGAGCCTGCGACAAGGCGATGATGTGGGCATCAGCGCGCGCGATTAAACGACATACGTTTTGCGGACAGTCATGATCCAGGCACTCCGGCTCCTTCTTGTTACCATCGTGTTGGCGTATCTCTGTGCGCTCGGTGCGCTCTACTGGCTACAAGGCCGCCTCGTGTATCCGCTGGAGCAGAGTCAGACCGCTGTCGGAGCCACGCTCGACGGCCGCACCGAACTCATCACGCTAAGAACACAAGACGGTCTTGACCTGATCGCACGCTACAGAGCGCCGCGCGACGCGAATGCGCCGACCGTGCTGCTCTTTCACGGCAACGGCGAAGACCTGACGCAACGCGCGCATATCGCGTATGAAATGATCGAAGCCGGGTATGGCGTGCTGCTCGCGGAGTATCGCGGCTATGGCGGCAATCCCGGCAAGCCGCACGAGGCCGGGCTTTATGCGGATGCACGCGCCGCTTATGAGTATGCAGCCGCGCGTTCGCAATCAATCGTGCTGCACGGCTATTCGCTAGGCTCGGGCGTGGCGGTGCAGCTTGCAAGCGAAGTACGCATCGACGCACTGATACTCGAAGCGCCATTCACGAGCATGGTCGATGTCGCCGCAGCGCGCTTCAGGCTTTTTCCCGTCCGATACCTTGCGCGAGACCGATATGACAATCTTGCGAAGATTGCATCGGTACACGCACCGATTCTCATCTATGGCGGCACCAGGGACTTCGTCATTCCGCCTGCGCATTTCCAGCGTCTTTTCGACGCCGCTCGAGGCGAGAAGCATCTGGCCTTCGTAGAAGACGCGAATCATGTCGACGTCTGGAGCAGAGGCGGACGCGCGTACGTCATGCAATTTCTGGCGTCGCTGAACACGCGCGACAGGCAGAAACTTCGCGATCCCTCATGACCGATCGTGCTTGAAAAAATCCGGCTCTGAACGGGAACCGCCAGGCGTACACCTCGTCTCAACACACTCATATGGCTGCGCCGCTTTGAATTCGCCAGCCGCGTTCGTCAATTACCGATTTTTCATTCGACTAAAACGAGAGGTGCGGTCAATGTTTCAGTATCCCGGGTATATCGCTTATCAGATTCCCTCGATCGCGCGCGCCAATCTTCAAGCGTTCCTCAACGCAAGCGACCGCTTCGCGAGCGGCTTGCAGGCGCTGACTGAGTTGAACGTGCAGACGGTCCGAAAGGTGATCGAAGAAAGCAACACGCTGCTGCGTGCAGGTGAAGAAACAAGCCCGGGCGACATGCTCGGCTGGCAATCGGTCATGTTTGCGCAGCTGCCGCAGAAAGCGGCGTCGTACAGTCAGCATGTGCTGTCGATCATCACGTCGACGGAAGCGGACATCATCGGCGAGGTGCGCAGTCAATACGAGCGCAACGGCATCACGCTACAAGGCCTGGCCGATACCAGCGTCGATAACGCTCAAGAGGCGACGGAATCGACGAGCCTCGTCGTCACCGATCTCGCAGAGACCGCGAACGAAGAGGCGCAACCGGCGCAACAGGCGGGCAGCGTCATTCTGGATGCAAGCGGCGAAGCCGCGAAGGATACGAGCGACGCCGATACGCATATTATCCAGCCCGGCGAAACGCCCGAAATTCCGGTGGCCAAAGCGCCGCGTACATCGACGCGACGCCAGGGCTGACGCGCAGTTATTCAATCAGGCGTCGTGCGCTTTCTTCTTCGCGCGCGGCTCCTTCAACACAACCCACGTGGGCGCATGGTCGCTCGCGTGCGGCTCGCCACGCACCCACTTGTCGACGCCAGCATCCTGCAGCTTCGGCGCAAGGTCTTTGCTAAGCAGAATGTGGTCGATGCGCATCCCCGAGTTCGTCTGCCAGTGCTGACGAAAATAGTCCCAGAAGGTGTAGATGCGTTCATCGGGATACTTCTTGCGCAAGGCATCGGTCCAGCCCTGCCCAAGAAGCTCTGCGTAGGCCGCGCGGCTCTCAGGTTGTAGCAGCGCGTCCTTGAGCCATGAGCGCGTGTTGTAGATATCTTCATCGGTTGGCACGACGTTATAGTCGCCGGCCAGCACCACCGGATGCCCGCTCTTCAGCAACGCCGCTGCGTGCGCATTGAAGCGTTCGAACCACGCGAGCTTGTAGTCGAACTTGGGGCCGGGCTGCGGATTGCCGTTAGGAAGATAAAGACAGCCAATTAGAAGTCCATTGACGGCCGCTTCGATATAACGGCTATGCGTGTCGTCTTCAGCGCCGGGCAAGCCACGGCGGCTCAGAATGGGCTCCCCGCCTTTGGCAAGAATGGCAACCCCATTCCACGACGCCTGTCCATGCCAAAGCGCACCATAGCCCGCCTTCTCGATCGCGGCGATGGGGAACTGCGCGTCCGTCGCCTTCAGTTCCTGCAGACAGACGACATCCGGCGCTTCGCGCTCCAGCCATGCAAGCAAGGCATCTATACGCGAGCGAATGCCGTTGATGTTAAACGTCGCAATCTTCATTCGGCGGTCTCCATCGGTCATTGCGCTTCGATCATCGGCTTCTCATCGCCGTTGATCGTACATGCAATGCAGGATACGTGCCGCCACGCGATAATCTGCGCCATTCACTGTCTGTCGTCCCCCGTCCATGTCAGCTCCCGCTCCGCCGAATACAGAAGGGTCCGCGCATTGGCAACGCAATCTTTATGTTTGCGTGTTCGGTTCATTCACCACGATCATGGCGATGACACTGCTCTTGCCCTTTCTGCCGCTTTACGTTCAGCAGTTGGGCGCGCGATCGGTGGATGCAGCGGTGCAATGGTCCGGCGTCGCGTTCGGCGCGACGTTCCTTGCGGCAGGACTCGTTGCGCCGCTATGGGGACGCCTTGCGGATCGCTACGGCAGGAAGCCCATTCTCATTCGCGCAAGCCTCGGCATGGCCATCACGATGTCGCTGCTCGGGATCGTGCAGACGGTCTGGCAACTGGTCGCAATACGCTTTCTCGCGGGGCTCGTCGTAGGCTATGCAAGCGGCGCAATCGTGATGATCGCGACGCAGACGCCGAAGCATCGCACCGCATGGGCGCTCGGCACGCACGCGGCCGGCATGATGGCGGGCAATCTCGTCGGCCCGCTCGTGGGCGGCTTGCTGCCGGGGCTGATCGGCATACGTTCGACGTTCTTTCTCGCGGGCGGCCTCATCTTCTGCTCGTTCATCGCGACGACGCTCTTCGTGAAAGAGGAACGTCGCGCGCCGGTTCACGACAGGAGCAAGCGGCGCAGCGACGGATGGCCCAACGTGCCTGCGCTCACACCCGTCATCGCGATGCTTGCCAGCGCCATGCTGCTGATGTTCGCCAACATGTCGATTGAACCGATCATCACGGTGTATGTTTCGCAACTCGTGCAGGACGAGAAGAGCGTGACGCTGTTCGCAGGATTCGTGATGTCGGCCGCCGCATTGGGCAGCGTGCTCGCGGCGCCCCGCGTCGGGAGGTTGGCGGATCGTATCGGCGCGCCGAAGGTGATCGTTGCATGCCTCGCGCTTTGCGGTGTACTGCTCATTCCGCAGACATTCGTCGCAACAGGCACGCAACTCGTCGTGCTGCGCTTCCTGATGGGCATTGCGCTAGGCGGCCTGTTGCCTGCCATAACCAGCGTAGTGCGTCAAAACGTGCCCGATAGCGCCGCCGGCTATATCCTCGGCTATGCGACTTCGGCGCAATACATCGGACAGGTGCTCGGGCCGCTTGCGGGCGGCTTCATCGCCGCGCATTCGGGCATGCACTCGGTCTTCGTGATGACCAGCGTGCTGATGTTTGCAGGCGCGGCCTTCAATGCGTGGGTTTTCTTGCGACGCAAGCCCGCGCCGGGAGAGAGGCGCGCTTCGAACTATAATTGAACGCCCCAGCGCCGCACCGTTACGCGTTCGATGGTATCGAACACGAGATGCTCGACCGCGAGCCCGATCACGATGACGGCAGCGAGCCCCGCGAAAACGCGGTCCGTATAAAGCTCGTTGCGGTTCTGAAAGATGTACCACCCGAGACCGCCCTTGCCCGAACTTGCGCCGAATACGAGCTCCGCCGCAATCAGCGTGCGCCACGCGAATGCCCAGCCTACGCGCAAGCCCGCAAGAATGGAAGGCAGCGCAGCGGGAACGAGAATGAGAATGACATGCCGCAACCCCGTGAGCCCGTAATTGCGGCCCGTCATGCGCAGCGTGGAAGGCACGGCTTGAAAGCCGGCGAACGTATTCAGCGCAAGCGGCCATAGCACCGAATGCACGAGCACGAAAAGAAGACTGCCCGTGCCTAGCCCGAACCACAGCAACGCAAGCGGCAACAGCGCAATCGACGGCAATGGGTTGAACATCGCAGTCAGCATCGAGAGTATGTCGCGGCCGATGCGAGTCGAAACAGCAAGCGACGTCAACGCAAACGCAAGCG
>Ga0308173_10000739_pt1 | contig 14743 bp, 10 predicted proteins | sample PhyPR1_FD_203716 | JGI IMG/M metagenome (GOLD analysis project Ga0308173, IMG submission 203716) | Soil microbial communities from UC Gill Tract Community Farm, Albany, California, United States - DLSLS.P.R1 | ecosystem: Environmental > Terrestrial > Soil > Agricultural land | place: USA...
GTCTGCGCGACGTGCGCAACGGCCTGACCATCCCGCCGTCGCTCTCGCTGAGGACCGTCGCCGAGGGCGCCCTGCACCCCGGCTGGTGGTTCGACCTGCTGACCACCGAGCCGCTCGAGTTCGCCTCGCTCAACCGGTTCGAGGGCACAGTCGCCGAGCTGGTCGGCCGGATGTTCGACCCGGCGACCACCGTCGCCGACCTGTCCTGGCTGCGCTCGGTCTGGGACGGGCCGCTGGTCGTCAAGGGCATCCAGACCGTCGCCGACGCCCGCGCCGTGGTCGACGCCGGGGCGGATGCGGTGATCGTGTCGAACCACGGCGGCCGGCAGCTGGACCGTGCCCCCACCCCGCTGGAGGTCCTGCCGGCGGTGGCCGACGCCGTCGGCGACCGCGCCGAGGTGTACGTCGACGGCGGCATCCTGTCCGGCAGCGACGTGGTGGCGGCCCTGGCGTGCGGCGCCCGCGCGGCCCTGGTGGGCCGGGCCTACCTCTACGGCCTGATGGCCGGCGGCGAGCGCGGCGTGCAGCGGGCCGCCGACATCCTCCGGGAGGAGGTCGCCGGCACCCTCGCCCTGCTGGGCGTCACCCGCGTGTCCGACCTCCGCCGTGACCATGTTCGGATGCGCACCGGCTGAGGTAGTTTCCGGCCATGGAGGTCATCGAGTACTCCCCCACGCGTGAGCAGTACGCGTACACCTTCGGCGGCGTCGCCCCGGTGATGCGCGTGAAGCCGGGCACCGTGCTGCGGCTGTGGTCCGACGACGCGTTCGGTGGTGCGCTGCGGAGCGTCGAGGACCTGTCCAGCGCCAAGGTGGACCTGCGGTTCGTGAACCCGCAGACCGGACCGTTCTACGTCGAGGGGGCCGAGCCCGGCGACACGCTGGTGCTGCACCTGGTCGCGCTGGAGCCCGCGCGCGACTGGGGCGCGTCGGCGGCGATCCCGTTCTTCGGCGGGATGACCAGCACCGACCGCGTGGTCACGCTCCAGGACCCGTTGCCGGACACCACCTGGATCTACGAGCTCGACCGGGAGCGCCGTACCGTCGCGTTCGCGGCCCGGCACAGCGACCACCGCATCGAGCTCCCCGTCGAGCCGATGCTCGGCACCGTCGGAGTGGCTCCGGCCGGTGGCGAGGTGCGCTCGTCCCTGGTGCCCGACCGGTTCGGCGGCAACATGGACACCCCGCAGATGCGGGCCGGCTCGACGGTCTTCCTCGGGGTCAACGTCGAGGGCGCGATGTTCTCCGTCGGCGACGGGCACTACCGCCAGGGCGAGGGTGAGGCCTGCGGCACGGCCGTGGAGGGAGCGATGACCACCACGCTCATCGTCGAGCTCGTGAAGGGCGGCGCCCCGGGCTGGCCGCGGATCGAGGACGACGGCCACTGGATGACCGTCGGCTCCAGCCGGCCGATGGAGGACTCCTGGCGGATCGGCAACGCCGAGCTGGTGAGCTGGGTCGGCCAGCTGTGCGGGCTGCACCGGATGGACGCCTACCAGCTGTGCTCGCAGATCGCGCAGGTGCCGGTCGCCAACGTCGTCGACGCCAACTACAGCGTCGTCGTGAAGGCGCCCAAGCAGCTCCTCCCCTCCGCCGCCGACGCCTTCGGCGGCATCCACGCCGAGCTGCGCGCCCGCGCGCGGGAGCTCGGGGCCTGACCCAGCGCTCCTCCCCCACCCCGCCAACGGAAGGTTCGTCCCATGGATCTGCAGCTCGACGGCACCCGGGTCCTCGTCACCGGCGGCACGCGTGGGATCGGCCGGGCGATCGTGGAGGCCTTCCTGGACGAGGGGGCCCACGTCGGCTTCTGCGCGCGCGACGCCCAGGAGGTCGACGCCACCGCCGCCGCGCTCGCGGACCGCGGGACGGTGACGGGTGCCGCGGTCGACGTCGGCGACGCCGCGGCACTCGCCACCTGGGTGGAGGAGTCGGCCGCGGCCCTCGGCGGTCTCGACGTGGTCGTGGCGAACGTCAGCGCCCTGGCCATCCCCGACTCCGAGGAGAACTGGCAGGCCAGCCTCAACGTCGACCTCCTGCACACGGTCCGCCTCGTCCGGGCGGCGATGCCGCACCTCGAGCGCAGCGAGGCCGCCTCGATCATCGCGATCTCCAGCGTGTCCGGACGCGAGTCGGACTTCGCCTCCGGCCCGTACGGCACCGCGAAGACCGCGATCATCGGCTACGTCCACGGGCTCGCGCTGCACCTGGCGGGCAAGGGCATCCGCGCCAACACGGTCTCCCCGGGCAACACGTACTTCGAGGGCGGGGTCTGGGCGAGCATCGAGACCGGCGACCCGGACCTGTTCCGGACCGCGGTCGACCTGAACCCGACCGGTCAGATGGGCACTCCCGAGGAGGTCGCCGGACCGGTGGTCTTCCTCGCCAGCCCCCGGTCCCGGCGGATCAGCGGCACCAACCTGGTGGTGGACGGCGCGCTGACCCGCGGCATCCAGCTGTAGCGCACCCGGCCCCGCGTACGGCGCGAGGCGTGTCCCGAGAAGGTGCCGCGACAGCGGGCGTCGCCTCCGCGCCCGGTCCGGCAAGGCGGAGATGCGAGAGCGCAGCGTGCTGCGCCGAGCGCCGACAACGCCGCCGGTCGGGATGCGGGGCCACGGCCGCCGCGGCAGATGTGAGAGACACGCCTCAGCCGCTGTGCCGGGAGCGCAGCTCGGGGTAGTAGTCCCGGGCACGACCGTCGCGGTCCCGCAGCAGGCGGAGCTTGCTGGTCGGACGCTCGACCAGGTGGTAGCTGACCCACCCCGCAGCCACCGAGACGGCGAGCACGAGGGCGATGGTCAGCGGCAGCGCCTGCGCGCTCCGGCCGATCAGCCCGAGGTGCTCGAGCAGCAGCATCGTCGGCTCGTGCCACATGTACGTGCTGTAGCTGATCAGCCCGAGCCAGGTCAGCAGGTTCCACGACAGCATCCGCGACCAGACCTGTCCGGGCGCCCCCAGGACGGTGCTGGCCAGGAGCAGCAGCCAGCCCAGGGCGGCGATGTCGTGGAACACGACCTGCCCCCACGTGCCCGGTCGCGCGAGCACGGCGCCGGCGGTGACCACGCCGAGCCCCGCGAGCCGCAGCACGCTCGGCCAGATCCCGGTGAACAGCGGGCGACCGTCGCGGACCGCCACGACGACGGCCAGCGCCATACCGGCCGCGAACGCACCGAAGCGGGCCTGCGGGCCGAAGTAGACGGGCCAGTTGTCGAACGGTACGTGCGCGACGAGGAAGGCGACGCTGTTCCAGACCCACGGGATCGCCGCGAGCACGGCGGTGCCGCCGAGCAGCAGTGCCGCCCGGCGCGCCGGGGTGGCGATCCGGGAGCACGCCCGGACGGCGACCGGCGCCAGCAGCACCAGCAGGACGTAGAACATGACCTCCAGGCTCATCGACCAGGTGGGGCCGACCGTGAAGAAGATCCGCTGGCGGTCGAAGACCTGGAGGAAGAGCAGGTGCTCGACCAGGTCCACCCAGTCACCGGGCAGCGCCGGGTTGCGGATCGCCCACACGGTCGTCACGCCGACCCAGTACAGCGGCAGGATCCGGACCGCCCGCCGGAACAGGAACTGGCGGGCGGGCCGCGCCTCGGTCTGCTGGATCGCGGCGCGGGCGTAGGACAGCGTGAGCAGGTAGGCCGACAGCAGGAAGAGCACGTCGACGGTCTCGAAGCGCGCCAGGGCGGCCAGCACCGGCGGCAGGTGGGCACCGCCCTGGACGGCGTACTGGAGGACGTGGAAGACCACGATGGTGAGCCCGACCAGGCCGCGGTAGCCCTCGAGCTCGCGGGCCCGGCCGCGCCGTGGCGCGCCCTCCGGGGGCGTGGGGCCCTGGCGGGCGTCGGTGGGGGTCACGTCCGGTGGACGCTCGATGTTCAGGGTGGTCATGCGTTCACCTCCGGGCGGGTCGGCTGGGACGGCTCGGTCGCCGGGTCCTCGGTGCGCGGGGTCACGGTCCACTGGGACTCGCCGACCAGCTCCTTGATCTGCGCGATCCGGGCGATGACGTTCTTCCACTCGGTGTAGACCAGGGTCGAGACCAGCAGGTGGCTCCAGAACCAGGACCTGTGCTCCCGCACCTCCGGCACCGCGAGCCGCCAGGCGAACAGCGTCTGCGCGGGCCCGACCGCGAGGGTGAACAAGGTGGCGAGGACCAGCGCGGGTGCGAGCCAGTTGAGCTGGCCGATCCCCCCGTCGCGGTAGGCCGTGTAGGCCAGCACCGGGAACATCTGCAGCGACAGCCAGGGGTAGACCTCGCGCCAGCCGAGCAGGAACGCCAGGCCGCCCTTCTGCCGGGCATCCAGGTGCGGGGACCGGAAGACCAGACGCAGGTGCTTGCGGGACACCTGGAACCAGCCCTGCGCCCAGCGTGCCCGCTGCTTCCACAGGGCCCGCGCGTTCGTCGGGGCGAGCTCGTAGGAGATCAGCGCCGGGTCCGAGGCGATCTTGGCCCCCGAGGCCAGCACCCGCAGCGTGGAGTCGATGTCCTCGGTGAGCATGTTGCCGTGCATCCGGGTCTCGGCCAGCAGGCTGGTGCGCCAGTACCCGTTCGAGCCGCCGAACAGCCCGAACCCGTGGAGCGCGGCGCGTCCGGGGTGGCTCACGGCGTAGATCGACTCGAACTCGACGGCCACCGTGCGAGCCACGAGCGACGCGTCGCCGTTGCGGATCACGCAGTGCCCCTGCACGACGTCGTAGCCGTTGGACAGCCAGCGCCAGGCCCGCCGGAACGCGCCGGGCTCCGGGTGGTGGTCGGCGTCGAACATGCCGACGAACTCGCCGGTCACGTGGCTCATGGCGGCGTTCACGTTCTGCGCCTTGGAGGTGCTGTTGGGGACCTTGAGCGGCAGGATCCGCGGGTCTTCGCGGGCCATCTGGCGCAGGTCGTCCTCGACCGCCATCGGCTCCGGGGTGTTGTAGGCCACCAGGATCTGCAGAGGCCCCGGGTAGTCCAGCCGCTGGAAGGCCTCCACCGTCGACCGGATCGTCGCGGCCTCGTTGGGCAGGTAGGCGGCGATCACCGCCGTCGCGGACGGGTACGGCGCTCCTGGCTCGTCCGGCGGGCGCTGCGGGTCGAGCGCGTGGAAGCCCTCGAGCCAGATCGTCCCCGCGGTCACCAGGAGGGCCGCCATGACCACCCAGTAGGCGACCCCGGACACGTCCCACCCGAGCCTGCCGAGGAGCGCGTAGGCACCGAAGGGCAGGCCGACCCCGACCACGAGGGTGGCCAGGAACTGGACCGGCAGCCGCAGCCGCTCGACCGTACGCGAGACCCAGCCGGCCTGTCCGTCCGGCGCCGTCTCGACCCCGAGGGCCGGGGTCCACTGGACGGGCAGGAGGTCGAGGTGGTGCCCGGCCGCCCGCATGGCGGTGGTCGCGCGGGCGAGCAGCTCCTGCCCGTCGCCGGCGTCGGCGAACCTGGCCCACCCGGTCACCGGGGTCACCCGGACGACGTCCTCGTTGCCCAGGGCGAAGGGGTGCGCGGCGATCCGCCGGGCGAGCACCCGCAGGTGGGTGCCCAGCTCGACCGGGGCGGTCTCGGGCAGCAGCACGAGCAGCCGCCCGGCGGGGTCCAGGCCGATCCGCTCGAGCTCCCGCGGCAGGCCCTCGAGCAGCTCGGTCACCTGGGTGGCGATCTGGGTCGCCGCGCCGCCGCCGAACCGGTCGAGGAGCCGCGGCATCTCCTGGATCTCGATGATCGCGAGGCCGCCCTCGCGCGCCGTACGGACGCCGCGGTCGAGCTCGCGGCCGGCCTCGTCGACCATCGTGCGCTCGGCGAGCAGACCGGTGCGGAGGTCTCGGCTGACCAGCGCTGCCGGGACGGGCGGGCGGGCGGTCTTGGCCTGCACCCGGGCGGCGAGCTCGACGCCCGAGACGGATCGCGCCACGCAGTCGTCGGCGCCCAGCCGCAGACCGGTCAGCACCTCCTGCTCGTCGCCGCTCGTGACCAGGATGACCGGGACGGTCCGGCCGGGCCGGGCCTGACGAAGCTGCCGGAGCAGGCCGAAGCCGTCGGCGCCGACGTCCACGGCGGTGACCACCACGTTCGGGCGGATCCGGGAGAATGCGGTGACGGCGTCCTCGCCGGGGCGGGGTGCGACGACCGTGTACCCGACGTCCTGCAGCGCGTCGCACGCCTCGGCCACGAAGTGGCCGACGAGCAGGACCGTCGCCGCGGCAGCGGGCGCGCCGTCGCGTCCCGGCTCTCCTCGGGTTGGTGACATCGTGGACGCGGAAGGCCGCGGTGGGCTGGTGGGGCTCAGGGCAGTCAAGGATCTCCTCGATGGACGGATGGGAGCTCGGGATGCGTGATCCGCGAGGGCCTCGAACCGGGGTCCGCGCGCGCGGTCGCATCGTCGTGTCTGTGGTTGTCGCTGCGGTCTGCTGCGCCGTCCTGGCGACCTGCACCGGCCAGAGGTCCCCCCACCGGGCGACGGCCTCTCCGTCGCCCCGAGGCCCCGGGCCCGGGGCGCACGCCTGGATGACGACGTCTGACGGTCGGCTCAAGCTCGCCGACCGCGGGCCCGTCTCCTTCGGGCCGGTTGGCACCGCAAATCCCGACATCCTCGTCGAGAACCGACAACGCTACCAACACTTCTTCGGGGTGGGCGCATCGATCACGGGCGCCTCGGGCGTGTTGCTCGACACCCTTCCGGAGGACGCACGCTCGCGTGTGATGCACGACATCTTCGACCCGCGGCGCGGCATCGGACTCTCGGTGCTGCGTCAACCTCTGGGGGCCAACGACTTCTCGTCCGGGAGCTACACCTACGACGATGTCGAACCGGGCCGGAGCGACCCGGGCCTCACGCGGTTCGACCTCGGCCGGGACCGGCGGACCCTGGTGCCGCTGCTCGTGCGGGCCGCCGCGCTCAACCCCTCGCTCGCGGTGGTCCTCTCCCCCTGGAGCGCACCGGCCTGGATGAAGACGAGCGGCTCGCTGGTGGGCGGCTCCCTCCGGCCGGAGTACACCCAGACGTACGCGGACTACCTCGTGAAGGCGGCGAAGGAGTACCTCGACGCCGGCGTCCCGGTGACCGGGCTCACCGCGCAGAACGAGCCCAGCTTCTCCCCCCCGTCGTACGCAGGGATGACGCTGGACACCGAGCAGCAGCGGGCCCTGCTCCGCGACCACCTGCACCCGGCACTGGCCCGAGCCGGGCTGGACCTGCACCTGTGGGCGCTCGATGACAACTTCGACCGGTGGCCGGACGCGGACGCGCTGCTCTCGGACCCGGCCACCAGCGCCGCGATCTACGGGGTGGCCTTCCACTGCTACCGCGGGGACGTGTCCGCGCTGCGGGAGATCCGCCACCGCCACCCTGGGGTGGCCGTCGCCGTCAGCGAGTGCAGCGGTGGGGCGTGGTCCGGCGGGTTCGCCCAGGACCTGAGGTACGAGTCACGGACGCTGCTGGTCGGCGCGATCCGCAACGGCGCGGACTGGCTGCTGAAGTGGAACCTCGCCCTCGACGCGCACGGGGGTCCGCAGAACGGCGGCTGCCGCGACTGCCGGGGTCTGGTGACCGTGGACCCGTCGACCGGCACCGTCACGCCGAGCGCGGGCTACTACGCGTGGGGCCACGTCGGTCGCTTCGTCACTCCCGGGGCGCTCGTGCTCGGCACCCGGGTCCGGCCCGGGTCCGGGTTGGCCGCCGTCGCCTTCCGGAACCCGGACGGGTCGCACGCGCTGGTCGTCTACAACGACGGCTCCGCGTCCCGCAGGGTCACGGTCGGGACGGGGCGGCGGTCGTTCGCCGCGCGGATGCCGGCAGCGGCGCTGGCCACGTTCACGTGGTGACGCCGGAGGTCCGAGGACGGCCGTCCCGCGGTGTCACCAGACGAGCGTGACCACCGACCCCGCAGGCAGCGGCGCGCCGACGTGCCGCGAGCCGGCGTCGACCACCAGGGTCTGGTCGGACTGCCAGCTGTTGTAGGCCGTGAGCGCGTGGGTGCCGTCCGGGTTGGCGTACGCCACGGTCTTGACGCCGTAGACCGACTCCGGTGTCGCCACGCGTACGGCGCCCGGCCGCACGCCCTTGCCGGCCTGGCCGAGCACGTCGTACTCGACGTTGCGGGTCACCGCACCGGTGGCCGGGTCGATCGTGAGCACGCCCCGGCAGGAGCTGCAGCCGCCGGTGTGCGGTCCGCCCGCGGGGTCCAGGGCCAGGTTCCACAGCAGGACGCTGCGCGCCCAGTTCCGGGTCGCGCCGAGCAGCAGCGTGTCCGCGTCCCAGCCCAGGTTGCCGGCGTACCCGGGTGACCAGCTGCCCCCGGAGCACTCGGTGAACCAGATGCCCTTGTCGGGGGCGGCGTCGTGCACGGTGCTCTGGGCGCTCGGGTCCCCGGCGTAGCAGTGGAACGCGGTGCCGGCGAGCGCGCTGCGTGCGGCAGGGTCGGCGAGCAGGCTGGTGGCGTAGCCGGGGTCGTCCCAGTTGTGGTCGTAGCCGATCAGCTGGAGGTCGGTGATGCCCGCCTGAGCCAGCCGGCCGGCGACGGCCCCGGCCAGGGCCGCCTCCTGCTGGGGGCTGAGCAGCATGCCGGGATAGTCCGCAGGGGCGTACCGGGGCTCGTTGCCCAACGTCAGGAACCGGATCGGGACCTGTCGCGCGCGCAGTGCCTGGACCGTGCGGACGAGGTAGTCGGCGTAGACGTCGGAGTAGCCGTCGCCCAGCGTGCCGCCCAGCAGCGACTGGTTGCTCTTCATCCACGCGGGCGCGCTCCACGGGGTGCCCAGCACGCGCAGGGAGGGGTTGATCTGCAGGGCCTCCTGCAGGACCGGCACGATCTCGGCGTCGTCGTGCGCGAGCGTGAACCGGCTCAGGGTCGGGTCGGTCTGGCCCGCGGGCAGGTCGTCGTAGGTGTAGCGGGACATGGCGAAGTCACTCGAGCCCAGGGGCAGCCGCACCAGGTCCATCCCGGCGCCGGTGACCGGGTCGAACAAGGACCGCAGGGCCGCGGTCCGGGCCGCGGGCTTCAGCTGCATCAGCAGGTGCGCCGAGGACTCGGTGAGCGCCGCCCCGAACCCGTCCATCGACTGGTAGCGGGTGGTGTCGTCGATGGCGACGTGGACGGCGGACCGCGACGTGCTCGGCTCGAGCTCGGCCGCCGTCAGGGCGCTGAGCCGGCGCGTGGCGTCCCCGGTGGTCAGCCACCCCGACGGCGAGACCCCGGACGTGCCCCGCTTCGCCGGCGCGAGCCGGGTGCCGGTCGCCAGGCCGGCGGCGGTGGCCGTGGAGGCGGCGGGCGTCGGGGCCGGCGTGGAGGCCGTCACGGGGGCGGCGCCGTGGGTCGACGAGCGGGCGTGCGGCTTCTTCCTGCGGGCGGCCCGCTTCTTCGCGAGATGCCTCGCGGCGACGTGCTTCCTCGCCTGGTGCCCACCACCGTGGGCGGCTCGTTCGTGGTGGCCCGTCGCGTACACCGGGCTGCTGCCGACGAAGAGGGCCACGAGGACGGTCACGACCACCAGGCGGGCACGACGGGAACCACCGCGCGGCCGCCACCCAGGTCTCTGGACTCCCGAGATCACGCCTCCTACATCGGCTCCACGGCCCGCCGTCTGAAGGACCTTCCGCTGCGAGTCGGTCACGCAGGTCGTCGGAGCGTCGCCGTCGGCTAGTGGAACCCCGGGACGTTCTTTCCGAGCCACTGCAGGCTCGATGGCAACAGCTGCTGCCAGAGACCGATCCGGTGGCCGGCGTGCTGCAGGACGACGGCGTGGACCGCCAGAGGTGGTCGCGCCGCCTTGATGAAGGGGGCCGAGGAGCCGTAGGAGACCTTGTCGGAGTGGGAGGTCTCCAGCCACATCGCCAGAGACGGCGGTGTGCGCCGCGTGAGGTGGACCAGGTTGTAACGATGGTCCAGGGGGCCGGTGGGCACGAAGGGCTGGTAGACCGGCCCGAACTCGGGCCGGAAGTACCCACCCATCACGATCGCCGCCGAGTACTGCGCCGGGTGCAGCATCGACGCCATGGCCGCGCACCAGGCTCCGGTCGACAGCCCGATGGCCGCCCAGGACGACCGGTCGGTCCGCACCCGGAAGTGGTGGGTGACCCAGCTCGGTACGTCGACCGTCAGGAAGGTCTCCACCTGCGGCAGCCCCGGTCGTCCGTTCACGCACTCGGTGTCCGTGCCGAGCGGGAACTCCGTCTGGGGCTCGACGATGAGCGCCGGCCTCATCTGGTGCTTGGCGACCGCCGTCGCCATCGCGCCACCCAGGTTCATGACCGTGATCCACTGCTGGGTCGTCCCGGGGTACCCCTGGAACGCCTCCATCACCGGGTAGCGGGTGGTGTTCCCGGCCTTGGTGTAGCCCGGCGGGAGCTGCACGCTGACCTCGCCGGTCAGCCCGCTGGCCGGGCCCTTGACGGAGTAGGTGATCACCCGGTTCGCCGTCATCCGGCCCACGGGGAGGGGCGGCAGCGTCGTACCTGCGCGGGCCGCGTGCCCGGCAACGCGGTTCGTGGCCGCCGTGCGCGCGGCACCGCCCCGACTGATCGTGGTCGTCGTGATGGTCCCCGTCAGCGCTCCTCTGAGGTCGCTCCACCCGGCGAAGAAGAGGTACTGGTCGTTGACCTGGACCGCCACCGTGAGCAGCACCAGCAGGTTGATCAGGACGAGGACCCCCACCCGGCCCAGTACCTTCCCGACCCCCGGACCGGCCAGCGACGACCAGCGGACGACCGCCACGGCCACGGCCACGGCGGTGAGGATCGCGACGAGGGCGAGGAAGGCGGTGCCGGTCATCGACATGCGGACGACCCCCTTCGTCCGCCTGGGCTGATGCGCGGGCGTCTCACCGGGCCCTCACCCCTGGCGGTCCGGCCCGGCCCGCGTCGGCGTGACCCGGAGGATCACCCGCCGCTCCCGCTCCATGCCGGCTCGGTACTCGTCCCAGTCCTCCGCCTCGCCCGCGATGCCGCGGTAGTACTCCACGAGCGGCTGCATGGCCTCCGGCAGCGAGACCACCTCGGCCTCCCCCTCGACGTAGACCCAGGGACCGAAGAACCCGTCGTCGAGCACGCACAGCTGTGCCCACGGGTCGGCGCGGAGGTTCTTCGTCTTGAACGCCGTCTCGCGGCTGCTGATGGTGAGCCGGTCGTGGTCGTCCACGCCCACGAGGACCGGGCTCTGCTGGATGCCGGTGGAGGTGCGCGTGGCGAGCACCGCCCTGTGGTGGGTGCGCACGAACTCGCGTGCCTGGTCGAGGTCCATGACCTCAAGTCTGACTCAGCGGTCCAGGATCGCGCTCCCGTTCGAGGTCTCGCTCAGCGGTAGTGGCGTCGTACCGTCTCGGACTCGCTCGGTCCCGGCGCCCAGGGGCCGATCCACGGGCCGGTCCCCTCGGACTGGTCGAGCACGCCCTCCTCGAGCCAGGTGAACTCCCCGTCGAGGACACCGCGCGCGATCTGCCGGTCGGTGTCGTCGGTGTTGGCCCACAACCGGTCGAACAGGTGATCGGCGCGCAGCCGGGCCTGCTCGCAGAACGCGTCGGCCAGCGCGTAGGCCGTCCGGCCGCGTTCGGGGTCGTCGTGGCGCAGCATCTCGGCTCGTGAGCAGGCCGCGGCGATGGCGAACAGCTCAGCACCGATGTCGACGATCCGGCCCAGGAAGCCCTGCTTGTGCTCGAGCCTCGCCTGCCACCGGGACATGCCGTAGAACGTCTGCCTGGCCAGCTTGCGCGAGGATCGCTCGACGTAGCGCAGGTGCCGGGCAAGGGGCCCGAACTCGTGGTACGACCCGGGCACGGTGCCCTTGCCCGCGGCCAGCTGCGGCAGCCACCTGGCGTAGAACCCGCTGGCCTTGGCCGCGGCCCTGAGCTTGCGGCGCAGGTCGGCGTCGGCGACGGCCAGGTCACCCGCGGCGCTCAGGTGGGCGTCGACCGCCTCCCGGGCGACGACCAGGTGCATGATCTCGGTGGAGCCCTCGAAGATCCGGTTGATCCGCAGGTCGCGCAGGATCTGCTCGGCGTTGACCGCCCGCTCGCCCCGCGCGGCGAGAGAGGCGGCGGTCTCGTAGCCGCGTCCGCCCCGGATCTGGACCAGCTCGTCGGCCACCAGCCACGCCATCTCGCTCGACCAGAGCTTGGCCAGCGCCGCCTCGATGCGGATGTCCTTCGAGCCGGCGTCCGCCAGCTCGGCGGACAGGCCCAGCACGGCCTCCAGGCCGAACGTCGTCGCGGCGATGAACGAGATCTTCTCCGCGACCGCGCCGTGCTGCCCGACCGGGCGTCCCCACTGCACCCGTGCGCCCGACCACTCGCGGGCGATCTTCAGCGACCACTTCCCGGCGGACGCGCACAGGGCGGGGATGGACAGCCGTCCGGTGTTCAGCGTGGTGAGCGCGATCTTGAGCCCCTCGCCCTCCCGGCCGAGCCGGTTCTCGACCGGCACGCGCACCTGGTGGAAGCGGGTCACGCCGTTCTCCAGGCCCCTGAGACCCATGAAGGCGTTGCGCCGCTCGACCGTGATCCCCTCCGACGCGGTGTCGACCACGAAGGCGCTGATGCCGCCGCGGCCTCCCTGGTGCTCCGGCACCCGCGCCATCACCACGACCAGCTCCGCGATGACGCCGTTGGTGGTCCACAGCTTCACCCCGTCGAGGAGGTACGCCGTGCCGTCCTCGGTCAGCGTGGCCGTCGAGGACATCCGGGCCGGGTCGGAGCCGACGTCGGGCTCGGTCAGCAGGAACGCGGTGACCGCGCCACCGGCGCAGCGCGGCAGGAACCGCCGCTTCTGCTCCTCGCTGCCGAACATCTTGACCGGCTCCGGGACCCCGATCGACTGGTGCGCCGAGACCAGGGCTCCGATGCTCGGGTGCACCGACCCGACCATGGTCAGGGCCTTGCCGTAGTAGGCCATGCTGAGCCCCAGGCCGCCGTACTGTCGCGGGATCTTGATCCCGAACGTGCCGATGTCCGACAGCGCCGCGAGGTACTCGTCGGGGATCCGGTCCTCGCGCTCGATCCGCTGGCCGTCGAGCGTCTCGCACACCGCGCGCAGCTCGGCGAGGAAGGCCTCGCCGCGCTCGACGTCGGCGGCCGCGCCGCGCGGGTGGGGATGGACGAGGGAGAGGTCGAAGCGCCCCAGGTAGAGCTCCTTGGCGAAGCTCGGCCGGCTCCACGCGGTCTCGCGGGCAGCCTCGGCCAGCTCGCGAGCCTCCGCCTCGGTCGCGTCCACCCGGCTGCCCGACGCGGGCGGCGACTCGGCTCCGGTCGGCTCCGGAACGGGTGCCGGCTCGAGGTCGTCGAGGCGGGACTGGGCGTCGGTCTCGGTCACGTCGTGGCCCATCTGCGTGCCTCCCAGTTGGCTACCACCCAGTGTTACCACCAGGTAATGGCGGAGGGGAAGAGCACCGACGCCCCAGAACGACCCGTCTTCTCCGGCGCAGCAGCGCACGCCATCGCGGCCGTACGGACGTCGTCGCCCGGTCTGGAAGCATGAGGACCGTGCTGACCGAGGAGCTCGACTGGCGAGGCCGGGTCGTTCGTTGGGGACGTCTCGGGACGGGTCCGGACGTCGTCCTCTGCCACGGGACTCCCTGGTCCTCGGAGCTGTGGCGACCGTTCGCCGAGGCGTTGGCCCCGTTCTTCACCGTCCACGTCTGGGACATGCCCGGGTACGGACAGTCGTCCAAGCGCGCCGAGCACCGGGTGTCCCTGGACGTGCAGGGTGAGCTGCTCGCGGACCTGCTCGCGTTCTGGGAGCTCCGCGCGCCGCACGTCGTCGCACACGACTACGGCGGCGCGGTAGCACTGCGAGCGCACCTGCTGCACCGGGCCCCCGTCGCGTCCTTGGCCCTGGTCGACGTCGTCGCGCTGGCACCGTGGGGCTCGGACTTCTTCCGTCTGGTGCGAGAGCACGCGGACGTGTTCAGCGCCCTTCCGCGTGCCGTCCACGAGGGTGCCCTGCGGGCCTACATCGCGGGCGCCAGCCATGTCGGGATCGCACCAGCCGTCATGGACTCCCTCGTCTCGCCCTGGCTGGACGCACCGGGTCAAGCCGCCTTCTACCGACAGATCGCACAGGCGGACCAGGCGTACACCGACGAGATGGAAGACCTCTACCCGCAGCTCGATGTCCCGGTGCTGGTCATCTGGGGACGCGAGGACGCCTGGATCCCCGTCGACCGCGCCCATCGTCTGGTCGACCTCGTCCCCGGGGCCAGGCTCCACGTCATCGAGGGCGCCGGCCACCTGGTCCAGCTCGACAAGCCCGCTGCCCTCGCGACCGCACTCACGCGATGGCTCACCGACGCCGCCGCGACACGCGACGGCGGCGACACGAGGCGTCCGGCACCGGAGCGGAGCGCGCCGCCCGCCGGTTGAGGTGCGCGTGCACGCAGCTAGCCCGGGAGCCGGTGTAGCAAGCCGACCAGGGGCTCGGCACGAACAAGCCAGTGAGCAGGGGGCCGCACGGCTTGCAGGTGAGAACGATGAACACGGAGCAGCACCGATGCACCTCGACGCGCGTGAGGAGCGCCACCGCCCGGGTGGAGTCCCCTGACGTGTGCGGCTGCGGACAGGACCTCGACGTCAGCTCAGGCACCCATTGCCCCCGGTGCGGCACCTCGGCACGACGGACACGCCGACTCGGGTGAGAATGCCGTCATGGACGACGTCGTCAGCGCCCTGGCGATCAACGTCACGATCCCGGAGGAGCTCCGCTGGACGGACACGCGACGCGGTGAGGAGTTCACGCTCACCACGCTCAATGTCCGGCTGCTCCCGGACGGGCACCTCGCGGCGAAGG
>Ga0308173_10000740_pt1 | contig 14741 bp, 11 predicted proteins | sample PhyPR1_FD_203716 | JGI IMG/M metagenome (GOLD analysis project Ga0308173, IMG submission 203716) | Soil microbial communities from UC Gill Tract Community Farm, Albany, California, United States - DLSLS.P.R1 | ecosystem: Environmental > Terrestrial > Soil > Agricultural land | place: USA...
TCGAGGACCATCCGGCCGGCCATCGGGAAGATGCCGCCGCACAGGACGAACTGGGCCATGACCGCCACCACCAGCGGCACCGTCGACTGCTCGGTGGTGGCGACCCGGGCGGAGGCCGCCAGTCCCAGGGCCGTGCAGCACGCAGCGGTGGCCGCGACCGAGACCACGATCTCCAGCGTCGGCGATCCGAGCAGGACCGCCGCGGCCGGGCCCGAGCGGACCAGCCGCAACAGCCCGACGAGCGCCGCCGACTGGAGCACCGCGACGCAGCCGAAGACGGCGAGCTTGGCCAGCAGATAAGACTCGGGCAGCAGCCCGGCGGCGCGTTCGTGCTGGAAGATCCCGCGTTCGGCCACCAGGTCGCGTGCGGCGGCGGCCATGCCCATGAAGGCCGCGCCGACCAGCAGGACGACCAGGATCCGGGCCGCCTCGGTGGCTCCCCGCGGATCGGCCGCCGCCCCGAACCCGCGACCGCCCGGCACGGTGAGCGCCAGCAGCGCGAGGAAGACCGGCAGCCCGCTCTGGAAGCCCACGTAGGCCCGATCGGCGCCCAGCAGCCGGAGTTGCCGCCGGACGACCACCCCTGTCTGGACCGCCATCCGCCGTCGTACTCCCCGGTCGGCCAGGTTGGACGCCGGCAGGCGGTGCCGGGCCCGGGACGGCCGGGGCCCGCCGGGATCGGTGATCGTGGCAAGGCCCTCGCCGGCCAGCCGCTCGTAGATCTCGGCCCAGTCGGAGGTGCCGAAGCGTCTGGCCAGATCACCCGGCGGCCCGAAGAAGACCTTCCGGCCGCCCGGGGCCAGCACCAGCACGCGGTCGAACAGGTCCAGATGGGTCAGATCGTGGGTGGTCACGACGACCTGGCGGCCCCCGTCGGCCAGCGTGCGCAGCAGTTGCATGACGTGCTTGGCCAGCGCCGGGTCGAGTCCCGCGGTGGGCTCGTCCAGCAGCAGCAGCGAGGGCCTGGTCAGCAGTTCGAAGCCGATCGCCAGCCTGCGCTGCTGGCCGCCGGACAACCGGTCGACCCTGGTGTCGCGATGCTCGGCGAGACCGAGCTCGGTCAGCACCTCGCCGACCCGGCCGACCCGGTCGGCGGCCGCGATGTCATGCGGCAGGCGCAGCTCGGCCGCGTACCCGAGTGCGTCGCCCACCCGCAGCCGGCCGTGCGCGATCGTCTGCTGCGGCACCAGCCCGATCATCGTGCGGATCTCGGCCCGCTCCGAGACCTCGGCGTCGTGGTACGTGATCGCTCCGGTCGTGGGCCGGGTGCGGCCGGCCAGCAGGCGCAGCAGCGTGGACTTGCCGGCGCCGGACGGGCCGATGACGGCCAGGAGCTGCGGGCCGCGCAGCGCGCAGCTCACCCCGGCGATGAGGACCCGGCCGCCGGGCAGGCTGTAGGTCAGGTCGGCGACGTCCAGGCCGCTCTGCCTGAGCCGGAGCGGGTAGAGCCGGTCCCCCACCCGGCGCATCCTGGTCCGCCCGACCGTGAGCAGGTCGCCGTCGCGCAGCACCAGCTCGCCGTTGGAACCGCCGTTGACGAAGGTCCGGTTGGTGGCGCCGAGATCCTCCACCTGGTAGAGACCGCCGGGCGCGCGATGGATCCGGGCGTGCCGCCGGGAGACCAGCAGATCGGCGAGCACGACGTCGTTGCGGGTGTCCCGACCGAGCGTGAGGCCGTCCCTGAGCTCGATCGGCTCGCTCTGCGGATCGAGGTCCGCCGCAGGCTCCCCGGCGGTGTGCTCACCGGGCCCGGCCGGTACGACGGACAGGTCAAGGACCGGGCCGTCGTCGGGATGTCCGAGGCGCAGCGTGAGCCGGTGCGGGATCCGCCCGTCCAGCCGGCGCGAACCGCCCGCCCAGGTGCCGTTGGCGCTGCTCCGGTCGGCCAGGTACCAGCCGTCGGACCGGCCGACGAGTTCCAGGTGGTGGCGCGAGACCCGGGTGTCGACCACGACCACCGTGCAGTCGGGGGCCCGGCCGATCAGCACGGTACGGCCCGGCGGGAAGACCATCCGGCGTCCGTGGCAGTCGATCGTGAGGCTGCCCGGCGCGACCGGATCGGTCACCGGCCGAATCCGCTCGGGGAATCGCCGCCCGACGGCACCCCCGCGGCGGCCGTCACCTGCTCGTTGCCCGGCACGAACGGCGCATTCTCGCCGCAGCCGGCCGGCGAGACCGGAGAGCCGAGCCGCAGCTCTCCGGTCGGCCGGCCACGGACCAGGGGTGGAGGCTCTCGGCGTACGGGTGCGCGCGGGACTCCGCCCAGATCGTGGGCGAGCGCGGTCAGCCGGTTCACCAGGGCCGCCGCGCGCGGTTGCCGGTCGGCGGGATCCTTGGCCAGCAGGCCGGTGATGAGCCGCCACAGCGGTTCGGGGATCCCGGCAGGACGACCGGGGGCCTCGTCGACGTGACGCCGCAGGATCTGCGGTGCGGAGCCGCCCGCGAACGGCGTGATCCCGCAGCACAGCTCGTACAGCATGATCCCGAGGGCGTACAGATCGGATGCCGGTGTCGGCGGATTGCCGTCGAACACCTCGGGCGCGACGTACTGCGGGGTGCCCACCAGCATGGTGAAGCGGCCGCTGCCCGGCTGTTCGGCGATCTTGGCGATGCCGAAGTCGGTGAGCCGCACCCGCGGCGGCCGCTCGCTCAGATCGAGCAGAGCGTTCTCCGGCTTGATGTCGCGGTGGACGATGCCCGCCTCGTGCACGGCCGCCAGCCCGGCGGCGGTGTCGGCGGCGAGCCGGCAGGCCTCGGCGGGCGGCACGGTCCCGTACTCGGCGAGCACGTCGCGCAGGTCACGGCCGTTGACGAGGTCCATGACGATCGCGAGGGTCTCGCCCTCGGCGACCAGGTCGTGGACCCGCACCAGGTTGGGATGCGCGAGGTGGACCAGGATCGTGCTCTCCTGCAGGAACCGCCTGACGGTGTCGGGGTCGTGGGCGAGCGTCTCGTGCAGCACCTTGAACGCCAGCGCGACGCCGTCGGCGGAGCGCCCGCGCCAGACCTCTCCGGTCGCTCCCCGGCCCAGGGCCGCTTCCAGCACGTATCTGCTTCCCAGCGGTCGCTCCATGGTCCGTCCCTCCTGCCCGGCGTACTCGCCGGAGTCAGCCGACGCCATACGAACACCGCTCGGGACCGGGGGTCACCCCCGAACCTAGGGACGGCGGAAGGGCACTTATACAAAACCCGCCCCGGAAACTGTGTCGAGGCCGACATTCCTGACCCCGGAATTCCGGGGTTTCGGGGGACTTGCCGGAGATGGTGGAATGCAGTTCGCGGCCAATCCGGGGGGAGACGCCGCAAATAAGGGTTAGCGGGAGGCAGAGGTACGTACGGGGCAGCGAGGGGAGCCATCCGTGACCATTTCGGTCGAACGGCCGGCGGAACGAGACGACCGCCATCCGGGATCCGCGCAGATCCACGGACCGCGGGCGCAGCATTGGGCACTGCGCAAGGGACAGCGGCTGCTGTTCGGACGGGGGCCCGGGGTGGATCTGACACTCGATCCCGATCCGTGGGTTTCGCGGGTCGCCGGGGAGATCACCGCTTTTGACGACGGAATCCGGGTCACCAACATGAGCCGGCATCATCCGCTGTGGCTCGACGCCAACGGCGATCGGGCCAAACTGCCGGTCCTGGCATCGGGCACCGGCAACATCGGCTGTTTTCTGACAAAGGGTCAGGCCGTGATCGGCCCGGGCGAGGTGCCCGACCACGAGCAGTCCGTCAAGGTATTGCTGCCGGACGGGGAGCCGGCACCCGAGCCGTCGCACATTCTGGACCCCTTCACCAAGGAGTTCATGGTCGCCTTCCTGCTCTGCCGGCCCTGGCTGCTCGATCCGCTGCGCATCAGGCCGCTGCCCTCGGCACCGCAGATCGCCGAGGAGGCGCTCGCTCTCACCAGCTCCTACCGCCTCCTGAAGCGGATCGAGGCCGAGCCCGGAAGGCGCGGCAAGCTCGCGGCCCAGGTCCACGACCATCTCAGGACGCTGCGCGCCAAGATCCGCCGGCACGAGCTGTTCCCTCCCGGGCTGGAGCTCGCCATGCCCGCGATCGCCGCCGTTCTCATCTACAACGACCTCATCGGCACCAGGCATCTGACGCTGACCCGGGACGCGGCCTGGCTCACCGCGCAGGAGGACAAGTGGTGGACCACCCCCGCCTGAGCCGGTCCTGGGGGGTCAGTGGTGGGCGGCGCAGCAGGGGGTCGGGTCGGGGACCTCGTAGGGGGCCAGTCGACCGGGACCGGCCGGCATGGTCAGCAGGGTGAGCCGGCCGTCCCGCCACTCCGGGCGCACGTGGTCGCGGGTGTGCAGCCGGGTCTCGGGGGCGGGCGGATCCCCGAGCAGGACCGCCACCTCGTCGATGGCCGACCGCTCCAGGACCTCGCCGACGGTGAGCGTCCCGGTGAGCCGGTCCACGCCGGGAAAGACGACGACCCGGCCCTGCATGCCATGAGCCAGCGCCGCCTGGGAGGCCCCGTCGTCCGGTTGCGCGCTCGCCTCGTCGCGTACGACCGACCTCGCGCCCGGAGGCAACAGGCCGGCGGCCCGGGACGGGTCGGACACGGTCAGGGAGAGCGCCACACGGGGCGTTCCGGTGCGGATCAGGTGGGTGGCGGCGGCGCCGCCCTCGGGGAGCCCGAGCCCGCGCACCAGTTCGGCGAGCAGGTGGTCGGCCTCCTGGAGGGCGGGCGTACCGGCGTCGACGCCGATGACGTACGTGGTCATCAGTGCGGCAGGACCCAGATCGGGTTGGCGTAGAACCAGAGGTCCTTCCACGGGTCGGCGTCGCCGACCACGTCGATCAGCGGGCCGTTGGGGTCGACGGACGCGCCGCGCGCCCCCGTGCCGTTGCGGGTGCCGTCGGTGCCGCGGAGCCGGAGGTAGACCGGCCTGTCGACCGCGCCCAGGTCGTAGGTGAAGCGGACCGACCCGCTGTTCCTGCCGACCTCGAAGGACTTGACGACCTTGGTGTTGGGGGCCGTGAAGGTGTCGCGGTCGGCGGCCGGGCCGGTGACGTCGCCCTGGATGACGTCCACCCGGGCCAGCGTCGGCTGGAACTGCGACCAGTTCGGGCCGCCGGCCAGGTCGATGTCGATGACCAGCTCGACCTTCTGGCCCTTGCGCACCTGCAGGACCCCGCCCAGCGTGACGCCGCGCTGCCCGCCGGAGGACTGGCGGGCCCGTACGTCCAGGCCGCTGATCAGGCCGCCGTGGTCCACCCAGACCCGGCCCGCGCGGATGGCGTCCATCACCGCGGCGTAGGAGAAGGACGAGGCGCCCACATGCGTGCGGCTGTAGTAGCCGGGCCAGAAGTCGCCGTTGGCAAGCGCGAGGTCGCCGCCATAGGTCGGGTCGCTGTAGTAGCCGACGGTGTTGAAGTCGTTGGCCGTGCCGCGGGCGGCGGTGTCGGCGTGGACCGTGTGCGAGTCGGAGTTGGCGGTGATCCACCAGGCCTTGCCCTCGGCGAGCAGGCTGTCCCACAGGCCTCCGACGGTGGCGGTCATCCAGTCGAAGCCGCCGAAGGTGCGGTAGCTCTCCGGCGGGTACCCGGCGAAGGACGCGGCGCTCGGGCTGTTGTCGTAGAAGCCGCGGCCGGAGCCGGGACCGTGCGGGGCCGGGATCCCGGCGGCCTGGTGGCCGGGCGCGCCCTCCATGCCGACGGCGATCCGCGGCTGCGCGTCCCGCCAGCCCCGGATCTCGTGTGGCGAGTCGATGCCCTTGCGGGCCGGGTGGTTGGCCAGGAACAGCGCGTCCCTGACCCGCCGCCTGGTCACGGCACCGGCCAGGAAGTTGACGCCGGCGATGGCCAGGGCCTCGTTGGCCGAGGTGCTCGCGGTGGTGTCGGTGACGACGCCGTCGAAGGTGTTCTCGAAGTCCTTGAGGACCGAGACCTCGTTGGGGCCGGGGTGCACGAAGACCGTTCCGTGCTCGGCGGCCGGGATGTTCCACTCCAGGCCCTGGAAGACCAGGGTGTCGTCGATCTCCGCTCGGGCGGCCCTGATCTCCGGGTTGACGTGCTCCACGCCGATCTTGGCGTGCTGGAGGCTGCCGTGGTCGGTGATGACCATCCAGTCGAGGCCGTAGGCGTTGGCGTGCCGGACGTGGTCGATCACCCGGTACATGCCGTCGGAGCTGTAGCGGGTGTGGATGTGATGGTCGCCGGCCAGCCACAGGTAGCCGCCCTTGTTCGAGCGGGCCGCCGGGCCCGCGGCCCGGGCGGTGCCGGGCGCGGCCAGGACGCCGGCCGCCGCCACTCCGGCGCCGAGCAGGCCCGCGCCGCGCAGCATGCCGCGCCGGGACACCTCGTCCGGAGTCAGTGCCTCGTCGGGTACGGACTGGTCGAGAACGGGTGGGAGCTCCACCGCCTCGTCATGAGAGTGATCGTGGTGGTGGTGGCCGTGACCCATCGACAGCTCCTCGCAGATGTTCCGGCTGTTCACCGGTGTGCTAGGAACGCTGGCGAGGGAAGGTAAACGCGACTTAACCTTTGCGGTGCCGCCCGATGACAAGATCATGGCTGACCTACGGCGGAATCCCAGGTCAGCGGGCGGTCCAGCCGCCGTCCACCACGATGGTCTGGCCGGTGACGTAGCGGCCCGCGTCGCTGGCCAGCCAGAGCACCGCACCGGTCACGTCGTCGGCCGCCCCTTCCATCGGCAGCGGGGTGTTGCGGCGCAGGTATTCGGCGGAGCGCTCGTTCTCGTACAGCGGGCTGGTGATCTCGCTGCGGAAGAAGCCGGGCGCGACGGTGTTGACCCGGATCGAGTGCCGGGCCCACTGCACCGCGAGCTCGGCGGTGAGCCCGGACAGTCCGGCCTTGCCGGCCGCGTACGACGCCTGTGGGATGCCGGGGATGCCGACCCGGCCGCTGATCGAGGAGATGTTGACGATCGTGCCCCGCCCCAGGTCGCGCATGTAGGGGAACACGCCCTGCGCGAGCAGGAACGGGGCCAGGAGGTTGAGGTCGAGGGTCTGCCTCATCGCGGCCAGCGGCTCGGACTCGGCCCGCTCCTCGGTGAACATGCCGCCCGCCGCGTTGACCAGGATCTCCGGTGGGCCGAGCTCATCGGCGACCGTCGCGGCGACCGCGCCGACGCCGGCCAGTTCCGACAGGTCGCAGGCGACCGGTAGACCGCCGATGTCCGCGGCGAGTGCGGTCAGCCGCTCCTTGCGCCGCGCGACGACGGCGACCCTGGCGCCGGCCTCGGCCAGCACTCTGGCCACCGACGCGCCCAGCCCGGACGAGGCCCCGGTGACGACGGCCACCCGGCCTTCGAGGTCGAAAAACGGCATGGCTCAGCCCCTGCGGTAGCGCATCCGGCTCCGGGTGGACGCGGCGTCGATCACCCGGTCCTGCAGCGAGTGGCAGACCCAGCGCTGGGCCGCGGTGAGATGCGCCTTGGCCAGCCGCTGGGCCTCGGCCGGGTCACCGGCGGCGATGGCGGCCACGAGGCGCTCGTGCGCCTTCTGCGCGGCCGAGCTGTCGGCCCGGGAGGGGTACGCGCCGCGCGACATCTCGGCCTCCGCCCACGCCTCCTCCTGTACCGACCAGAGCGAGGCGAGGCTCTTGACGACCACGCACAGGGTGGAGTTGGGCTCGAAGCTCACCAGCGTGTCGTGAAAGGTGCGGGACGCCCGGGTGAACGCGGCGCCGTCGTCCAGGCAGCGCTCGGACTCGGCGAGCAGCTTCTCCAGCTCGGGTACGACGACGGTCGCCCGGTCGGCACGGCCCGCGCAGTTGGCCGCGCACAGCGGCTCCAGGGTGGTCAGCGCGGCGCCGAGGTCGGGCACCTTGACCTGCATCGACTGCAGGGTGAGGCCCAGGGCGTATCCGGCGGTGCCGATGTCGGGCGCGTGCACGGTCGCCCCGCCGCGGTTGCCGCGCCGCACCGTGATGAAGCCCTCGGTCTCCAGGATGCGCAGCGCCTCGCGCACGGACGGATAGCTGACCCCGAACTCGGCGACGAGCTCGTCCTGTTTGGGCAGCGACGAACCGTCCACGATGCCGCCCGCGAGGATGCGGTCGCGCAGTGCCGAGGCGACGAGTTCCGCCATGCGCAACTGTGCGATTTTGCCCTGCGGACCTGCGGTTTCCATGATTGCAAGGTTAGCAGTGATGGAACACCGTCCCCTCGGCCAGTCCGGCCCGCTGGATCTTGCCCATGGCGTTCCGCGGCAAGGTGTCGACCCGGGCCCAGAGCTCCGGGACCTTGTACGACGCGAGCTCGCGCCGGCAGCTCACGGCCAGCGCCTCGAAGTCCAGGGCCGTTCCCTCCACGACGGCGGCCACCCGCTGGCCCAGCCGCTCGTCCGGCACCCCGCACACCGCGACCGCGGAGACACCCGGGAAGGCGGCGATGACCCGCTCCACTTCGAGCGGATAGACGTTGGCCCCGCCCCGGACGATGACCAGCTTCTTACGGTCCACCACCGTCAGCCAACCGTCGGGATCCACGGTGCCGACGTCGCCGGTGGGGGTCGGACCGGGCTCCGCGGGCCGGATGCCCGCGCCGGTCCAGTGGCCGAGCATCGGCCGCCACAGCGCGCCCCAGGGCCCGGAGAGCCGAGCGCCCAGCCGGAGCTCGCCGCGCTCTCCCGGCGCGAGCCTGCGGCCCTCGTCGTCGTAGGCGGCGACGTCCAGATGCGGCAGGACCCGGCCGCTGCTCCCCGGCCGCCACCGCTCGCCGGGCGGGTCGATGGCCACGACGGTCGGCGCCTCGGTCAGGCCGTACGTCGTGCGCGGCACCAGCCCGTGCGTCTCGGCGAAGGCCTCGCGTACCGCGTCGGGGGTGTCGCCGCCGCCGCTCCACACCTCGCGCAGCGTGCCGAGGCCGGCGTCCGGGCGGCGGGCGAGGTCGAGGATCTGCGCCGGGGCGCCGTTCCACACCGTGACCTTCCGGTTCGCGATCCACTCGGCGACGCCCTCGACGTCGCGCCGGTCCATCACCACCGCGCAGCCGCCCGCCTGCGCGGTGAGCAGCGTGGACAGCACCAGCAGGTTGAGGATGGTCAGCGGGAAGCTGTCACCCTTGCGCAGGTCAGGCCCCCAGCCCCGGGTGGCGACCAGGACCGCTCCGGGCAGCAACAGGTTGCGCTGGCTGTGCACGACCGCCTTGGGCCGTCCGGACGTGCCGCTGGTGAAGGCGATGGCGGCCGGTGCGTCGAGGTCATGCCGTACCTCCGGGGCCTGCTCGTCACGAGCGAGCCGTGCGGCCTCGACACCGGGCAGATGACAGCGTGGTCCGGCCAGTACGACCTTGGGCGCGCACAGGTCGGCGAGCTCCTGCTGCTCGCCGGCGGTCAGTGCCTCGCCGATGCCCGCCCAGATCGCGCCGATCCGCTGCGCGCCGTGGAAGGCCGCGACGATGTCCAGGTCGTTGGGCAGGCAGGCCACCACCCGATCACCCGGCCGTACCCCCAGCGACCACAGCGCACCGGCGGCCCGGCGGGCCCGGTCGTCGAGCTCGGCGTACGTCCAGACGCCGGAGACGGCCTCGACCGCCGGGGCGTGCGGACGGGCGGCCAGCGCGTCGTCCAGCACCGCGGCGATCGAGCCGGGGAGTCTGCCATTGCCCACGTCGTCGTGATATCACTATCCTTATAAAGATTCAAGGTATAGGACGGAACCATGCACCCAGGCCCCCTGTCCGGCATCCGCGTGCTCGATCTGACGACCATGGTCATGGGCCCCTACTGCACGCAGATAATGGCGGACATGGGAGCCGATGTGATCAAGGTGGAGCCGCCCGCGGGCGACAACACCCGCTACATCTCGGTCGGCCCCGAGCCGGGCATGGCCGGGGTCTTCGTCAACGTCAACCGGGGCAAGCGGAGCATCGTCCTGGACCTGCGCACCGACGACGGCAAGGAGACGGCGCGGCGGCTCATCGCGACCTGTGACGTGTTCGTGCACTCGATGCGGGCCCGCGCGATCGAACGGCTCGGGTTCTCCTACGCCGAGGTCGCCGCCATCGATCCGTCGATCGTCTACGTCAACTGCTATGGCTACGGCCGCCGGGGCCCGGACGCCGGGCGCACCGCCTACGACGACACCATCCAGGCCGAGTGCGGGCTGCCGTACGTCCAGGAGAAGCTGACCGGCGAGGCGGGGTACGTCGGCACCATCATGGCCGACAAGGTCGGCGGGCTGACCGCGCTCTACGCGCTGATGATGGCGCTGTTCCACCGGGAGCGGACCGGAGAGGGCCAGGAGATCGAGGTCGCCATGTTCGAGACGATGGCCGCCTTCATGCTGGTCGAGCACGCGGGCGGCGCGCTGTTCGATCCGCCGCTGGCCCCGGCCGGCTATCCCCGGGCGCTGACCCCCAACCGGCGGCCCTACCGGACCAAGGACGGCCACATCTCGGCGCTGGTCTACAACGACAAACAGTGGTCGGCGTTCGTCGCCGCCGTGCGGCCGGGCTGGGCGGGCGAGGAGTTCGCCACCCTCGAACAGCGGGCCCGGCGGATCGACACCGTCTACGGCCTGCTCGCCCAGACCTTCCTGGAGCGTACGACACAGGAGTGGCTGGAGCTGCTGGGCTCGCTGGAGATCCCCTCCGCGCCGGTACGCACGCTGGACGAGCTCTTCGACAACCCGCACCTCAACGAGGCGGGGTTCTTCGAGACGGTGGACGCCCCGTACGGCCCGGTGCGCTTCCCCGGAGTCCCCGCCTGGCTCTCCCGCACTCCGGGCAGGGTCGCTGGACCGGCGCCGAGGCTGGGCGCGCATACTCAGGAGATCCTCCAGGAAATCCCCTAGCGCAAGGATGAGAACGTGGATTTCACTCTCACTGAGGACCAGCAGACCATCCGCCGCGCCGTGCTCGAGTACGCCGGAAAGTTCTCCGACCAGTACTGGCTCGACCGGGACAACGACGGCGTGTTCCCGCGCGACTTCCACAAGGCGATGGCCGAGGGCGGCTGGCTGGGCCTGGCCATGCCCGAGTCGGTCGGCGGCTCGGGCCTGGGCATCACCGAGGCCGCCGTCATGATGACGGCGGTCGCCGAGTCGGGCGGCGGGATGGCGGCGGCCTCCAGCATCCACGGCCCGGTCTTCAGCATGCAGCCGGTGGCGCTGTTCGGCACCGAGGAACAGCGGCAGCGCATGATCCCGCCGGTGCTCACCGGCGAGGACCTGATCTGCTTCGCGGTGACCGAGCCCAACACCGGGCTGGACACCACCAAGCTGCGCACCCGGGCGGTACGGAAGGACGGCGGCTACCTGGTCAACGGCGAGAAGATCTGGATCTCGGTGGCCCAGGTCGCCTCCAAGATGATGCTGCTGGCCCGCACCACTCCGCTGGAGGAGGTGAAGCGCAAGACCGAGGGGCTGTCGCTGTTCTTCACCGATCTCGACCGATCCAGGATCGAGGTACGCAAGATCCAGAAGATGGGCCGGCATTCCGTCGACTCCAACCTGCTCTTCATCTCCGACCTGTGGATCCCCGAGGAGGACCGCATCGGGGCCGAGGGCGACGGTTTCAAGATCATCCTGCATGGCCTCAATCCCGAGCGCATCCTGCTGGGCGCCGAGGCGATCGGGCTGGGCCGGGCGGCGATCGACCGGGCCGCCCGCTACGCCCGCGAACGCATCGTCTTCGACCGGCCCATCGGTATGAACCAGGGCATCCAGCATCCGCTGGCCAAGTGCTGGGCCCAGCTCGAAGCCGCCTATCTGATGGTGCTGAAGGCCGCCACGCTCTTCGACAAGGGCGAGGAGTGCGGGGTGGAGGCGAACGCGGGCAAGTACCTCGCCGCCGAAGCCGGGTTCGAGGCCTGTCACACCGCGATGCTCACGCTGGGCGGCATGGGGTACGCGCAGGAGTACCACGTCGAGCGCTACCTGCGCGAGATCCTCATCCCGCGCACCGCCCCGGTCAGCCCGCACATGATCCTCAACTTCCTGGCCGAGAAGGTGCTCGACCTGCCCAAGTCCTACTGACCGCACCGAGGGAGAGCATGGGCTTCAGCGCACGCTCCTGGCTGTTCGCCCCCGGCGACAGCGAACGGAAGATGGACAAGGCGGCCGATGGCGCCGCCGACGTCGTCATCCTCGATCTGGAGGACGCCGTCGTCGAGACCGCGAAGCCCGCGGCCCGATCGCTGGTCGCCGCCTTCCTGGCCGACCATCCGGGCGTCTGGGTGCGGATCAACCCGCTGGACGGACCGCACGCGCTGGCCGATCTGGCGGCCGTGCTGCCCGGAAGGCCCGGCGGCATCATGCTGCCCAAGTCGCGGGGCGGCGCGGATCTCGAACGGCTGGACCACTACCTGTCGGCGCTGGAGGTCTCGGCCGGGATCGAGCAGGGTTCGACCCGCGTCATCCCGCTGGTGACCGAGACCGCCGCGGCCATGTTCACCACCGGCAGCTACCTGGGCGCGCCCCGGCTCGCGGCGATGACCTGGGGCGCGGAGGACCTCGCCGACTCGGTGGGGGCGAGCGAGAACCGTGCACCGGACGGCTCGTACGGCTTCACCTACGAGCTGGCGCGCAGCCTGTGCCTGCTGGGCGCGGCGGCGGCCGGGGTGGACGCGGTGGACACCATCCACGGCGACTACCGCGATCTGGACGGCCTGCGGGCCCGGGCCCGGAAGGTACGCCGGGACGGCTTCCGCGGGATGCTGGCCATCCATCCGGCCCAGGTCGAGGTCATCAACGAGGCCTTCACCCCGACCGCCGACGAGGTCGCCGCCGCCCAGGAGATCGTGGACCTGTTCGCGGCCAACCCCGGGGCCGGGACCATCGGCCACCGGGGCGCGATGCTGGACCGGCCGCATCTCGCCCGGGCCCAGGCGCTCCTGGCCTCGGCGAGCCGTGGCTCATGAGCGTGGACCTGCGGGGCATCCTGCGCCCGGGCGACCACATCGTGGTCGGCCAGGCCTGTGGCGAGCCCACGACCCTGGTCGAGGCGCTGCAGGAGCAGGCCCCGGGCATCGGCGGGCTGTCGGTCTTCATCGCCACCAGCTTCTCCGGACTGTTCACCCCCGCCGGCACCGAGGGCCTCGCCGTCGCCAGCATGGGGGCGATCGGGACGCTGCGCGCGCTGACAAAGGAGCACGGGCTGACCGTGATCCCCTGCCATGTCGGACAGGTCGGACCGCTGATCGAGGCCGGGATCATCGGCTGCGACGCCGCCTTCATCCAGGTCGGCTCGGCCGGCAAGGACGGCGACCACAGCCTGGGGCTGATCAGCGACCATGTACGGGCGGCGGTGGACAAGGCCCGGGTCGTCGTCGCCGAGATCAACGACCAGGTTCCGGACACCCACGGCGAACGGCTGCCCGGTGCCCTCATCGGCCACCGGGTGCCGGTCTCCCGGCCGCCGGTCGAGGTGCCGCCCGCCAGGATCGGCCCGATCGACGAGGCCATCGCCGGCCACGCCGCCGCCTACATCGAGGACGGCTCGGTCGTGCAGACCGGCATCGGCGCGGTCCCCGACGCCATCCTGCGGCTTCTGCGCGACCGTACCGACCTCGGGGTGCACTCGGGCATGATCGGCGACGGCCTGGTCGATCTGGTGGAGGCGGGTGTGGTCACCAACGCCCGCAAGCCCATCGACACCGGGGTCTCGATCACCGGCGCGCTGATCGGCACACGGCGGCTGTACGACTTCGCACACGGCAACCCGGCGATCCGGATGTGCCCGGCGACCTACACCCATGACGCGGCCGTGCTGGCGCGGCTGGACCGGCTCGTCACCGTCAACTCGGCCATGGAGGTCGATCTCACCGGGCAGGTGAACGCCGAGCAGAGCGGCGCGGCCTACCTGGGCGGCACCGGCGGGCAGGTGGACTTCGTCCGGGCCGGGGCCCGCTCCCCCGGCGGCCATGCCCTCATCGCACTGCCCGCCACCGCCAAGGGCGGCACGGTCAGCCGGATCACCTCCGCGCTGACCGGCCCGGTGACCACGGCGCGCACCGACGTGGACGTGATCGTCACCGAGTACGGCGCGGCCGAGCTCAGGGGCAGGTCGCTCGCCGAACGGGCCCGGCGGCTGGTGGCCGTCGCGCATCCGGACTTCCGGGAGGACCTCGACCGCGCGGCCTCGGCTATCGCCCGCCGCGGCTTTTAGCCATCGCGAAGCTGCGGCCCAGGTGCTCGCCCTGCCCGGACGGCGCGGGGGCGAACGTCCACTGGGTCGCCGGATCCCGGATCTCCTCGATCCGGGAGGCGACCTCGTCGATGGTCCAGGCGGGCTGGTAGACGCCCTCGGTCTCGGTGACGAACGCCCGGGCCAGCCGTCCGCCGACCGCGACCAGCAGTTCGCCGTTGACCGAGCAGGACTCGTGCGCCAGCCAGCCGACCGCCGGTGCGACGAACTCCGGCCCCATCGGCGGGTACTGCGAGGTGTCCAGGCCCTCGGCCAGCCGGGTCAGCGCCGCCGGGACGATGACGTTGCTCAGCACCCCGCAGGCGGCGCCCTCGATCGCGACCACGTTGTTCAGCCCGATGATCCCGGCCTTGGCCGCGCCGTAGTTGGCGACCCGCCGTGCGCCGTAGAGCCCGCCGATCGAGGAGGTCAGCACGATCCGGCCGTAGCCCGCCTCGCACATCACCGGGAAGGCCGCCCGTACGACGTGGAAAGCGCCCATCAGGTGCACGTCCACGACGGCCTTGAAGTCCTCGAAGGACATCTCGGTCAGCGCGCCGTAGCGGTTGTTGCCGGCGTTGTGGATCAGGATGTCGAGCCGGCCGAAGCCCTCCAGCGCCGACTCCACGATCGCCGCGCC
>Ga0308173_10000741_pt1 | contig 14736 bp, 10 predicted proteins | sample PhyPR1_FD_203716 | JGI IMG/M metagenome (GOLD analysis project Ga0308173, IMG submission 203716) | Soil microbial communities from UC Gill Tract Community Farm, Albany, California, United States - DLSLS.P.R1 | ecosystem: Environmental > Terrestrial > Soil > Agricultural land | place: USA...
TGCGCGACTGCCACCAAGGGCGCTGGTGCGTCCTACTTCGTCGGAGCCGGCGACCTGATCAGTGCGTCGACCTTCGAGTCCAGCTTCTTCAAGGACGAGCCGACGATCGAGGCCCTCAACGCCATGGGCCTGGACGTCTCCTCCGTCGGTAACCACGAGTTCGACCGCGGCACCCAGGAGCTGCGACGGATCTCGGCCGCGACCGACGGCAGCTTCACCGACGACGTCACGGCCTGCCAGGGCGTCGTCGTCGGCGAGACCGGATGCTTCGGCGAGGGCGAGCACGCCTTCCACGGCGCCGACTTCCCGTACCTCGCCGCCAACGTGCTCAGCCGCAAGACCGGAAAGCCGATCCTCCCGCCCTACCAGGTGTTCGACCTGCCGCAGGGCCAGAAGCTCGCGGTGGTCGGCGTCGTCACGGACACGACTCCGACGATCGTCTCGCCGGACGGAGTCGCGGATGTCCGGTTCATCGACGAGGCCGAGGGCGTGAACCGCGTCGTCCCGGAGCTCCAACGGCGTGGCGTGAACGCCATCGCGGTGCTCGTTCACGAGGGCGGCCAGGTGGACACGCCCAACCCGGCGGCCGACTACCTCGACGCCTGCCAGAACCTGCGGGGCCCGATCCTGGACATCAACAAGGGCCTGAGCAGCCAGGTCGACCTCATCATCAGCGCCCACAGCCACCAGGCCTACAACTGCCGGCTCCTGGACCCCAGCGGCAAGCCGCGGCTGGTGACGCAGGCAGGCTTCTACGGCCGTCTCCTGACCGACATCCGGCTGACGATCGACCCGAAGACGCATGACGTGGACCGCACCGCCGCGGGCTACGGGGCCACGAACGTCCCTGTGGTCCGCCAGGGCGCAGGTGACCCCGAGGTCGCCTCGATCGTCCAGTACTGGAAGGACCGGGCCGCCGTCTCCGGCGGCGTGGTGGTGGGCAAGCAGGCCGCTGACATCGACCGCGCCTACCTCAACGGCGGTGCGGTGCGCGACTCCGAGTCGGCGCTGGGCAACCTGATCGCGGACGCGCAGCTCGCTGCGGCGAAGTCCTCGAGCGTCCTGGGCGGCGCGGACCTCGCACTCATGAATCCGGGTGGCATCCGGGCGGACCTCAACTGCGCCCCGCCCGCCAACTCCGGACAACAGCCCGGCGACATCACCTACGCCGAGACGTTCGAGGTCCAGCCCTTCAGCAACACGGTCAATGCCGTCGACCTCAAGGGCTCGGCCATCGAGGAGATCCTCGAGCAGCAGTGGGCCGTCCGCAGCGGTACGACGCCGAACTTCCTGCAGCTCTCGGTGTCGTCGAACGTTCGATTCACCTTCGACCCCAACGCGCTGCTCGGTCAGCACATCGACCCTGCCGGGATCACCATCAACGGGGCCCCGCTCGACCCCGCCAAGGTCTACCGGGTCGCGGCGAACAGTTTCCTGATCGGTGGTGGCGACAACTTCGACTCGTTCGTCAGCGGTCGCGCCAACGGCTCGACACCGGTCACCGGACCCAACGACGTCGACGCGTTCAACGCCTACCTGGCGGCTCAGCCCGGCCCGGTGGCACCCCCGTCGCTCGACCGTGCCGTGTCGACGGACCCGGCGAAGCCCTTCGACGACGACCGGTCGGGCAACAAGCCCTGTTGAGCCGGCAGGGCTGACGGCTCGACGGGCCGTGAGCGGCGCGGGCTACCGTCGCCGCCGTGACGTCCGACGGAAACAGCACCACCGACCCGAGGCCGGTCCCCACCACGTGGGGGCCGGCCTCAGGCGTCGGCTCCCTGCCGGGCACCGATCCCGCCGAGGCGTTGCGGCTCGTGCTCGGCGAGCTGCCCGACTTCGCGCACCTGCCGGAGCTGCCGGGCCGCGGCGCGGGCGCCGACATGATCGGGCGCACCGCGGCCCTCCTGGTCGACCTCGCCGTCGACCTCACGCCCGCCGGGTGGCGGCTGGTGCCGCGGTCCGGCATGGACCAGCGCCGGGCGCGCGAGTTCCTGGAGCGCGACCTCGACGCGGTGTCCGATGTCGCCGACGACTACGCCGGGCCGCTCAAGGTGCAGGCGGCGGGGCCCTGGACGCTGGCCGCCGGACTCGAGCGGACCCGCGGCGACCGCGCCGTCGTCGACCCGGGAGCCCGCCGCGACCTCGCGCAGTCGCTCGCCGAGGGGCTCACCGCCCACGTGGCGTCCGTGGCCGCCCGGGTGCCCGGGGCCCAGGTGGTCGTGCAGCTCGACGAGCCGTCGGTGCCCGCCGTCCTCGAGGGCGGGCTGCCCACGGTGAGCGGCTTCGGGAAGCTGCCGGCGGTCGAGGCGTCGGTGGTGGAGCAGGAGCTCGCCGCCACCGTCGCGGCGCTGCCCGGTGCCGTGGTCGTCCACTGCTGCGCGCCGCGGATGCCCCTCGACCTCGTGCGTGCCGCGGGGGTCGATGCCGTGTCGTTCGACCTCGGACTGGTCCAGGACCTCGACGCCGTCGGCACCGCGGTCGAGGCCGGCACCCATCTGTTCGTGGGCGTCGTGTCGGGGACCGATGCCGCCCTGCCGGCGCCCAAGGCGACCGGCTCCCGCGTGACGGCGTGGTGGCGGGAGCTGGGCTTCCCGGTCGAGCAGCTCCCCGCCGCGGTCACGCTCACCCCATCCTGCGGGCTGGCCGGGGCGAGCCCGGGCTACGCCCGCTCGGCGATGGCCCACGTCCGCGAGGCCGCCAAGTACCTCCAGCCGGAGTGACGCCCGGATCTCGGCCGGCCTCCCGCCACCCTGCGGGCCGCGCGGATGACCGAATCCCGCGTCACACCCTGGCGGTGTGGACTCGGTCGAGGTGGAGCCGCTCGCGGCCGCCGTACCCTCATGCTTTCTTGTGCGGGCGGCCACAGACACCTCGGCCGGAGTGACGGCGGCCGCCGTTTTCTGTCGGTGGTCGAACATATGATCGATCCATGGACGACGAGCCGACGCCACCCGCGGTCGGGTGGGCATCGGGCCCACTCGGGGCAGTGCAGGCGTCCGACCGGGAGATCGGTCGGCAGACGGCGCTGCGGGCACGGGCGGTCGCCGAGTTCGCGGCGGCGCGGCCCGCATCGGCTGATCGCGCGCCGGGGCAGCCGGGGGCGATGAGGGCCGATCGGCGGGCCGCCCGGCCGGAGGTGCTGGCCGACGTCAGCGAATGGGCCTCGCAGGAACTCGTGGTGGCGCTGTCGATCACGCAGAAGGCCGCCGACGACCTGCTCACCCGCTCGTTGACGCTGGTCCACCGCCTTCCGCAGACGCTCGCGGCTCTGGAGAGCGGGGCGCTGAATCCCGGCCATCTGTGGCCGCTGCTGGAGAAGGTCGCCCCCGTGGCTAATCCACGCGTGCGCACCCAGTTGGAGCGCGATCTGCTCCGTTGGATGGCCGGCCGGCAGGTCACCACACCGGCCCAGCTGGGCGCCAAGATCCGTCGGGAACTCCTGGCGCGCGACCTCCGGTCCGCGGCTCGTGAGCTCGAGACGGCGCTGCGCCGGCGAGGGGTCTACGGGCGACCGGACCGGGTCGAGGGCATGGCGGAGCTCTCCGCGCTGATGACCGTGCCCGAGGTCGAGGCGGTGCTGTCCGTGCTCGGGCGGTACGCCGACGCCCTCGACGACGACGAAGGGACGCCGCGCACGCGGAACCAGAAGATGGCCGACTGCCTGCTCGACCTGGTGCTGCGACCGGGGGAGACGGACCTGCCGCCGCTTCAGGCGCAGCTGACGCTCGTCGCCCCCGTCGCGACGGCCGTCGGCGGGGACGCCCCCGGTGAGATCAACGGGCAGCCGGTCCCGGCGGAACTGGTGCGTGCGCTCGCCCGGGCGCTCGGACTGGTGCCGGACGCTCCGCACGACGTCCCGGACGTCGACGTACCGCCGGCAACGCAGATGGACGTCGCCGCCGACGATCACCCGGAGGCGCTCGAACGCTGGTGGGCCGAGGTCGAGGAGCGTGCCCTCCGCGGTGAATGGGGCGGTGAGGAGGATCCGCCGCCCCAGGAGATGGAGCGCTGGTGGCAGTTGGAGAGCCGGTGGAGCCACGACGGGCGGCCGGACGGCGCCACCACCGTCGGCAGCGCCGCCCTCGACAACGCCTCCGAGGCGGCCGTCGATGTCTGCGATCCGGAAGCGTCGGTGGGCCACGCCGATCAAGACGCCTTCCCGGGCTCGTGGGCCGCTGCGGATCGAGCGGTCGACGCCGTCGGGCAGGCCCTTCTCGAGCTGGACCGACAGCTCGGCCGGGCTCGCAGCGCCGTCCATCGGGCGGAGATCGCGGACACCGCCGACGACGAGGCCCGGCAGCAGTCATCCGCCGCGCGGATGACAGCGGCGACCGACGTACTCACGGCCCTCTCACACGCGAGCAGCGCCCAGCGGGCAACCCTGGCGGACCTGCTCTGCCGCACCGGCGGTGGAGGACTGGTCGACCGGCCGATGATCGCGGTCACCGACGCGCTGACGGGTGCTCTGCTCGCGCTGACCGACGCGCGCGAACTGCGCGCCCGGGCGTCCTGCGGTGCGCCGGCCTGCCGTCGTCCCGGGGTGGCGTGCACCCACGACCTCGGGGATCGCCCCGGGCTCGGCCCGCCGGGCCCGGGCGCGACCTACCGACCGCGGGTGGCGCTCGACCGGTTCGTCCGGGCCCGCGACCGGAGGTGCCGGTTCCCCGGCTGCCGCCGACGCATTCCGCTCGGCGGCGAGCTCGACCACCACGACCGATGGCCCGACGGATCGACGTCGGCCGGCAACCTCACCGGCTTCTGCACCGGCCACCACCGCGGCAAGCACCAGGCGCCCGGCTGGCGGTTCGAGCGTTCGACCGACGGCACGCTGACGATCACGACACCCACCGGCCTGACCGCATCGACCAGCCCACCGCCCTTCTGAGCCCGTCCACCGGGTGGGGGAACTCCGATTGACCGTCGTAGGAGGCGGATACCGTGCAGTCCGTGAGCACTGACGCGGAAGTCGATGCCCCCGAGGTCGCGGTCACCTCCGAGCGGGAGGACGTCACCGAGGTCCCCGACGACGCGCGCACGCGGCACCGCGACCTCTCGGAGGAACTCGACCGCTACGCGTTCGCCTACTACGTCCTCGATCAGCCGCTGACCAGCGACGGCCAGTACGACGAATTGATGGGCGAGCTCAAGGGGCTCGAGGCGGAGCACCCGGCGCTGGTCACGCCCGACTCGCCGAGCCAGAAGGTCAACGGCGGGTTCACCGCCACCTTCTCGCCGGTCCAGCACCTCGAGCGCATGCAGAGCCTCGACAACGCCTTCTCCAGCGACGAGCTCTCCGCGTGGGCCGCCCGGGCCGAGCGCGAGGGGGCAGCGGGTGCGAGCTACCTGTGCGAGCTCAAGGTCGACGGGGTCGCCGTCGACCTGGTCTACGAGAACGGCCGGCTGGTCCGGGCGGCGACCCGTGGCGACGGCACGACGGGGGAGGACGTCACGGCCAACGTCCGCACGATGGACGACGTCCCGGAGCAGCTGACCGGCGACGACGGCACGGTGCCCGAGCTGCTCGAGGTGCGCGGCGAGATCTACTTCCCGGTGGCCGGCTTCGCCGACGTCAACGCCGCGATGGTCGAGCAGGGCAAGCCCCCGTTCGCCAACCCGCGCAACGCGGCGGCCGGGTCCCTCCGCCAGAAGGACCCGAAAATCACCGCCTCCCGGCCGCTCCGCCTCGTGGTGCACGGCCTCGGGGCCCGCCGCGGCTTCGAGCTCGAGCGCCAGTCGCAGGCGTACGACCGGCTGCGGGCGCTCGGCCTCCCGGTGAGCGACCGCGTCCAGGTCGTCGACGACCTCGAGGGCGTCTGGGCCTACATCGAGCGCTACCGCGAGCAGCGCCACTCGGTCGAGCACGAGATCGACGGTGTCGTCGTGAAGGTCGACCAGGTCGCCCTGCAGCGCCGGCTCGGCTCGACGTCGCGCGCCCCCCGCTGGGCGATCGCGTTCAAGTACCCGCCCGAGGAGGCGACGACCAAGCTCCTCGACATCCGCGTCAACGTCGGGCGCACCGGCCGCGTGACGCCGTTCGCCTTCATGGAGCCGGTGAAGGTCGCCGGCTCCACGGTCCAGCTCGCCACCCTGCACAACGCGAGCGAGGTGAAGCGCAAGGGCGTCCTCATCGGCGACACCGTCGTCATCCGCAAGGCCGGCGACGTGATCCCCGAGGTCCTCGGGCCGGTCGTCGCCGCCCGCGACGGCTCCGAGCACGAGTTCGTGATGCCCACGCACTGCCCCGAGTGCGGCACGGAGCTCCGGCCGGAGAAGGAGGGCGACGCCGACATCCGCTGCCCCAACTCCCGGTCGTGCCCGGCCCAGCTCCGGGAGCGGGTGTTCCACGTCGCCGGCCGGGGCGCCTTCGACATCGAGAACCTGGGCTACGAGGCGGCTATCGCGCTCCTGCAGAGCCAGCTGCTGCAGGACGAGGGCGACCTGTTCTTCCTCGACGAGGAGCAGCTCTCCCGCGCGCCGTTCTTCACGAAGAAGGACGGCGCGCTCTCGGCCAACGGCGCCAAGCTGCTCGCCAACCTGCAGACCCGCAAGGACGTGCCGCTGTGGCGGGTCCTCGTGGCGCTGTCGATCCGGCACGTGGGCCCGACGGCCGCGCAGGCGCTCGCCCGCGACTTCCGCTCGATGGACCGCATCATCGGGGCCACCGAGGAGGAGCTCGCGGCCGCCGACGGCGTGGGCCCGACCATCGCCAAGGCGGTGCACGACTGGTTCACCGTCGACTGGCACCGCGAGCTCGTGGAGAAGTGGCGGCAGGCGGGCGTCCGCATGGCCGACGAGGGCGAGGACGCTCCGCCCGGGCCGCTCACCGGCGTCACCGTCGTCGTCACCGGCTCGCTGCGCGACTACAGCCGCGACCAGGCGACCGAGGCCATCCAGGACCGCGGCGGCAAGGTCACCGGGTCGGTGTCGAAGAAGACCGGCTTCGTCGTGGTGGGGGCAGATCCCGGCAGCAAGTACGACAAGGCCGTCCAGGTGAAGGCGCCGGTCCTCGACGACGACGGCTTCCGGGTCCTCCTCGAGGAAGGTCCGGACGCCGCCCGCGCGGTCGCGACGATCGGCGACGGCTCGGACTGAGCCCGCGCCGCTAGACCGGCGGCAGGGACGCCACCGTGGTCGCGATGCCGGCCAGGTGCGCCAGCCGCATGAGCTCGGAGCGGCGGTACGGCGGCCCACCCGACCGGCCGACCACCACGGCGCAGCCCGGCCCGCCGTAGGGAGCGGCCATCATCTCGATGGCCATCTCCTGCCAGCGCTCCGGCATCCAGGCCTCGGTGCTGGGCAGCAGCCGGGGCGCGGGCAGCGGCATCCACGGCACGTCGAGGTCCTCGAAGGCCGGCGCGGCCTCGGAGGCGGCGGCCACCGTCCACGGCCGGGCGGGGGGACCCTCGCCGGTCGCTTCCAGGACCACCGCCCATCCGCTGTGGAACACCCGGGGCAGCTCGGCGGCGAGCAGCTTCACCGTGGTGTCGTCCGCTGCCTGCGCCAGTGCGTCGAGCAGTTCGAGCTCGCGATGGGTGTCCAGCGGTCCGGCGAAGGGGCGCAGCGTCTCCACCTCCACCCCCGGCACCGACCGGACGGCGGTGATGAGGCTGTCGGGCAGCCGATCGGGCGGCAGATCGACGACGACGTCGTCCACCGCGACGCCGTTGGCCCGCTCGAGGACGTCGATGGAGACGATCTGGATGTGGGCATCGCCGAGCGCGGTCGCCACGGCTCCGAGGAGACCGGGCTTGTCGGGCACCACCAGGCGCAGGAGATAGGACACGGTTCCTCCGGATCGCGTAACCGGCCCCCTGCAGGGGCCCGCCCCGAGCGTGCGAGCGGCGGGGGCAGGGGGTTCCTTCTCGATCTGCGTCGATCGTGGTGATCCAGCTTCTCACGCCGGGTGCGAGCCGGGCAGCGCCTCCGCGCGTCCCACGTAGAGTGACCCGATCAGTGACGGCCGAGCAGCGCGCCGCCGAGCAGCACCGAAGTGGAGTTCCGCCCCAGCATGACCACGCTCTCCCGGAACGATGTCGCGCACCTCGCGCGCCTGGCCCGTCTGGCGGTGACCGACGAGGAGCTCGACCTCTACGCCGGTCAGCTGTCCGCCGTCCTGGACGCCGTCGCCCAGGTGCAGAAGGCCTCCGTCGAGGACGTGCCGCCGACCACCCACGCGGTGCCGATGACGAACGTCGTGCGCCCCGACGTCGCCCGTCCGAGCCTGCCGCGGGACGTCGTCCTGGCCGGCGCCCCCGCCGCCGAGGACGACCGCTTCCGCGTGCCGCGCATCCTCCAGGAGGAGGCGTGAGCACCCCCGCCGGCACCGACCTCACCGCCACGGACGCCGCCGAGCTCGGACGGCTGCTGAACACCGGTGACGTGAGCTCGACCGAGATCACCCGCGCCTACCTCGACCGGATCGCCGCCGACGACGGGGAGCTCGGCGCCTATCTGCACGTCGACCCCGATGCCGCCCTGGCCCGCGCCGCGGAGCTGGACTCCAGCGAGGGCGATCTGGGGGCGCTCGCCGGCCTGCCCGTCGCGCTCAAGGACGTCGTCGTCACCGAGGGGGTGCCCACCACGAGTGGCTCCCGGATCCTCGAGGGCTGGCGGCCGCCCTACGACGCGACCGTGGCCGCGCGGCTCAAGGCCGCCGGAACGGTGCTGCTCGGCAAGACCAACATGGACGAGTTCGCCATGGGCTCCTCCACGGAGAACTCCGCGTACAAGGTCACCCGGAACCCGTGGGACCGCGACCGCATCCCCGGCGGATCGTCGGGCGGTTCGTCGGCCGCGGTCGCCGGTGGCCTGGCCCCGTGGGCGATCGGCACCGACACCGGCGGCTCGATCCGCCAGCCGGCCGCCGTCACCGGCCTGGTCGGGCACAAGCCCACGTACGGCTCGGTCTCCCGCTTCGGGCTGATCGCCTTCTCCTCCAGCCTCGACCAGGCCGGCCCCATGGCCCGGACGGTCCTCGACGCCGCGCTGCTGCACGAGGCGATCGGCGGTCACGACCCGCTGGACTCCACGAGCATCCCCGCGCCCCTGCCGCCGCTGGCCGAGTGCGCCCGCCGCGGTGCCGAGGGGGATCTCTCCGGCGTCCGCATCGGCGTCGTCCGCGAGCTCGGCGGGGAGGGGCACGCCGAGGGCTACGAGCCCGGCGTGCTGGCCCGCTTCGGCGAGGCCGTCGCGCTGCTGGAGAGCCTGGGCGCCGAGATCCGCGAGGTCTCGTGCCCGGCGTTCGACCTGGCGCTGCCGGCGTACTACCTGATCGCGCCGAGCGAGGCGTCGTCCAACCTGGCCCGCTTCGACGGCGTCCGCTACGGCCTCCGGGTCGGCGACGACGGCAGCCACGACCTCGACGAGGTCATGGCCCTGACCCGCGAGCAGGGGTTCGGCCCCGAGGTCAAGCGGCGGATCATCCTCGGCACCTACGCGCTGTCGAGCGGCTACTACGAGGCCTACTACGGGCAGGCGCAGAAGGTCCGCACGCTGATCAGCCGCGACTTCAACGCGGCGTTCGGCATCGACGACGGCCACGGCGTCGACGTGCTGATCAGCCCGACGACGCCGACGGTCGCCTTCCCGATCGGCTCGCGCACCGACGACCCGATCGCCATGTACGCCGCCGACCTGTGCACGCTGCCGGCCAGCCTCGCCGGCGTCCCCGCGATCTCGGTTCCGTGCGGACTGTCGGAGGGTCTGCCGGTCGGCCTGCAGGTCATGGCCCCGGCCCTGGCGGACGACCGGTGCTACCGGGTCGCCGCTGCGCTCGAGGCCGCCCAGGACGCCGCCCGCGGGCACCGGTTCCTCGACCAGCTCGTCCGCCGCACCGCGCACCCGGAGGAGCCCGCGTGAGCGGCGCCCTGAAGGCCGCCTGGGGGCTGACCGCGTTCGTCCTCCTCGCCGGTGCGGTCGGCTGGATCGTGACCGGACGCGCCGTGTTCGTCGTCTTCCTGCTGCTCGGCCTCTTCACGGCCGTCGGCGCCTGGCTCACCGGCCGCGCCGAGGCCCGCAGCTCCACCCGTGCCGACACCCCCGCCACACCGAAGGACACCACTCCGTGAGCAGCGACACCCTGGTCGACTTCGACGAGGTCCTCACCCGCTACGAGCCGGTCATCGGCCTGGAGACCCACGTCGAGCTGGGCACCGCCTCGAAGATGTTCTGCGGCTGCTCGACCACGTTCGGCGCCGAGCCCAACACCCAGACCTGCCCCGTGTGCCTGGGCCTGCCCGGCTCCCTGCCGGTGGCCAACGCCGCGGCCATCGAGTCGACCATCCGCATCGGTCTCGCGCTGGGCTGCCGGATCGCCACCTGGTGCCGCTTCGCCCGGAAGAACTACTTCTACCCGGACATCCCCAAGGGGTTCCAGACCAGCCAGTACGACGAGCCGCTCTGCACCGCCGGGCACCTGGACGTCGAGGTCGACGGCGAGACCTACCGCGTGGAGATCGAGCGGGTGCACCTCGAGGAGGACACCGGCAAGAACCTGCACGTCGGTGGCGCCACGGGCCGCATCCACGGCGCCGACCACTCGCTGGTCGACTACAACCGGGCCGGCATCCCGCTGGTCGAGATCGTCACCCGCCCGATCCCCGGCACCGGCGCGAAGGCCCCCGAGGTGGCGAAGGCCTACGTCACGGAGCTGCGCGAGATCCTGCTGGCCCTCGGCGTCTCCGAGGTGCGGATGGAGCAGGGCAACCTGCGCAGCGACGTGAACACCTCCCTCGCGCCGATCGGCAGCCTCGAGTGGGGCATCCGCACGGAGACCAAGAACGTCAACTCGCTGCGCTCGGTGGAGCGCTCGGTGCGCTACGAGATGCGCCGGCAGGCCGCCGTCCTGGACGCCGGGGAGCGCATCCTGCAGGAGACCCGGCACTTCCACGAGGACACCGGGTCGACGTCCGCCGGCCGCAGCAAGGAGGAGGCCACCGACTACCGGTACTTCCCCGAGCCCGACCTCGTCCCGATCGCGCCCGACGAGGAGTGGGTCGAGAAGCTGGCGGCCGCGCTCCCCGAGCTGCCGGCCGCCCGCCGCGCCCGGCTGTCGGAGGAGTGGGGCATCTCCCCGACGGAGATGGCCTGGCTGGTCAACGCCGGCGCCGTCGGACTGGTGAGCGAGACCGTCGCCGCCGGCGCACCGCCGGCCGACGCCCGGAAGTGGTGGCTCGGCGAGCTCGCGCGCCGCGCCAACGACGCCGGGGTCGACCTGGCCGGCCTGGCCGTGACGCCGCAGCAGGTCGCAGAGCTCGTCGGCCTGGTGGCCGCGGGAACCATCAACGACCAGCTCGCGCGACAGGTCCTCGACGGCGTGCTGGCCGGCGAGGGCGACCCGGCGGCGGTCGTGGAGAGCCGCGGCCTGGCCGTCATGGGGGAGTCCGACGAGCTGGTGGCCGCGGTCGACGCCGCGATCGAGGGCAACCCGGACGTCGCCGAGAAGGTGCGCGGCGGCAAGGTGCAGGCGATCGGCGCCCTCGTGGGCGCGGTCATGAAGACGACCCGCGGCAAGGCCGACGCCGCGACCGTCAAGCGGATGCTCGAAGAGCGCCTGCTGTCATAACGGGGAGTCGCCCTGGGCGGACGGCGGCAGGATGCGCAGCACCTTGTCGTCGTCCGCGGCCGGCCGGCCGACGCCGTCCTTGTTGGACGTGGTGATCCAGAGGCCGCCCTGGGAGTCGAGCACCGTGGTGCGCAGGCGGCCGTACCGGCCGCCGAGCAGCTCGTCGGGATCGCCGGTCGGCACGCCGCGTCCGTCGAGCGTGAGCACGTGCACCCGCTCGCCGTCGAGCGCACCGAGGAACACGCTGTTGCCGGCGACGGCGCAGCCGCCGAGGCCACCCTCCTTGCCGGGGATCTCCACCACCGGGTCGCCGCTGGAGGACGCGGCTCCGTAGTCGCCGCCGTCGGTCAGGGCGTCGAGCTCGTCGGGCCCCTCCGAGGCGTCGTCGGTGGCGAAGAGCACGCCCTGCCCGCCGGCGCAGAGCGCGGTCACGTCGCGGTGGCCGCGGGTGAAGTAGGGACGGTTGCCGACCCGGTGCCCGAACACGTCGATCCGCAGCACCTTGCCGGCCAGGGACGTCGGATCGCCGGCCAGCCGCGGATCGCCCGTGTCACCGGTGCCGACGTAGAGCGTCCCGTCGGCCCCGAACAGCAGCCCGCCGCCGTTGTGCACCTCACCCCGTGGGATACCGGTGAACACGACGTTCGGCGTTCCGCCGACCGGGAAGCGGACCACCCGGTTGTCGGTCGCGGTGGACAGGTAGGCGTAGAGCAGCCCGTCCTCCTGGTAGGTGGGGGAGAGCGCCAGCCCGAGCAGCCCCCCGTTCCCCCCTGCGTCGACCCCCGGCACCGTCATGAGCACCTTGGCGGGGGAGCGGTCCGGGAAGACCTGCAGCAGCCGCCCGGTGTCCCGCTCGCCGACCACGGCGCTGCCGTCGGGCAGCACGACCAGCCCGGTGGGCACGGCGAGACCGGAGGCCACCACGTTCGGGTCGCCGGGCTGCTCGTTGCCCGTGCCCGGCTCCGCGGGCTCGCCCGGCACCGGCGCCGGGACGGTCTCGGACGGCGGCCCCACCTCGGGCGGAGCGCCCTCGGGCTTGGGGCGGAAGGGGCCGGCCGACTCGTAGCCGCTGCTCCCACAGGCGGTCACGACGGCCACCGAGACGAGCGCGGCCAGCAGGCGGGAGGCCCGCAGTCCCGTCCGCCGCCTCACCCGACTCACAGTACGTGCGCTGCCTGTGCCACCGCCTAGAGTTCGCTGCCGTGCCGACCCTGGAGCTCGATCCCGACGAGCCGTTGCACGTCCTGGTCCCCACGCCCGGCATCGGGACGGCGATCGAGGGTCTGTCCCCGCGCGTGCACGCCCACCACGTCGACGCCGACGAGGGGCCCGCGACCGGCGCGGCGACGCAGGCGCAGATCTGGGTACCGCGCACCAGCGGCGCGGTGATCCCCGACAACGGCTTCCTCGAGGCGCTGCCCCGGCTGCGGCTGGTGCAGCTGCTCAGCGCCGGGGCCGAGAAATTCATCGGCCGCCTCCCCGACGGCGTCGTCCTGTGCAACGCCCGCGGCGCCCACACCCTCGCCACGGCCGAGTGGGCGGTGACCGCCACGCTGGCCGCCCAGCGAGGAATCCCGTTCTTCGTCCGCGAGCAGGACGCCGGGCGGTGGTCGTTCACGACGCACCGGTCACTGGTCGGCGCGCGGGTGCTCGTGATCGGCGCCGGTGACATCGGCCGCCGGATCGGCCGAATGCTCACCGGCTTCGACGTCGAGCTGACCTACGTCGCCCGCACCGCCCGGGACGGCGTCCGGTCGACCGCCGACCTGCCCGAACTGCTGCCGCACGCCGACGTCGTGATCCTCATCGTCCCGGTCACGGAGGAGACGCGCGGCATGGTGGACGCGCAATTCCTGGCCGCCATGCCCGACGGTGCCCTGCTGGTCAACGCCGCCCGCGGCGTGGTCGTCGACGCCGACGCACTGGTCGCCGAGCTCACGTCCGGACGGCTGCGTGCGGCGCTCGACGTCACCGACCCCGAGCCGCTGCCCGCGGGACATCCGCTCTGGACGGCGCCCGGTCTGCTGCTCACCCCGCACACCGGCGGCGAGGTGCCGCAGACCGGTGAGCGGTCGACGGCGACGGTGGTCGATCAGCTGGGCCGCATCCTCGCCGGGGAGCCCCTGGTGAACGTCGTCGACCGGTACTGAGTCCGGCCCGTCGGTGCGGCGGCCTACGATCCCCGATCGTGACGACCGTCGAGGACCGACCCACCAGCAGCGAGACCGTCGACGTCAAGCCCCGCAGTCGCGAGGTGACCGACGGGATCACCAAGGCACCGGCGCGCGCGATGCTCCGCGCGGTGGGCATGGGCGACGACGACTGGGACAAGCCGCAGATCGGCGTGGCGTCGTCCTGGAACGAGATCACTCCCTGCAACCTCTCGCTGGACCGGCTGGCCAAGCGGGCCAAGGAGGGCGTGCACGCCGCCGGGGGCTTTCCGCTGGAGTTCGGCACGATCTCGGTTTCCGACGGCATCTCGATGGGGCACGAGGGCATGCGCGCCTCGCTCGTCTCCCGGGAGGTCATCGCCGACTCGGTGGAGACGGTCATGTTCGCCGAGCGGCTCGACGGCTCGGTGCTGCTGGCCGGCTGCGACAAGTCGCTGCCCGGGATGCTCATGGCCGCCGCGCGCCTCGACCTCGCCAGCGTCTTCGTCTACTCCGGCTCGACCCTGCCCGGCCGCCTGGGTGACCGCGACAACCTGACGATCATCGACGTCTTCGAGGGCGTGGGGGCCTGCGCCCGCGGCCTGATCACCCGCGAGGAGCTCGACGCCATCGAGAAGGCGGCCTGCCCCGGACAGGGCTCCTGCGGCGGCATGTACACGGCCAACACCATGGCCAGCGTCGCCGAGGCGCTCGGCATGGCACTGCCCGGCAGCGCCGCGCCGCCGGCGCCGGACAGCCGACGCGACGCCGTCGCGATCGCCTCCGGCGAGGCCGTGGTCAACCTGCTCCGCAAGGGCATCACGGCCCGCCAGATCATGACGAAGAAGGCGTTCGAGAACGCGATCACCATCGTCATGGCGCTCGGCGGCTCGACCAACGCCGTCCTGCACCTGATGGCCATCGCGCACGAGGCGCAGGTCGACCTGTCGCTCGACGACTTCAACCGCATCGGCGACCGCACCCCGCACCTGGCCGACGTGAAGCCGTTCGGCCGCTTCGTCA
>Ga0308173_10000742_pt1 | contig 14728 bp, 17 predicted proteins | sample PhyPR1_FD_203716 | JGI IMG/M metagenome (GOLD analysis project Ga0308173, IMG submission 203716) | Soil microbial communities from UC Gill Tract Community Farm, Albany, California, United States - DLSLS.P.R1 | ecosystem: Environmental > Terrestrial > Soil > Agricultural land | place: USA...
CGGTGACGAGCTGGGCGTGGTCGCGTTCTGGTCGAGGGCGGTGGTGCTGCGGCCGCTGTCGGCCGACCCGCGCGTCGACGTCGTCGTCGACCGGCTCTGCGACCTGCGCGGGGGCGGGACGACGGATCTCGAGCTGGCGCTGCAGACCGCGGCGGCCCAGGTCGCGCGGTCGCGGGCGGCCGACCGGCAGGTGCTGCTGCTGTCGGACGGGATGGCGACCGAGAGCCCCGACCCCGTGAACGCCGCCGCCGCGCTGGCCCGGATCCCGGCCCGGCTGCACGTGCTCGCGCTCTCGGCCGACGAGGAGTCGATGGCCACGTGCGCCGCGCTGGCCGCCGCCGGTGGAGGCCGGGTCGCCCCGCTGCACCGGCCCTCGCAGGCGCCGGCCGCCGTCCGCGAGGTCCTGTCGGGTTGATCATCGGCAGCTGGCTGCCCGCCACGCCGACGGGGACAGCCATTCGCCGATGATCAACCCGGAAGGTGATCGATGAGCCCGTAGTCGAGGGCTTCGGCTGCGGTCAGCCGCTTCCCGGCGCGCATGTCGGCCGCGATCTCGTCGACGGGACGACCGCAGGCGCCGGCCAGGCGCTCCTGCAGCCGGCGCAGCTGCCGGGCGTGCTCGGCCGCCAGCGACTCCACCTCCCGGCCGCCGAAGAACTGCGGCACCCGCGGCTCGCCCAGGTGCAGCGTGGCGTGCCGGCCCGCGGTGCGCCGGTCGGCGACCGCCAGCAGCGCGACGGCCGGGCCGGTCAGCGTGCCGACGCAGGTGGCGTGCACGGGGGCGCCCATGAGGTCCAGCGCGTCGACGAGGGTCAACGCGGTGTCGAGATCGGCGCCCACGCCGGAGAGCCGCAGCTGCACCGGCTCGTCCCCCGAGGCGTCGAGCAGGCCCAGCTCGGCCACGACGCGGTTCGCGGTCTCCGCGTCCAGCTCGCCGGCCAGCGCGACGACCCGCTGGTCGAACAGGCGCTGCCCGAGCCAGTCGGGCCCGTTGACCACGAGGGAGGTGGACGTCGGGACGGCCGACGGCGGGCGCGTCTCGGGCAGCCACGGGGACCGACGGGGGCGCGGCGGTTCGGGCGGCTCCGGCGGAAGGGGCGGCCAGGTGCCCCTGGGCATCGTCATGGGGACTCCTCGGACGGTCCTACCTGCCAGTCCACCCTGCGGCCCAGCGCCGCCGCGTAGCGCTCCACGGTCGACAACCGGACGTCCAGCTCCCCGCTCTCCAGGCGCGCGACGGCCGACTGCGAGGTGCCCATCCGGGCGGCGATCTCGGTCTGGCTGAGGTCGCTCTCGCGGCGGACCCGCACCAGCTCCTCGATCAGCTCACGCCGACGTTCGGACAGGTCCTGCAGGCCCGGGAACAGCGTCCGACGCGGCGGCGGCATAGCAGAAACGGTATACCTGACCCGCTATAGGTGGAAGCCACTCCGCGGGTTGATCATCCTGGGAGGGCCGCCCGTTCCGCCGTCCGGTGGATGGGGCCCTCGATCCCGGCCAGCCGCTCGCCCGAGCCGCCCCACCGGCCGGCGATGATCTCCGCCGCGATCGAGATGGCCGTCTCCTCGGGCGTGCGGGCCCCGAGATCGAGCCCGATCGGCGACGACAGCCGCCCGATCTCCTCGGCGGTCAGCCCGGCCTCGGCCAGCCGCGCCTCCCGCTCCTCGTGCGTGCGCCGCGAGCCCATCGCGCCGACGTAGGCGACCGGGATGCGCAGCGCGACCTCCAGCAGCGGGACGTCGAACTTCGGGTCGTGGGTGAGCACGCAGAGGACGGTGCGCTCGTCGATCCGCCCGGCGTCGACCTCGGCCTGCAGGTAGCGGTGCGGCCACTCGACGATCACCTCGTGGGCGTCGGGGAAGCGCTTGGCCGTCGCGAACACCGGCCGGGCGTCGCACACGGTGACCCGATAGCCGAGGAAGGCGCCCACCCGCGCGACGGCGGCGGCGAAGTCGATCGCGCCGAACACCACCATGCGGGCCGGCGGGGCGAAGGAGTTGACGAACAGGCCCAGGTCGTCGCCGCGCCGCTCGCCGTCGTGGCCGAAGTGCAGCATCGCCGTCCGGCCGGCCGCCAGCATGCCGCGAGCGTCGGCGGCGACGGCGTCGTCCAGTCGCTGCAGGCCCAGCGAGCCCGACACCCGGTCCGGCCAGATCACCAGCCGGCGGCCGAGCCGGTCCTCCGGGCCCTGCACGCAGGTGACGACGGCGACCGGCTCGTGCCGGCCGACCGACTCCGCGATCTCGCCCAGCTCGGGGAACGACTCGCGCGACACCGTCTCGACGAACACGTCGAGGATCCCGCCGCAGGTCAGGCCCACGGCGAAGGCGTCGTCGTCACTGACGCCGTAGCGCTCGAGCGTGGGCACGCCCGTCTCGACGACGTCCTTGGCCTCCTCGTAGACCGCACCCTCGACGCAGCCGCCGGACACGCTGCCGACCGCGGTGCCGTCGGGGCCGACCAGCATCGACGCCCCGGCCGGGCGCGGAGCCGAGCGCCAGGTCGCGACCACCGTGCCCATGCCGACGGTCTCGCCCGCCTGCCACCAGCCGATCAGGTCCTCGAGCACGTCACGCATCGCCGTCTCCCTCGGTCCGCTCCGTCAACGCCTCATGCACGCTCGATCACCCTGACCAGCTCCTCGAAGGCCGCCATGCTGTGCCCCGACACGAAGTGGTCGATCGACGGCAGCGCCGCCTGCATGCCGGCGGTGAGCGGCTCGTACCCGGCGCGGCCCTTGTGCGGATTCACCCACACGACGGCATGGGCCAGCCGCGCCAGCCGGGTCATCTGCTCGGCGAGCAGCTCGGTGCCGCCGCGCTCCCAGCCGTCACTGCAGATGACCACCACCGCGCCGCGCGCCGTCCCGCGCTGCCCCCACCGGTCGAGGAAGGCCTTGAGGACCTCGCCCAGCCGCGTGCCGCCCGACCAGTCGGGGATCGCCGACCCGCTCGCGGTCAGCGCAGCGTCGGGGTCGCGCAGCTTCATCTCGCGGGTCACCCGGGTCAGCCTGGTGCCGATGGTGAACACCTCGGTCGAGGCCGGCCGCGCCCGTGCGGCGGCGTGCGCGAACCGCAGCAGCGCGTCGGCGTACGGCGTCATCGAGCCGGAGACGTCGATCAGCAGGACCACGCGCCGGGCCCGGGGCGTCCGCCGGCGGTGCATCAGCCGGGTCACCTCGCCGCCGTCGCGCAGCGCCCGCCGGACGGTCCGGGCGGGATGGACGGCGCCCTGCGCGCTCGGCCGCCGGCGCCGCGCGGGCCGCATCGGGGTGGCCGGCACCAGCAGGGCGAACAGCCGGCGCAGGTGGTCGCGCTCGGCCACGGTCAGGCCGGCGACGTCGCGGTGGCGCAGCACCTCGTCGGCGCTGGCCTGCGTGGCGAGGTCCTGGGTCTCGGCGTCCTCTCCTTCCCCGGTGCTCGGCTCGAGCGGCGCGGAGGCCGACAGCTGGGGCTGGGCGTCGACCGCCGACCGGGTCGCCCGCGGCGCCTCGCCCGCGAAATAGGCGGCGAACGCGGCGTCGTAGCGGTCGAGGTCGTCCGGGCCGGCGCACAGCGTGAGACGCCCGGCCCAGTAGACGGCGGTCGGGTCGAGCACGTCGAGGGCCCCCAGCGCGGCCAGCATCGCCTCGACGCGGTCGGGGGAGGCCGTCACGCCGGCGTGCCGGAGCGTGCGGGCGAACCCGAGCACCGTGTCGACGACGTCCCGAGGCCGCCGCGCCGTCGCGGTACCCGCCGCAGCCTCAGCCACCGAAGAGCGCCCCCCGGGCCAGCGCCTGCACACGATCTGTGTCCTCGCGGTACTTGAGGACGGCGCCCAGCGTCCGGGCGGCGAGATCGGGATCGAGGTCGCGTGCCCCGAGGGTGTACAGGGCGGTGGCCCAGTCCATGGCCTCGGCGATGCCCGGCGGCTTGAGCAGGTCGAGGGTGCGGAGCTTCGCCGTCGCGCGGGCCACCTCGCGGGCCAGCTGCTCGGTGACGTCGGGCAGCCGCCGGCGCAGGATCGCCACCTCGCGATCGAAGTCGGGGTGCTGCAGCCAGTGATAGAGGCACCGGCGCTTCAGGGCGTCGTGCACCTCGCGCGTGCGGTTGGACGTGAGCACGACCAGGGGCGGGGTCGTCGCCCGCACGGTGCCGAGCTCGGGGATCGAGATGGTGAAGTCCGACAGCACCTCGAGCAGGAACGCCTCGAACTCGTCGTCCGCCCGGTCGATCTCGTCGACGAGCAGCACGCTGGGGGAGTCCTCCAGCGCCTGCAGCAGCGGACGGGCGAGCAGGAACCGCCGGTCGTAGAGCGAGGCCTCGAGCGCCGCGGTGTCGTCGGCGGCGTGCGCGGCCTCGGCGGCGCGCAGGTGCAGCAGCTGGCGGCCGAAGTCCCAGTCGTAGAGCGCCTGGCTGGCCTCGAGGCCCTCGTAGCACTGCAGCCGGTAGATCGGCCGGCCGGTGACCTCGGCCAGCGCGTGCGCCAGCGCGGTCTTGCCGACACCCGCCTCGCCCTCGAGGAACAGCGGGCGGTGCATGACCAGCGCGAGGTAGGCGGCGGTGGCCAGGCCCTCGTCGGGAAGGTAGCCGGTGCCCTCCAGCGCGGCTGCCAGCTCCCGCGGGCCCGCGAAACCGGCCCCCGCGGGCTCGGCTGTCGCGGCGATCGGGTGCACGGTGGGCTCGCTCACATCCGCGAGCATCCCACCTGCGCCGTCACGGGCGGCGGGTCGGCTGCGACCTCGCGCAACGTCCGAGCCGCGCCCCGATGCGACGAACTCGTGGCCATCCGCGGTCGATGGCCACGAGTTCGTCGCATTCGCCGCGGTCAACGGCTCGGGGTTCCCGCAGGAGCCCGGGTGGGTGCAGGGCACGATGGCGTCATGCCTACGCCGTCCGACGACCTCGTCCTCGGCCACGATCTCCGCAGCTTCGTCGACGCCTCCCCCTCGCCCGGCCACGCGGTGGCCGAGCTCGCCCGGCGGCTCGAGGCCGCCGGGTTCACCGAGCTCGCCGAGACCGACACCTGGGCGCCCGCGCCCGGTGCCGGCCACTACGTGGTCCGGCACGGCAGCCTCGCCGCCTTCCGCGTGGGCAGCCGGCCGCTGTCGGAGGCCGGCCTGCGCATCGTCGGCGCCCACACCGACTCGCCGACGTTCAAGGTGCGCCCGCACCCCGACGTCCGCCAGGCGGGGTACCGGCTGATCGGGGTCGAGCCCTACGGCGGCGGCCTGTGGCACACCTGGCTCGATCGCGAGCTCACCATCGCGGGACGGGTGGCGCTGCGGGGAGGCGGGACGACGCTGGTCCGGCTGCCCGGTGCACCCGTGCGACTGCCGTCCCTGGCGATCCATCTCGACCGGAGCGTGAAGGAGGGCCTGACGCTCGACCCCCAGAAGCACCTGGTGCCGGTGTGGGACCGGGACCTCGGCACCGAGCCGGGCCTCGCCGAGGCGCTGGCGGATGCGGTGGGCGCCGGGCCCGATGACGTCGTCGGCCACGATCTCGTGCTCACCGACACCCAGCCCGCCGCCGTGGCCGGTGCGGACGGGGGCTGGGTCGTCGCGCCCCGGCTGGACAACCAGGGCAGTTGTCACTCGGGCCTGCTCGCGCTGCTGGCCGCCGCGGCGGGCGAGCGCACCCAGGTCCTCGTCTGCAACGACCATGAGGAGGTCGGCAGCGGGTCGATGTCCGGGGCGCTCGGGAGCTTCCTCGAGGACGTCGTCGTGCGGCTGGCGGCCGCGACCGATCCGGCCGATCCGCAGGCCGTCCACCGCGCGATCGCCCGCTCGGTGCTGGTCTCGGCCGACATGGCGCACGCCGTGCACCCGACCCGCTCGGACCGGCACGAAGCGGAACACCGGCCGCAGCTCGGCGGAGGGCCGGTGCTCAAGCTGAACGCCAATCAGGCCTACGCGACCGACGCGACCACGGGCGGCTGGTTCACCGAGCGCTGCGCCGAGGCCGGCGTGCCGGTGCAGCACTTCGTGAGCCGCGCCGACCTGCCCTGCGGGAGCACGATCGGGCCGCTCACCGCCACCCGGCTCGGCATCGCGACGGTCGACATCGGTGCGCCGACCCTGGCGATGCACTCCTGCCGGGAGCTCGTCTCGGCGCTCGACGTCCCTCTGATGGTCTCCGCCCTGACTGCCTGTCTGGAGAACTGAGCGCGCGCACGGAAACGGCGGCCGACCGAGCTCTGTGCTCGGTCGGCCGCCGTCGACTGCCGGATGGCTCAGATGCCGCGGGTGTCCTCGGCGCCGTCGACGTCGATCTGCTCCTTGCGGACCGTCTCGTCGACCCGAGCCTGCTCGGTGACCGTCTCCTTGCCCAGCCGGACGCGCTCGACCGGCACGGCCTCCTTGTCCACGACGGCGCGCTCGGCGTGGAGCGTCACCTCGTGCTCCTCCTCGCTGATCGCGGGGCCGTCCAGCGCGCTGTCGACGTTGGCGTCGGTGATCGGCTCCCGCTCCAGGCGGACCTCTTCGTGCGCCACCGGCACGGTCTCGGTGACGTTCTCGGTGACGACGTACTTGCGCAGCCGGGCGCGGCCGACCTCCTCGGAGCGGGTGCCCACGTCCAGGCGCTCCTCGGACCGCGTCATCGCGTCGTCCGTGGTGGGTCCCGACGTGTCGTGCCCGACGGTCCCGGGGGCGTCGGTGTCGGTCGCGTAGCTGGGGCCGTCGGTGGCGTACCCGGCGTCGGCCGTGCCGCCGCCCAGGCCGTAGTAGCGGTAGAGCTCCTGCTCCTCCTGCGGCGAGAGGTGGCCGTCGGTGTCGATCTTCGGGGCGTCCTTCACCCGATCCTTGCTCACGCCTACGCGGACGCCGTCGTCGGTCAGGTCGGCGTCCCGGATCGGTACGAAGGACTCCTTGGTGCCGAACAGGCCGGTGCGCACCGTGACCCACTCCGGCTGGCCGGTCTCGTCGTCCAGGTAGACCTCAGATGCCGAACCGATCTTCTGACCGGTCTCGTCGTAGACGTCCTGGCCGATCACGCGGCTGATGGTGTCTGTGCCGATCATCGTGGTGGTTCTCCTATCTGCACGGGGCTGGTGCGGTCACTCCAATGGGTGACCCCGATCGCAGCGACGAAACGAAAACGTCCTGTCCGTTACCGCTTGCCACAGGCACCTTCCGCCCCGGACGGGCGCCGGCCCAACCCGCGGCCCGACGGTGAAACCGCTGGCCAACCCGCAGGTGCTTGGCGCACAACCGGGCGCGGAACGGCCCCGGATGGCCTGCAACCTGTCCGTCACGCTCTGCAGTCCCGCCGGCGTACGGGCGTGTCGTGTCGCGGACGGCCCGGCGCGTCCTCCGGGGGCTCGGCGGCCGGGGTGCTCAGCATGTACGGGTGCCTCCCCGTTCGCCGTACGACAACCTCGTCCATCCCCGCACGGTCAAGAAGCCCAGCCCGCAGGTCGAGGCCGAGCGCGACCTCGTCGTCGAGGACCCGAGCTCGGGCTTCGTCGGCGCCGTGGTGCGCTGCGAGAAGGACGTCGTCCACCTCGAGGACCGCTTCGGAAAGGTCCGCGCCTACCCGCTCGGGCCGGGCTTCTGGGTCGACGGCCGCCCGGTCGTGCTGGTCCGCCCGCGCCAGCAGGCGCCCGCGCTGCCGTCGCGGAGCGCGTCCGGGTCGACCTACGTCGCCAATGCCCGCGCCCGGGTCGCCCGCGAGGGCCGCATCTACGTGGAGGGCAAGCACGACGCCGAGCTCGTGGAGAAGGTCTGGGGCCACGACCTGCGGATCGAGGGCGTCGTCGTCGAGCCGCTGCACGGCGTCGACGACCTGCCCGCGATCGTGCGGGAGTTCCGCCCGGCGTCCGGACGGCGGCTGGGCGTGCTGGTCGACCACCTGGTGAAGGGGTCGAAGGAGTCACGGATCGCCGAGCAGATCACCGGCGCGCACTCCCTGGTCGTCGGCCACCCGTTCATCGACATCTGGCAGGCCGTGAAGCCGTCGGTCGTCGGCATCAAGGCGTGGCCGGTCGTGCCCAAGGGGCAGCCGTGGAAGGAAGGCGTCTGTGCGGCGCTCGGCTGGGAGGACGACACCGGCTACGTGTGGGCGCAGCGCATCCTCGCCCGGGTGCGCACGTGGACCGACCTCGAGCCCACCCTGATCGGCCGGGTCGAGGAGCTCATCGACTTCGTCACGACGGACTGACGGAGTCGCTCGAGCGCACTTCCGCGTTCGAGCGACTCCGTCGGGGGGTCAGCCGGGGATGTAGTTGAACTCGTCGGGGTTCGGGCCGGTGCGCTCGCCCCGGTCGAGGGCGGAGATCGCGGCCATCGCCGACTCGTCGAGCTCGAAGTCGAAGATCTCGAAGTTCTCCTGGACCCGGCTGCGCGTGACCGACTTCGGGAAGACGACGTCGCCGCGCTGGATGTGCCAGCGCAGGGTGACCTGCGCCGGCGACTTGCCGTGCTGCTCGCCGATGCGCCCGATGACCGGATCGTCGGCCACCTTGCCGCGCGCGATCGGCGACCAGGCCTCGGTCACGATCTCGTGGTCGGCGTTGAACGCCCGCAGCTCGTCCTGGGTCAGGAACGGGCTCACCTCGATCTGGTTGACCGCCGGCTTGATGTCCGAACCGGCGAACAGGTTGCGCAGGTGGTTCGGGTGGAAGTTGGAGACGCCGATCGCGCGCACCCGCCCGCTCTCGTAGATCTCCTCCATCGCCTTCCAGCGCTGCACGTAGTCGCTGGCGGCCGGCAGCGGCCAGTGGATGAGGAACAGGTCGAGCTGGTCGAGGCCGAGGTCGGCCAGCGACTGGTCGAACGAGCGCAGGATGTCGTCGCGCTCCAGCCGGTTGTTGTTGAGCTTGCTGGTCACGAAGATCTCGGACCGCTCGAGGCCTGACTCGCGGATGGCCTCGCCGACGCCCTTCTCGTTGCCGTACATCTGCGCGGTGTCGATGTGCCGGTAGCCGATCTCGAGCGCGGTGGCCGTCGCCTTCGCGGTCTCCTCGGGCTTGATCTGGAAGACGCCGAAGCCGAGCTGGGGGATCTCGACGCCGTTGTTCAGCGCAATCATGGGCACTCCGTGGGTGGAGGCTGCAGTCACAGGGTGTCCTCTCGGTAGATGGGGTCGCCGCGACGTCGAGCGTCAGCGGCCTGCCTGTTGTTCCGGCTACCCCGCGACCCGCGGCTCAACCCGACGCCTTCCGCCGAGCGGAAGCCTCACACCGCGGTCCGGGCCGCCCAGAGGTCGGGGAAGACGACGCGCGCGGCGCTGCGCTCCAGCCACGCCAGGCCGGCCGAGCCGCCGCTGCCGGGCTTGGCGCCCATCGCCCGCCGGACCGCGGTCACGTGCCGCTGCCGCCACGTGGTGAACACCTCGGCGACATCGGTGAGCGCCTCGCCGAGCATGAACAGGTCGTTGCCGGGCCGCGGGTCGCGGTAGACCTCGACCCACAGGTCGGTGACACCTGGGTGCGCCTCGTGCGTCTGCGTGCGGTCGCGGTCCAGCGCCTCGGCCGGCACCGGCAGACCACGGCGCGACAGGTAGGCCAGGACGTCGTCCTCCAGGGACGGCGCGGTGAGCGCGCGCTGCAGGTCGGCGTGCACGGCCGGCAACCCGCGGTGCGGGCGGACGACGGACTCGGCCTTGAGCCCCAGCAGGAACTCCACGTGCCGGTACTCGTAGGACTGGAAGCCCGATGCCTCGCCGAGCTGGTTGCGGAAGCCGTTGAACTCGGCCGGGGTGAGCCAGAGCAGCGACCCCCAGCTCGCGTCCAGCGAGCGGAGGTGGTGCACCGAGCGCCGGATCGCCGACAGGGCGCCGTCGATGTCGTCGACCCGCAGCCGGCGCTGGGCCAGCTCCCACTCCCGCCGCAGCAGGGTGAACCACAGCTCCATCACCTGCGTGACGACCAGGAACGCCGGTTCCGCCGGGTGGTCGGTCACCGGCCGGACCAGGGCCTGGAGCTGGCGGACGCCGACGTAGGTCTCGTACGGCGTCGCCTCGGCGAACTCGACCACGGGCTCGGCGAGAGGCTCCGCGGTCGCGGGGATGCCGGGGGCGGGGTCGGGCGCGCGCAGCCGTCGGGTCGTCATGCGGCCATGATCACCCGCCGGCCCGCGGGCGCGTTAGCGCGGTCACCCGGAGGAGCCCCGCGCCGTCCGGCGCAGCAGCGGCACGCCGGCCAGCGCCAGCACGGCGGCCAGCGCCGCGGCCAGGGCGGGGAAGGCGAACGACGCCTCCGCACCGACGGCGTCGACCGTCACGCCGGCCAGGGCCGAGCCCGCGGTGACACCCAGGGTGAGCCCGGTCGTCGTCCACGAGAGTGCCTCGGTGAGCGCGCCGCGGGGCACCCGCGCCTCCACCAGCGAGAACCCCGACACCAGGACCGGGGCGATCGCGAGGCCGGCGACGAAAGCGAGCGGCACCAGCACCGCCAGCGAGTTGACCAGGTGCAGCAACTGCGCGGCCAGACCGAAGATCACCGCGCAGGCGACATAGCGCCGCGCGAGGGTGCCCGGCAGCCGCAGCAGGCCGTAGACCAGACCAGCGACCAGGCTGCCGCCGGCGTACGCGGCCAGCGCGAGACCGGCCGACGCCGGGGCGCCCTCGGCCGCGGCGAACGCCACGACGACGACGTCCATGGCACCGAACACGGCTCCGACCGCCAGGTACGCGCCGCCCACCACGAGGACCGTGGGCCCGAGGGCGGCGAACCGCCGGACGACGGCGCCCTCCTCGGGCACGTGCACCGGCGGCTCGGTCGACCGCAGGCCGGCCAGCCACCACCCGCCGACGACGGCGATGCCGATCCCGGTGAGGAACCCGGCGAGCGGATCGATCAGGGTCGCGAGCAGGGTGACCAGCGGCGGCCCGACGACGAAGACCACCTCGTCGACCACCGACTCGAACGCGAACGCGGTCTGCCGGGGGCCGGCGTCCAGCGCGTGCGCCCAGCGGGCCCGCACCAGGGAGCCGATGTTGGGCCCGCACGCCCCGGTCAGGGCGCCGAAGAGGAACCACGTCCAGCGCGGCGCACCGGCGACGACGACCGTCGCGAACGCCACCCCGAACGCGAGGTAGCCGGCCATCGCCCAGCGCAGGACCGCGCCCTGACCTCGCCGGTCCATGGCGCGCGCCCACTGGGGACTGAGCACCGAGCCGGCCAGCGCCAGCGTGCCGGCCACCGCCCCGGCCAGCCCGTAGCTGCCGGTCCGGCCGGCCACGAGCAGGACGGCGCCGAGGCCGACCATCGGCATCGGCAACCGCGCCAGCCAGCCGACGAAGGAGAACGCCAGCGACCCCGGGACGGCGAACAGTCGGGTGTACGGACTGAAGACGGTGCGGGGCGACACGGGTTTCTCGCGCTTCCTGGCCACAGGCGAGTGCGGACCGAACGCCGCCGGGCTCTCGGGTGACCCGCCGACGGTAGCAACGACAACGGACGGTCCGGGACCGGCACGGGCTTGATCCCGGCACTACATTCGGCCTATGACCAGGAATCCGTTGCCCGATCCGTGGGTGCGCCCCGCCCACAGCGCGGCGACGACAGCGCCCCCGGGCACCGGTGGCCTGGTCGACACCCACGGCCGGGTGGCCACCGACCTGCGCGTCTCGCTGACCGACCGCTGCAACCTGCGCTGCACCTACTGCATGCCGCCCGAGGGCCTGGACTGGCTGCCGAAGGTGGAGGTGCTCACCGACGACGAGATCGCCCGGCTGGTGCGCATCGGCGTCGAGGAACTCGGCATCCGGGAGGTCCGCTTCACCGGCGGCGAGCCCCTGCTGCGCCCCGGCCTGGTCGGCATCGTCGCGGCCGCCACCGCGCTGCGGCCCCGGCCAGAGGTCAGCCTCACCACCAACGCGATCGGCCTGGCGCGGGTCGCCCCTGCGCTGGCCGCCGCCGGCCTCGACCGGATCAACTGCAGCCTCGACACCGTCGACCCGGTGCGGTTCAAGGAGCTCACCCACCGCGACCGGCTGGACGACGTCCTCGCCGGGCTGGCCGCCGCGCAGGCCGCCGGCCTGACCCCGGTCAAGGTGAACGCGGTGCTCATGAAGGGCCTGAACGAGGAGGACGCGCTCCCGCTGCTCGACTTCTGCCTCGAGCACGGCTACCAGCTGCGGTTCATCGAGCAGATGCCGCTCGACGCGCACCACGCCTGGACCCGCAGCGAGATGGTCACCGCCGAGGACATCCTCGAGCGGCTCTCGGCCGCGCACACGCTCACGCCCGATCCCGAGGAGCGCGGCTCCGCTCCCGCCGAGCGTTGGCTGGTCGACGGCGGCCCGGCGACGGTCGGCGTCATCGCGTCGGTGACCCGGTCGTTCTGCGGTGCCTGCGACCGCACCCGGCTCACCGCCGACGGCCAGATCCGCAACTGCCTGTTCGCCCGCGAGGAGTCCGACCTGCGCACGGCGATGCGCGAGGGCGCGACCGACGCCGAGCTGGCCGACCGCTGGCGGATCGCCACCCTCGCCAAGCTGCCCGGTCACGGCATCGACGACCCGAGCTTCCTGCAGCCCAGCCGGCCGATGTCGGCGATCGGCGGCTGACCCCATGTCGGTGACGGTCCGCTACTTCGCCGGCGCCCGCGCGGCCTCCGGCGTCGACACCGAGACCCGCACGGCGGGCAGCCTCGACGAGCTCGTGGGCCAGATCGTGGCCGCACACGGCCCGAAACTGGAGCGCGTGCTCACCGCCTGCTCCTTCCTCGTCGACGGAACCTCGACCCGCGACCGCGCGTTGCAGCTGGCACCAGGCGCCGTCGTCGACGTGCTGCCACCCTTTGCCGGTGGGTGACCGGCCCGGGGAGCATCGCAGCGAGGAACGAGCGAGGAGCGGACCGGGCCGCGGAAGCCGACCCGGACCGCGGTGGGTGACCGGTCGCTGACCTGCGGAAGGATGGGTGCATGAGCATCTGGGGCAAGGCGAAGGCGAAGGCCGAGGAACTGCTGGGCCGGGCCGAACAGGTGTACGGGGAGTCCCACGGCGATGCTGCCGCGACGGTCGCCGGGGAGGCCCACGTGATGGAGGCCGAGGCCGAGGAACAGGCCGAGAGCAAGCCGGAGCACCGGGACGACGAGGGGCTCGCCGGCACCCGCTGAAACCTCGCAACCGCCCCGGCGTGTCCGCGATTGAGCGCTTTCAAACGGGGAAGACGACCGGGATGGTTCCATCCGGGATCGCGGATGTGGCGCCGTGGCGCGACTGGACCGCCGCGGTCGACGGGCTGCTCGAGTTCGTGCACGAGCACGTCGGCTGGGACGTCTGGATGGTCACCCGGGTCGTCGACAACTGCCAGATCGTCCTGCGCTCCTCCCCGGAGGGCGCGGTCCCGACCGGCTCGCGCCTCCCGTGGGAGGAGAGCTTCTGCCGCGAGATGGTGGAGGGCAGGGCGCCGCGGATCGCGACCGTGACGGCGGTCGTGCCCGCCTATGCCGCGCTCACGAAGGGCCTGGCCCACGACGTCTCGGCGTACATCGGCGCTCCGCTGGTGGCCGCCGACGGGCAGCTGTTCGGCACGCTGTGCGGTGTCGCCTTCCGGGCCAAGCCGCTCAGCGCGACGCGGGAGCTGCCGCTCGTGGAGATCGTCGCGCGGACGCTGAGCACCCTGCTGGCCGCCGGTCTCCCGCCCCCGCCGCTGCCCGCGCCGCGCGCCCCCATCAGCTGACCGACCCGCGGCGCCTCGCCGCCCTCACGGGCAGGCGACCCACTCCTCCTCGCCGTCGGTGAACACCTGCCGCTTCCAGATCGGCAGGCGCTTCTTCACCTCGTCGACCAGCTCGGCGCAGACGGCGAAGGCCTCGCCCCGGTGCGAGGCGCTGACCGCGCAGGCCAGCGCTACGTCGCCGATGCCCAGCAGCCCGATCCGGTGCGACACGGCGACCGCGTGCACGTCAGGTCGGGCGGCGAACTCCTCGGCCAGCTCGCGGATCACGTCGGGCGCGGTCGGGTGCCCCACGTACTCCAGTTCGGTCACCGAGCGCCCGCCGTCGTGATCGCGGACGACGCCGGCGAACGAGACGACGGCCCCCGCGGCCTTGTCCGCCACGGCGTCCTCGTGCTCGGTCACGGACAGCGGCGCATCGACGACCCGGGCGATCACGGCGCCGAAGCTACCCCGCCGGGCTGCCCCGGGGGGACGTCGAGATCGGTGGGGTCGGCCAGGCCGGTGCAGTCGATCTCCGCGACGTCGTGGGCGGCCAGGTAGCGGCGGGCGCCCTCGTCGCCGGTCGCCGTCGCCACCACCCCCGCCCAGTGCTCGCGCCCGAGCAGCACCGGATGCCCCCGGACGCCGCCGTAGGTCGCCACCGCCAGCGTGGACGGCGCCGCGTCCGCGGTCATCCGCGCCAGGGCCTCGGCGGTCATGCCGGGCATGTCGACCAGCAGGATCAGGGCGGCGTCTATCCCCTTCCCGCCCGGCCAGCCCCGGAGCCCGTCGAGACCGGTGCGCAGCGAGGAGGCCATGCCGGTCTCCCACTCCTTGTTGGCCAGCACGGTGGCGCCGTCGAGGTCCGCCTGCCGCCACACGTCGACCGCCTGCGCGCCCAGGACCACGAGCACCGGGTCGCAGACCGCCCGCGCCGTCGCCACGGCGCGCTCGACCAGCAGGCTGCCGCCGTACTCGACCAGCGCCTTGGGCATGCCGTAGCGGCGGCCACCCCCGGCGGCGAGGACGACGGCGGCGACGGTCGGGGCGGGTGCGCTCACGCCCCCACCCTCTCAGCGGGCCCGGTCACCGCGCATAGACGGTCACCTCGCTGGCCTTCACCGACGCCCACACCTC
>Ga0308173_10000743_pt1 | contig 14721 bp, 10 predicted proteins | sample PhyPR1_FD_203716 | JGI IMG/M metagenome (GOLD analysis project Ga0308173, IMG submission 203716) | Soil microbial communities from UC Gill Tract Community Farm, Albany, California, United States - DLSLS.P.R1 | ecosystem: Environmental > Terrestrial > Soil > Agricultural land | place: USA...
CCCTCTTTCTCGACGAGGTCGGCGACATCCCGCTGCCGCTTCAGGTCAAGCTGCTGCGCTTCCTTCAGGAGCGCGTGATCGAACGAATTGGTGGGCGTCAGCCGATCCCCGTCGACACTCGCATCGTGTGCGCGACCCACCAGGATCTCGACGCGATGACCGCGGACGGGCGTTTCCGCGAGGACCTTTACTACCGGCTCGCGGAGATCGTGGTGAAGATCCCCTCGCTCGCCGAACGGTCGGGCGACGCAGTGCTTCTCGCTCGCCATTTCGTGAACCGCTTCACCCGCGACCTGAATCCGAGCGTATCATCGCTCTCGCCCGACGGCATTGCGGCCATCGATGCTTATCCCTGGCCCGGCAATGTCCGCGAGCTCGAGAACCGCATCAAGCGCGCAGTGATCATGGCGGACGGCAAGAGCGTCACGGCTGCCGACCTCGATCTTGGCAATAGGGCCTTGGACGAGCCGCAGCCGATCAACCTGCGCGCCGCGCGCGAGGTGGCAGACCGGAAGGCGATCAGTCAGGCGATGAGCCGCACCGACAACAATATCTCCGGCGCCGCCAAGCTGCTCGGTGTCAGCCGGCCGACGCTGTACGACCTGCTCAAGCAGTATCGGCTGCAGGCGTAGGAGCATTTTCGACGAACGGATTTGCGAGATGAAACAGCGGCGCTAACCTGCGTGATCTTCAGATTACGGGGGAAGCCATGGATCGCCGCTCATTCCTTGCCACCAGCGCAACCGTCGCGCTCCTGCCGCTGACGGAAGCTCCCGTCATCGCGGCGGTGACCGCTCAAGCCGGCAGTGGCGATGCAAAGCTGAACGCCTTGTTCGACCAGATCTTCAAGCGGCAGGTGACGGACTCCCCGGGTTTCGCGACTTCGCTCGGCCTGGACACCGGACCGAACGCGAAGCTTCGTTCGACCTTCGACATGCGGCCGCCGAACCAGTCTCGTCGCGAGAATGACGCGCGGGACCGGGCCTTCCTCGCTGCTGTTCGGGCGATCAGCCCGGCAACCCTGTCGCCGACGGCTGCGCTCAATCGCGAGATCGTGATCTACGACCTCGAGACGTCGCTGGAGTCATGGGAAAAGTTCAAGATCGACAGCGTCCAGAGCCCCTATTTGATCTCGCAGCAGAGCGGCTCCTACTTTTCGGTCCCGGACTTCCTGAACAGCACCCACCCGATAGAGAACGCGAGCGACGCGGAGGCTTATCTTTCCCGCCTGGCGCTCTTTCCGAAGGTGCTCGACATGGAAACGCAGGATCAGAAGGAAATGGCTGCGCGCGGATTCCTCGCGCCCGGTTGGTCTCTCGATCTGGCGCTCGGTCAGATGGAGGCGCTCCGCAGGCCCGCCGCCGCCGACAGTACGATGGTCCGCTCGATCGCCGACCGCACCAAGGCCAAGGGCATTGGCGGTGATTGGGCTGCCCGGGCGGCGAAGATCGTGGAGAGCGGCGTCTATCCCGCGCTTGATCGGCAAATGGCAGCGATCCGCGCCCTGAAGCCAACGACACGGCCCGGAGACGGCGCCACACGCCTGCCTCAGGGCAATGCAATCTACACTGCTGCCCTTGCTCAGGCGACCACCAGCAACATGACGCCGGATGAGGTCCACCAGCTAGGGCTGTCACAGGTAGCCGAATATACCGGCGTGCTCGACACTCTGCTCAAGAACGCCGGCTTTACCCAAGGGACTGTCGGCGAGCGGCTCTCGGCTCTGAATACCTCTCCCGCGCAGCTTTACCCGAACACCGATGAGGGTCGCGCTCAGTTGCTCGCGAGCTTGAATGCAAACGTGAAGTCGATGACCGCGAGGCTGCCCCAGGCGTTCGCGACCTTGCCCGGACAACCGCTGGAAATCCGCCGCGTCCCGGCCGAGATTCAGGACGGCGCCCCCAACGGCTATTACCGTTCGGCATCGCTCGATGGCTCACGGCCGGCGATCTATTTCATCAACCTCAAGTCTACGGCGGATTGGCCGAAATATTCCCTTCCGTCGCTCACTTATCATGAGGGCGTCCCCGGCCATCACCTGCAGATCAGCCTTGCGCAGGAGTCGAAGGACATCCCGATGCTGCGCAAGATCAGCTTCTATTCGTCCTACCTCGAAGGCTGGGCGCTCTACTCTGAGCAGCTGGCTGACGAGATCGGCGGTTATGACGGAATCGAGAGGGGCGGCTACCTGCAGTCCTTCCTGTTCCGCTCCGCGCGCCTCGTCGTCGATACGGGCCTCAATTCCAAGGGTTGGAGCCGGGAGCAGGCTGTCGACTACATGACAAAAACCACCGGCTTCCCCCGGCCACGCGTCCAGCGTGAGGTCGAGCGCTATTGCGTGTCGATCGGACAGGCATGCAGCTACAAGGTCGGGCACCTCGCCTGGCTTCGGGCTCGAGAAAAGGCGAAATCGATCCTCGGATCGAAGTTTGACCTTAGGCAATTCCATGAAGTGCTGAAGGACGGTGCCATGCCGCTCACAATCCTTGAGCGGCGGGTCGAGGAGCGCGCGAAGGCGCGTCTCGCGTAGAAGCTGACGCGCCGACAAACGGCCATCTCGCTTCGACGAACGTGTTTGCGGGCTGAAGACACGGCGCTAACCTGCCGCGTCTTTTCCGCACATCACGGGACTCATTCATGGACCGCCGTTCGTTTCTCGCCACCAGCGCGACCGTTGCCCTTCTTCCGCTCACCGAAGCCCCCGCCCTCGCCGCCGTCGCCAAGACCGGCAGCAACGACGAGAAGCTCAATGCCCTGTTCGAGCAGATCTTCCAGGAGCGCGTCCGCAACAATCCAGGCCTCGCTTCGTCGCTGGGCCTCGACAAGGGTCCGAACGCCCCGCTCAAGGCGAAGCTCGACACGCGCCCCGCCCCCCAAGCACGGGCCGAGGATCTCGCCCGCAACCGCCGCGCCATTACCGAAGTGCGGACAATCTCGCCGGCGACCCTGTCCGATGCCGCGAAGCTCAACCGGGAGGTGGTCCTCTATTCGCTAGAGACTTCGACAGTGGCGCCTTCGCGGTGGAACATCGATTCCGCACAGCGGCCCTATCCGATCACGCAGCAGGGCGGTGCGTATTTCCAGGTACCGGACTTCCTGAACACGGCGCACACGATCAACAATGCGGCCGACGCCGACGCGTATCTGTCCCGCCTTCAGCAATTCGCGACCGTGCTCGACAACGACACGGCGGAGCAGCGCGCCGAAGCGGCCCGCGGATTTCTGGCGCCGGCCTGGTCGATCGATCTCGCGCTCGGGCAGATGCGCAAGCTCCGGAACCCAGCGCCCGAGCAGAACACGATGGTGAACTCGCTCGTCCGCCGAGCGACGGAGAAGGGTGTGCCCGGCGACTGGCAGTCGCGCGCAGCCGCCATTGTCGCCAAGGACGTCTACCCCGCGCTCGAGCGGCAGATCGCGGCGATGGAGCAGCTGAAGCCGACCAGCCGTCCCGGCGACGGCGCATGGCGCCTGACGAATGGCGATTCGATCTATGCCGAGGCGCTTCGGCAGGCGACGACGACCAACTTCTCTCCCGCCGACGTCCACCAGATGGGCCTCACGCAGGTCGCCGAGATCAGCTCCGAGCTCGACAAGATTCTCAGGAGCCTGGGACACACGCAAGGCACCGTCGGCGAGCGGCTTGCGGCACTGAACAAGGATGCGGCGCAACTCTATGCCGATACCGACGCCGGCCGCGCCGAGTTGCTCGCCTATCTGAATACGGTCGTGAAGGACATGTACGGACGCCTGCCGAACGCCTTCGCGACGCTCCCGAGCCAGCCGCTCGAGATCCGGCGCGTGCCGCCGGAGATTCAGGACGGCGCGTCCAACGGCTATTACAATCGCGCGGCGCTCGATGGATCGCGGCCGGCGATCTATTTCATCAATCTCAAGGATATGGGCGACTGGCCGAAATTCTCACTGCCGACGCTCTGCTATCACGAGGGCGTTCCGGGCCATCACCTGCAGATCAGCATCGCGCAAGAATCCAGGGACATCCCGACGCTGCGCAAGCTCGGCTTCTTCTCGGCTTATTCCGAGGGCTGGGCGCTTTACGCGGAGCAGGTCGCGGATGAGCTTGGCGTTTATGCCAACGACCCGCTCGGGCGTGCCGGCTTCCTGCAGTCGTTCCTGTTCCGCGCTGCACGCCTGGTAGTCGACACGGGCATTCACACCAAGCGCTGGAGCCGTGAACAAGCGACCGATTACATGGTGAAGACCACCGGCTACGCCCGCCCGCGTTCGCAGCGCGAGGTCGAGCGCTACTGCACGCAAATCGGCCAGGCCTGCAGCTACAAGGTTGGGCACACCGCCTGGACCCGCGCGCGGGCCGAAGCGCAGAAGACGCTGGGGACCAAGTTCGACCTCAAGCATTTCCATGAGATCCTGCGCGAAGGCGCGATGCCGCTGTCGATCCTCGAGCGGCGCATACGCGAGCGGGCGGCGACCATGGCTTAAGTCGATAGCGGCTTTCTTGTGTGAAAGCGGACGCTGATCGGACGCAAGCTGACGGACCGTAAAATCACAAAGTCACGGACAGCTGCGGCTTTGCCGTGACTTTATCGGCGTTCCAGCGGGAGGCTAAGAGGTACGGACGAAACGGCGCCGTGCCGCAATTGCGGCGCCGCCACGCTGTCACGCAGAGTCCTAATTTTGGAAGACGCCGCTAGTGTCGGCCTTCGGTGGAAAAGCAGACTCCTCACCATATTAACCTGAAGCAGAACCATTTGCCGTAGGGCCTCCAGCTCAGGAGGCACATGCATGAAGTTTGTTTTGCTCAAATCGCGCGGCGGCGATTACATGGTGATCGCTCAGAACGTCGCGTGGCTACGATCCCACGAGAACAACCAGACGAAAGTCGGCATCATCGGCAGCGATGCCATCCTCGTTGCGGGAACCATTGAAGAAACGGCAGCGACGATATTGGCCGGCTAATCTGGTCCCGCCAGTTCTGGAATCCCTCCGAAAGCAGGCACTCGGCTAGAATCAGGCTTTGGGCGGGACCCGACGTAAGCACCTCGGAGTTAGCCTGGGGAGGCGGCGGCATTCACCGAACTTTGGTGTTTAATGCCGAGTCAGAGCGCGCCGAGTTGCGCCCATATGACTGAAATTGTTGCTCATTCATTATTGGCACGACGCTTGCAGCCTTTGTGCGGTGACCGACGAAGGTCAGCGACCAACAAAGGAGCGCAGAAGATGGCAATTTCAAAGCTACTGGACAAACTTGCGGCGAAGCCCTGGGCTATGTCGTGCACGGGCTTCGTTCTCACCGCGCTCTTCGTTCTGCCGAGGCACCTGAACGTCCTCTGAGAGACAGGCCGCTCGTGGCAGCTTGGGGTATAAGCAGACATCAGCCGATGCTTGCTAACCGCTCAAAGCCTCCGCCATCTCTGCGACCTCGAGCCAGCGCCATTCGGCCGCTTCGATCTCCGTGCGGTTACGCGCGATGCGCTCGGTGAGTTCGGCGAAGCGGGCGGGATTGCTGGTGTAGAGGTCAGGGTCGGACAGCGCATCTTCGTCCTTTGCCACCTCGGCCTGCAGGCGCTCGATCTCGCCGGGCAGCCGGTCGTAGTCGCGCTGGTCCTTGTAGCTGAGCTTCTTGCTGGCCTGCGAAGCGCCAGTCTTCTCGTCTTTTGGCGCCGTCCGCGTCTGGACTCCTGCCTTCACGGGAGCACGGGCAGTTTCGTAGCGTTGGCGCACCCAGTCTTCGTAGCCGCCGGCGACGACGTCGACCTTCCCCGAGCCGTCGAGGCCGAGCGTAATCGTCACAGTTCGGTCGAGGAAGTCGCGGTCGTGGCTGACGATCAGGACGGTGCCATCATAATCCGCGATGACTTCCTGCAGCAGATCGAGAGTCTCCAGGTCGAGATCGTTGGTCGGCTCGTCGAGCACCAGAAGGTTCGCATGACGTGCGAATTCGCGGGCGAGCAGAAGACGTGAGCGCTCGCCACCCGAAAGTGATCCGATCGGCGCTTCCGCAATGCCCGGATCAAACAGGAATTCCTTGAGGTAGCCCTTGATGTGCTTCTTCGACCCGCGAACGTCGATCCAGTCGCCGCCATTCGCGAGCACGTCCTTCACGCGCCGCTGCGGCTCCATCAGCTTCCGCTGCTGGTCGATGACGATTCCGCTTAGCGTCTTCGCCAAATTGACGGCGCCGGCATCGGGCTGGAGCTCGCCGGTCAGCAACTTGAGCAGGGTCGTCTTGCCCGCACCATTGGGACCGACGACACCGATGCGGTCGCCGCGCTGCACGCGGAGCGAGAAGTCGCGGATGATCTGCCGCTCGCCGTAGCTCTTCGACACATTCTGCGCATCGATGACCGTCTTCGATCGGACGTCGTCCTTGGCGAGCGACAGCTTCGCTGAACCGGACGGCCCGAGCATCGCCGCCCGCTGCGCCCGCATTTCATGGAGCTTGGCCAGCCGCCCCTGGTTGCGGCGGCGGCGGGCAGTAACGCCCCGCTGCAGCCAGTGGAGCTCGATCTTCAGCTTAGCGTCGAGCTTTTCGGCTGCGCGTGCTTCCTCCTCGTAGACGCTGTCGGTCCACGCCTCGAAGCCGCCGAAGCCGATCTCCGCCCGGCGCAGATAGCCACGATCGAGCCACAGGCACGACCGCGTCAGGCGCGTCAGGAAAGTACGGTCGTGGCTGATGACGATGAACGCGCCGGTGAAACGCTTCAGCCATTCCTCGAGCCATTCAATCGCTCCAAGGTCGAGATGGTTGGTCGGCTCGTCGAGCAGCAGCACGTCGGGGTTCTGCGCGAGGGCCCGCGTAATCGCTGCGCGCCGCCGCTCGCCACCGCTGGCGGTCGCGACCGGTGTCGAAAGGTCTATTCCGAGCTGATCGGCGATGGCTGCTGCTTCGTGGGCCTCCGGCGCGTCGGGCGCGTGCGAGACCCACTCTTCGAGCGTCGCGTAAGCGCCCATCGGCGGATCCTGTTCGAGCAGCACCACGTGCGTGCCCGGCACGATCGTCCGCTTGCCCTCATCCGTGTCGATGAGCCCAGCGAGGCACTTGAGGAGCGTCGTCTTGCCGGCACCGTTGCGGCCGATGAGCGCCAGCCGATCCCGCTCCCCGACGTAGAGGTCGAGATTCCTGAACAACCAGCCTTCGCCCTGGATGAGCCCAAGGTCTTCGTATGAAAGGATCGGCGCCGCCATGCGGAGGCACCTAGTGTGAGAGTGCCTCCGGCCCAAGGGCAAGGTGTGACTTTGCAGCCACGCGCGACCCTGAACGACACCGGTCATGGCTATTCATAGGCTATTCAATGGGTGACGCTAAAAGAACCGCATTAAGAGTCGCATTAATGGCTGTGTACCGAACCCTTGTCGCCGTGGCGTTTGCTGCCGGTCTCTACAGCGCTCCGGTGCTGGCCGACCCGCCGCGCGATGCGGACCGCGCCTACCAGTCGATGCGCCAGGGTCGCTCGATGCCCCTACCGCAGCTCGAACGGCGGGTGATGCCGCTGATGGGCGGTGCCGACTATCTCGGGCCTGAACTGAATGGCGACACCTATCGCTTCAAATTCATGCAGAACGGCCGCGTCATCTGGGTCGACGTCGACGGACAGGGCCGCGTCATCCGTCGGTCGCGCGACCGCTAAATCGCGCTCTCCCAATTGACTTTTCTCCACCGACTCCCAGTTGTTCCGGATAAGCAACTTCTCGTCGCAACGCGGGTTGACGGCGAAGATGAACAGGTCCGGGGAGACGGAATGCGCGTTCTAATCGTCGAAGACGAACCAAATTTGGGCCGGCAGCTACGTTCGACGCTTGAGGGCGCAGGCTATGCCGTGGACCTCGCGACCGACGGCGAGGATGGCCATTATCTGGGCGCGACGGAAAACTATGACGCGGTGATCCTCGACCTCGGCCTTCCTGAGGTCGACGGTCTCACGGTGCTCGACCGCTGGCGCAAAGAAGCGCGAAAGATGCCGGTCCTCGTGCTCACTGCGCGCGACAGCTGGTCTGATAAGGTTGCTGGTCTCGACGCTGGCGCCGACGACTATCTCGCCAAGCCGTTCCAGACGGAGGAGCTGATTGCCCGCCTGCGCGCGCTGATCCGCCGTTCGTCGGGGAATGCTTCAAGCGAGCTCAACGCGGGCGACATTCGCCTCGACACGCGCTCTGGCAAGGTCACCAAATCCGGCGAGCCGGTCAAACTCACGGCGCAAGAATACAAGCTGCTCAGCTATCTTATGCACCACAAGGGCAAGGTGGTGAGCCGGACGGAGCTGATAGAGCATATCTACGATCAGGACTTCGACCGCGATTCCAACACCATCGAAGTCTTTGTCACCCGCATCCGCAAGAAGCTTGGGGCGGACGTCATCACGACGATCCGAGGCCTCGGCTACTCGCTGGAGGAACCGGTTAGTTGAACATCGAAAGCCCCGCGGCTCCCGCCGCGGCGGCGGATGAGCGCACCAAGCGCAGGAGTTTCCGGGAGCGCCGAAAGACCGGTTCGCTAACGCGTCGAATGATCGTCGTCGCGGCGCTTTGGATCACCGCGCTCCTGCTGATCGGCGGCTTTGCGCTCGATCGCGTGCTGTCGCGGTCCATCGTGGATAGCTTCGACAACCAGCTTGCCTTCGTCCTCAACTCGATGATCGCCTCGTCCGAGATCGGGCCCGACGGCGAAGTCCGCTTTAACCGACCTCCTGCCGATCAACGCTTCGTCGAACCCTATTCGGGCCTCTACTTCCAGATTAGCGGTCGAGGAGCGGATACGTTTGCATCACGCTCGTTGTGGGACCGGCGCCTCCGGGTCTCTGAAACGCATGCGGACTTGAAGCCGCATCTCTACGACAGCGGCGAGTTCGGGCGCGATGAGCCGCTTCGCGTTGCGGAACGCGACGCCATGCTGCCGGGATCAAACACGCGCTGGCGTTATCAGGTCGCTCAGTCGCGCGAGACGATCAACGGACAGATCCACACCCTCCGATGGACGCTGTTCCGGAGCTTCCTCGCGCTCGGCATCGGCTTGCTCGTGCTGGCCGCGCTCCAGACCGTTTTCGGCCTTTGGCCGCTGCGGCGCGTTCGGACCGAAGTGGCGCTTATCCGCTCGGGCAAGATGACCCGCCTGGGCACGGACTTCCCGTCCGAAGTTCGGCCGCTAACGGAGGAGATCAACCAGTTGCTCGCTCATAGCGAGGACCAGGCGGAGGAGGCACGACGCCACGCCGGCAACCTCGCTCATGCACTAAAGACGCCGCTTACGGTGATCACCAACGCTGCAACCGCGCGGTCGCCGGACCTTTCCGACACCGTATGCCGGGAGGCCGTCGTCATGAGGCGCCAGGTTGATCACCATCTTGCTCGCGCTCGTGCAATCGGGCGACGCTCGTCCGCCCAAGCGCGCGCAAAGGTGTGGGATAGCCTGGAAGCGGTGCAGCGCGCGGTCGACCGAATGTACGAGAATGTCACCGTCGACATCGCCGGCAGCCACGACGCGGTCGTGCGAGTCGAGCGTCAAGATCTCGACGAGATGCTCGGCAACCTCGTCGAAAACGCTGCAAAATATGGCGGCGGGCGCGTCTTCGTCACCGTCGAGCCGAAGGGCGCGACGGTCGACATCGAGATCGAGGACGACGGCCAGGGCATCCCGGAAGCAGAACGGGAGGCGCTGTTTGCGCGCGGCGCCCGGTTAGACACCGGAAAGCCGGGCACCGGCCTCGGACTCGCGATCGTCCGAGACGTCGCGGCCATCTACGGCGGCGCGATCGCACTCGAAGAAAGTGAGGACCTCGGCGGTTTGCTTGCGCGGCTTAGCCTGCCCTCCGGATGATTGAGGCGCCGCTTCGTCGAACGACCCTTTGACTCGCGCTCGGGGCCGTTTCATTTTGAAGCGAATGCCGGGAGGGATAAACCGATGAAGTTCAAAGCGTTGGCGCTCGCAGCCGCGAGTCTGGTTGCGATTGTTCCGACAAGCTTTGCTGCTGCGAAGCCGCTTTACGGGACTTGGGGCTACGATGCGACGGCAATGGATCGCGCTGTAAAGCCGGGCGACGATTTCTTCGATTATGTGAACGGCACCTGGTCCAAACGCACGCCGATCGCGGCGGATCGTACCTTCGTCGGCATTGATTCCGTGCTCAATGATCAGATCGAAAAGGACGTTCGCGGGATTGTGGAGGACATGGCGAAGGACTCCTCCGCCAACGGCCGCATCGGCCAGCAAATCGGCGACCTCTACGCCAGCTGGATGGACGAGGCTCGCGTACAGCAGCTCGGCACCGAGCCGCTCAAGCCCTACCTCACCAAGATCTCCTCGGCCAAGACGCGTGGCGATCTGGTCGAACTGTTCGCGTCGCCTGGTTTCGATTCCCCGGTCAGCATAGCGATCTACCCGGACCTCAAGGACCCGACGCGCTATTCCGTTTACGCGGGACAAGACGGTCTCGGCATGCCGAACCGTGATTATTATCTGCTCAAGGGTACGAAATATGACGCCTATCGCAAGGCGTATCGCAATTACCTGGTAGAGCTTCAGCGGCTCGCTGGCATCAGCAGCCCGGAAGCACGCGCCGACCGCATCATTTCGCTTGAGACGGCGATTGCGAAAATCCATTGGACGCCCGAGCAAAGCCGCGACGTCGAGAAAATCTACAATCCGATGACCCGCGCGCAGCTGCGCTCGTTCGCGCCGCAGCTCGAGTGGGATCGTGCCCTCGCGAGGCTGGACCTCGCCAAGGTGAACAAGGTCGTGGTCGGCGAAAAGAGCGCGGTGCAGGCGGAGGCGAAGTTATTCGCTTCAACGCCGCTGCAGACATGGAGGGACTGGACGGCGGTCCACTTCATCAGCGGCAATGCTCAATATCTGCCCAAGGCGTTCGACGACGCAAAGTTCAACTTCTACTCGAAGACTCTACGAGACGTGCCGGAGCAGCGCGCGCGCTGGAAGCGCGGTGTCGACTTCGTGAACGGCGCGGTCGGCGAAAGCGTCGGCCAAATCTACGTGCAGCGACACTTCCCGCCGGAGAGCGAGAAGCAGATGAACGAACTGATCGGCAACATTCTCGCGGCGCTGAAGGACAAGGTCGAAAACGCGAGCTGGATGGATGCCCCGACAAAGAAGAAGGCGCTCGAAAAGCTCGCGACCTTCGATCCGCGCATTGGCCACCCGGTAAAGTATATCGATTATTCCTCACTCGACGTGAAGCGCGACGACCTCCTCGGCAATGCGCTGCGCTCCGACGAGTTCGATTGGAAGCTGCTTCTGTCGCGTTATCCCAAACCGGTCGATCGGACCCTGTGGGACATGCTCCCGCAGACCAACAACGCTTATTACGATCCGACGCAGAACCAGATCACCTTCCCGGCGGCGATCTTGCAGCCGCCCTATTTCGATCCAAATGCAGATCCGGCGTCGAACTACGGCAGCATCGGCGCGACCATCGGGCATGAGATCGGGCACGGCTTCGACGATCAGGGCCGAAAGTTCGATGCGCACGGCCGCCTTACCGACTGGTGGTCGGCGAACACGGCGAAGCTCTACACCGGTCACGCCGACCGGCTGGTCAACCAATACGACAGCTATGAGCCAATCGCGGGCGTCCACATCAAAGGCCGCCTGACGCTCGGTGAGAATCTTGGCGACCTTGGGGGTCTAGAAGTCGCTTACGCGGCTTATCGCAAATATGTCTCCGAGCATGGTGAGCCGCCCGTCATCGACGGCCTGACCGGCGACCAACGTTTCTTCATCGCCTATGGCTACAGCTGGGAAACCAAGCAGCGCGAGGGCGCTCTTCGTGCGCAGCTTCTGACGAACGAGCACAGCCCCGCGAAATACCGCGTGAATGGCGTCGTTAGAAACGTCGACGCCTGGTACAAAGCGTTCAACGTGCAGCCAGCCGACAAGCTCTACTTGCCACCCGAGCAGCGCGTTCACGTCTGGTAACCGACACAGCGACGGAGGCCCGTCGCTGCGACACCGCCGTTCGTCGAAAAAGCTTGCCAAGGCGCCTGCCCGTGCGGCATCGGCGCATCATATTGTGCGGGGAGATTAGTTCATGAAATTCAAGATGTTGGCGCTCGCTTCGGCGAGCCTTGCGGCGGCTGTTGCTCCGTTGCACGCCGCCAAGCCGGTCTATGGCAGCTGGGGCTTCGACGTTTCTGCAATGGATCGTTCGGTCAAGCCGGGCGACGACTTCTGGGAATATGTGAACGGAACCTGGGACCGGACGCACCAGATTGCAGCCGACCGAGCCTCCGCCGGTCCGTTCGTCACCCTTTCCGATGGTGCCGAGAAGGACGTCCACCAGATCGTCGAGCAGCTCGCCGCCGACCCGAACCGCGATCACCTCGGCCAGCAGGTCGGCGATTTCTACGGCAGCTTCATGGACACTGCGGCGATCGACGCCGCCGGCACCGCGCCGCTGAAACCGTACCTCGCGGAGATCGGTGCAGCGAAGACGAAGTCGCAGCTCCTGACGCTGTTCGCGAAGCCTGGTTTTGCCACCCCCGTCGATCTCGACATCGAAGCGGATTTCAAGGACCCGAACCATTATTCGGCATTCGCCAGCCAGGCGACGCTCGGCCTCCCGAGCCGGGAATATTACCTGGAAGACAATGCGAAGATGAAGGCGCATCGCGCCGCGTATCGCGACTACATCATCAACATTCAAAAGCTGGCCGGGCTGCCGGGCGGTGCGGCTGCCGCTGACCGCATAATCGCGCTAGAGACTGCGCTGTCGAAGGCGCAATGGCCTGCCGCCGACCGCCGCGACATCGACAAGATCTACAACCCGATGACGCGCGCGCAGCTCGTCAAGCTCGCGCCGCAGTTTGAGTGGAACGCGACGCTTGCAAAGGCGGGCCTGACGGATGCGAAGCAGGTGATCGTGACCGAGCCGTCGGCAGTCGCCGGCGCGGGCAAGATCCTCGCTTCCACTCCTCTCGCCACTTGGAAGGAATGGCTGGCGTTCCGCTTCGTCTCAGATCACGCGAGCGTGCTTCCGAAGGCGTTCGACGATGCGCGCTTCAACTTCTACTCGAAGGAATTGTCGGGCGTTCAGCAGCAGCGCGAGCGCTGGAAGCGCGGCGTTGCGGCGGTCAATAGCGCGCTCGGCGAGGGTGTCGGTGAAATCTACGTGAAATCGCACTACCCCGCCGAATCCGAGCGGCAGATGAAGGAGCTCATCGGAAATCTAACCGACGCGTACCGGGAGCGTATCTCGAACAACCAGTGGATGGATCAGGCGACCCGCAAGGCGGCGCTCGAAAAGCTTGCCGCGTTCGAGCCGCGCATCGGTCACCCGATCAAGTATATCGACTATTCATCGATGCAGGTGGTCAAGGGCGACCCGCTTGGCAATTCAATCCGCGCGCAGGATTTCCAGTGGAAGCTGGAGCTCAGCCGGTTCCCGAAGCCGGTTGACCGCACATTGTGGGGCATGTTCCCGCAGACGATCAACGCCTACTACAACCCGCTCGCGAACCAGATCACCTTCCCGGCCGCGATCCTGCAGCCGCCGTTCTTCGATCCAAACGCGGACCCCGCCGCGAACTACGGCGCGATCGGCGCCGTGATCGGCCATGAGATGGGTCACGGGTTCGACAACGAAGGAAGCAAGTTCGATCCGACCGGTGCGCTCCGCAACTGGTGGAGTCCCGAAGCGGCCAAGTCGTTCACGGCGCGGACGAATGCGCTGGTTCAACAGTATAACGGCTTCAAGCCGTTCTCGGACCTTGCCCTCAATGGCAAACTGACGCTGGGCGAGAATATCGGTGACCTGTCGGGCGTCGAGAACGCCTACACCGCTTACAAGAAGTACACGGCGAAGCACGGCGAGCCGCCGGTGATCGACGGCCTGACCGGCGACCAGCGCTTCTTCATTGCCTATGCCCAAGCGTGGCAGGAGAAGCAGCGCGAAAATGCTGAGCGGCAGCAGGTCATCACGAACGAGCACAGCCCGGGCAAGTATCGGGTGAACGGCGTCGTTCGTAACGTCGACGCTTGGTACAAGGCCTTCGACGTGCGGCCGGGTGACAAGCTCTACCTCCCGCCGGAGCAGCGCGTTCACATCTGGTGATCTGGCATCCGGTAAGCGGCTAGGAAAAACGGCGCTGCCCCGCTAGGGCGGCGCCGTGACCGCTTCAGTCCATACGTTGACAACTGCGCGACTGCCGTCGCTGGACGCGATGATCGGCCTCGTCGCCGCCGACATGAATGGCGTCAATTCCGTCATCCTCGAGCGTATGCAGAGCAAGGTCGCTCTGATCCCCGAGCTCGCCGGCCACCTGATCGCGGGCGGCGGCAAGCGCATGCGGCCGATGCTGACGCTCGCTTGCGCAAACCTGCTTGGATACCCAGGAACACGCCACCACAAGCTGGCCGCCGCAGTCGAGTTCATCCACACGGCGACCCTCCTCCACGACGATGTGGTCGACGGCTCGGGCATGCGCCGCGGCAAGCGGACCGCGAACCTCATCTGGGGCAATCCAGCCAGTGTGCTGGTCGGCGATTTCCTCTTCAGCCGCGCCTTCGAACTGATGGTCGAGGACGGCAGTCTCAAGGTGCTCCGAATCTTGAGCCATGCATCGGCGGTCATCGCTGAAGGAGAGGTTGATCAGCTTACCGCGCAGCGCCGAGTCGAAACCGACGAAGACCAATATCTGACCATCATCAGCGCCAAGACAGCGGCGCTGTTTGCTGCCGCTTGCCGCGTCGCGCCAGTCGTTGCCGAAGCGGACGAGGACAGCGAGTTCGCGCTTGAA
>Ga0308173_10000744_pt1 | contig 14706 bp, 15 predicted proteins | sample PhyPR1_FD_203716 | JGI IMG/M metagenome (GOLD analysis project Ga0308173, IMG submission 203716) | Soil microbial communities from UC Gill Tract Community Farm, Albany, California, United States - DLSLS.P.R1 | ecosystem: Environmental > Terrestrial > Soil > Agricultural land | place: USA...
TCAAGACCGCGCGCACCGGCAAGATCGGCGACGGCAAGGTCTGGGTCCAGACCGTCGACAGCGTGGTGCGGGTGCGGACCGGGGACGCGGACGAGGCAGCGCTCTGAGGCTGACCCGATGACCCAGGCCGAGCGCCGGCGCCGGACCGAGGAGGCGGACGAGCTCTGCTCCGCCGCCCTCGCGAAGGCGCTCGAGGACGGCGACGACACCGGGGTGGCCCTGGTGGCGGTCGGCGGGTACGGCCGCTCGGAGCTGGCGCCGCACAGCGACCTGGACGTGGTCCTCGTGCACGCCGACGAGGTCGACGTACGCCGGGTCGCGCAGGAGGTCTGGTACCCGCTGTGGGACGCCGGGGCGAACATCGACCACTCGGTGCGCGCGCTCTCGGAGGTCACCGGCGCGGCCCGCGACGACCCGCGGGTCGCGCTCGGCCTGCTGGACACCCGTCACCTGGCGGGCGACCCGTCCCTGACCCTGCGGCTGCGGGCGGACCTGCTCGCGCACTGGCGGCGGGACGCGCGCCGGCAGCTGCCGGCGCTGCGGGCCCTCGTCGAACGCCGCGGCGAGCGCACCGGGGAGCTGGCGCACGCGTCGGTGCCCGACCTCAAGGAGTCCGTCGGCGGCCTCCGGGACGCGACGGTGCTCCGGGCGCTGGTCGCCACGTGGCTCGTCGACGTCTCGCACTCGGACCTCGAGCCGAGCCGGCTTGCGCTGCTCGACGTGCGCGACGTGCTGCACCAGGTGGCCGGCCGGGCCACCGACCGCGTCGCCCCCGAGACCTGGCCCGAGCTGGCCACCGCACTCGGTCTGCCCGACGCCGCAGCGGCCCAGCGGCAGGTCCGCGAGGTTGGCCGCCGGATCACGCACCTCTCACGGCTCACCTGGCAGCGCGTCGACGCGGTGCTGGCCCGGCCGGCCGCCACCCGGCGGCGGGCCCCCGAGCTCGAGCGCGTCGCGCCCGGGGTCGCGGTCTCGCGGGGGGAGGTCGTGCTGGACCGCGGGACCGCCCCCGGGAGCGACCCGCACCTGCTGGTGCGCGCCGCGGCCGAGGCCGCCGAGCGCCGCCTGGTGCTCTCCCCGGCCACGGCCGCCCGCCTCGGGCGCGACGGCGCCGTGCTGCCCCAGCCGTGGGGCCGCGAGGCGCGCAACCTGTTCACCCGCCTGCTCGCGGCCGGTCCCGGGCTGCTCCCGGTCTGGGAGACCCTCGACGAGACCGGTGCCCTCGGCCGGCTGCTGCCCGAGTGGGAGCGGGTCCGGCTGCTGCCGCACGCCTCGGTGGTGCACCGGTTCACCGTCGACCGGCACCTGGTCGAGACCTGCATCGAGGCCTCGCGGCTGATCCGCCGGGTCTCCCGCCCCGACGTGCTGATGGTGGCGGCCCTCCTGCACGACCTGGGCAAGGGCCAGCTCGTCGACCACTCCGTCGCCGGCGAGCCGCTGGCCGCCGCGGCCGCGGCCCGGATGGGCTTCGACGAGCGGGAGGCGGCCTTGGTCCGCGGGCTGGTGCGCTGGCACCTGCTGTTGTCCGAGGTCTCCACCACCCGCGACCTGGAGGACCCCGCGACGGTCGCGTACGTCGTCGAGCGGGTCCCCGACGCGGAGACGCTGGACCTGCTCGAGGTGCTCACCGAGGCCGACGCGCGGGCCACCGCCCCGCAGGCCTGGACGACCTGGCGGGCCGGGCTCGTCGCCGACCTGGCCCGGCGGGTGCGGCGCGCGCTCGGGGAGGGGACCGTGCCGGAGGAGACCGGGGACGCCCCGCCGGTCGTCGAGGTCGCTGCCGCCGTCCGCGCGGACCCGCGGCGGGTCGACGTACGCCTGGAGACGGGGGAGGACGGCGCCACGGTGACCGTGGTGTCGGGGGACCGGACGGGGCTCATCGCGGACGTCGCGGGGGCGCTGACGGTCCAGCGGGCGTCGATCCGGTCGGCGCGCGCGTGGACCCAGGACGACCTGGCCGTCTCGGTGTGGGACGTCGACGACACCCACCTCGACGAGGGCATCCTGCGGCAGCGGCTCGAGGCCGTCGTCGCCGGCCGGACCGACCCGGCCGCGCGGCTGCGGCCCCCGCGGGACACGGGGCTGGAGCCCTCGGTGCAGGTCCGGCACGACGCGTCCCACCAGGCCACGGTGATGGAGGTCCGGGTGGAGGACCGGCCCGGCGTGGTCTACCTCGTCTGCTCCGCGCTGGCCGGGCTCGACGTGAGCGTCCGCTCGGCGCACCTGACCACCCTGGGTCCGCAGGCGGTGGACGTGTTCTACGTGCAGGAGCAGGGGGCGGGCGCGCTGAGCGACGAGCGGGCCGCCTCGGCGGTGCACGCGGTCCGGCAGGCGCTGCAGGACACGGTTACCCTTGACGCTGACCGCGGCTGAGGACGATCCGGCCGCCGTACCCTCTCCGACCGGACCCGAGGACTGACCAGCTGTGTTCACCACCCTTTCCGACCGCCTCGCCGCGACGTTCAAGAACCTCCGCGGCAAGGGCCGGCTCTCGGAGGCCGACATCGACGCGACGGCCCGGGAGATCCGGATCGCGCTGCTCGAGGCGGACGTCGCGCTGCCCGTGGTCAAGCAGTTCGTCGACGCCGTCAAGCTGCGGGCCCGCGGCGAGGAGGTCAGCCAGGCGCTGAACCCCGCCCAGCAGATCGTCAAGATCGTCAACGACGAGCTCGTCACGATCCTCGGCGGCGAGACTCGCCGGCTGCGCTTCGCGAAGACCCCGCCGACCGTGCTGATGCTGGCCGGCCTCCAGGGCTCCGGCAAGACCACGCTGGCGGCCAAGCTCGCGCTCTGGCTCAAGGAGCAGGGCAACAGCCCGCTGCTGGTCGCGGCCGACCTGCAGCGCCCCAACGCGGTCAACCAGCTCCAGGTCAACGGCGAGCGGGTCGGGGTCACGGTCTTCGCGCCGGAGCCCGGCAACGGGGTCGGCGACCCGGTCGCGGTCGCCCGCGCCGGGGTCGCGGAGGCGCGGCGGACCCTGCACGACGTGGTCATCGTCGACACGGCGGGCCGGCTCGGCATCGACGCCGAGATGATGCAGCAGGCCGCCGACATCCGCGACGCGGTCACGCCCGACGAGATCCTGTTCGTGGTCGACGCGATGGTCGGCCAGGACGCCGTGAACACCGCGCGGGCCTTCCTCGACGGCGTCGGGTACGACGGCGTGGTGCTCACCAAGCTCGACGGTGACGCGCGCGGCGGTGCGGCGCTGTCGATCGCCTCGATCACCGGCAAGCCGGTGATGTTCGCCTCCGCCGGTGAGAAGCCGACCGACTTCGACCTCTTCCACCCCGACCGGATGGCCTCGCGGATCCTCGACATGGGTGACGTGCTCACCCTGATCGAGCAGGCCGAGAAGACCTTCGACCAGGAGCAGGCCGCCAAGGCCGCCGCCAAGCTGACCGGTCGCGGCGGGGACTTCACCCTCGACGACTTCCTGCAGCAGATGCAGCAGCTGCGCAAGATGGGCTCGCTGTCGAAGATCATGGGGATGCTGCCGGGGATGGGGCAGTTCCGCGAGCAGCTCGAGAACTTCGACGAGCGCGAGATCGACCGGATCCAGGCGATCATCCAGTCGATGACGCCGGCCGAGCGGGCCAACCCCAAGATCATCGACGGTTCCCGACGCTCCCGGATCTCCCGCGGTTCCGGCACCCAGGTCTCCGACGTCAACTCGCTGGTCGACCGGTTCTTCGAGGCGCGCAAGATGATGATGTCGATCGCCAAGAACGGCCAGGTGCCGGGGATGCCCGGGATGCCGGGCGTGCTCACCGGCAAGCGGGCCAAGGGCAAGCAGCAGCCGAAGAAGGCGAAGGCCCGGCGCGGCTCGGGCAACCCCGCCAAGCGCGCCGCCGCCGAGAAGGCCGCGTCCGAGCGGCCGAGCGGTGGAGCGAACGGCGGCAACCCGTTCGGGCTGCCGGCCGGCGCAGACGAGGACTTCGACCCGTCCTCGCTGGAGCTGCCCGCCGACCTCTCGAAGTACCTCAAGTAGGACCGCTACGGTCGGGGCATGAGTGTCTCGACGAGTGCCCAGGCACGTGCACTGAGGTTCCGGGGTCCGGTGCTGCCGGACGGGGAGGTCCGTGACCTCTACGTCGTGGACGGCCGGGTCACCTACGAGCCGGTGGCCTCCGCCGAGCTGGTCGCCGAGGGCTGGATCGTCCCCGGCCTCGTCGACGCCCACTGCCACGTCGGGCTGGACGAGAACGGCGCGGTCCCCGAGGACGTCCAGGAGAAGCAGGCGCTCACCGACCGCGACGCCGGCGCGCTGCTGCTGCGCGACTGCGGGTCGGCGGCCGACACCTCCTGGATCCACGAGCGCGACGACCTGCCGCGGCTGGTCCGGGCGGGCCGGCACATCGCCCGGACCCGGCGCTACATCCGCAACTACGCGCACGAGATCGAGCCGGACGACCTGCCGGCGTACGTCGCGCAGGAGGCGCAGCGCGGCGACGGCTGGGTGAAGCTCGTCGGCGACTGGATCGAGCGCGACGCCGGCGACCTCACCCCCTCGTGGACGCGGGAGTCGCTGGACGCGGCGATGAAGGTGGCCCACGAGCACGGGGCCCGGGTCACCGCGCACGTGTTCGGCGAGGACGCGCTGCCGGACCTGATCGGCTCCGGCATCGACTGCATCGAGCACGGCACCGGCCTCTCGGCCGACCTCGTCGACCAGATGGTGGCCAACGGGGTGGCGCTCGTGCCGACGGTCAGGCAGCTGGACAACTTCCCGGGGTACGCGGACGCCGGGCGGGAGAAGTTCCCCGCGTACGCCGACCACATGATGCGGCTGCACGCGACCCGGCGGGAGGTGATCGGTGCGGCGTACGAGGCCGGAGTGGCGATCTACGCGGGCACCGACGCGGGCGGCGTCCTGCCGCACGGCCTGATCGGCCAGGAGGTGGCCGAGCTCGCGACGTACGGCCTCACCCCCGAGGACGCCCTCGGCGCCGCCTCGTGGCGGGCCCGGACCTGGCTGGGGCTCGACGACAACCTGGCGGAGGGCACGACCGCCGACTTCGTGGTCTTCGGCACGAACCCCCTCGACGACCTCGGCGTGCTGCGCGACCCGAGGCGGATCGTGCTGCGCGGCGCCGTCGTGGGCTAGGAAGCACCCGCGGATTTTCGTTCGGCCCCGGCGATCTGGCAGAATTCGCGCCGAGTCCTGTGCCTCCGGTCCCTCTCAACCGGCCGGCGCGGGCCCCCGAGCGGCGACGCGCCGGCCCCACCGGCCGCGGCAGCCCTCACCACCACAAGATTCCAAGGAGACACCACACTCGTGGCCGTCAAGATTCGCCTGAAGCGTATGGGCAAGATCCGTACGCCGTACTACCGCGTCGTCGTCGTCGACTCCCGCAAGAAGCGCGACGGCAAGGTGATCGAGGAGATCGGCAAGTACCACCCCAAGGAGGAGCCCTCGCTGATCGAGGTCACCTCCGACCGGGCGCAGTACTGGCTCGGCGTGGGCGCCCAGCCGTCCGAGGCCGTCGAGGCGCTGCTCAAGGTCACCGGCGACTGGCAGAAGTTCAAGGGCCTGCCGGGCACCGAGGGCACGCTGCGCACCGCCGAGGTGAAGAAGTCCAAGCTGGACCTCTTCAACGAGGCCCTCAAGGAGGCCGGCAGCGAGCCGCAGGCCGAGGCCGTCACCAAGAAGACCGCCGCCAAGAAGGCCGACAAGCCGGCTGGCGAGGCCGCTGACGAGACTGCTCCGGTCCCGGCCGCGGAGACGCCCGAGGCCGGCGACGGCGAGAAGCAGGCCGACCAGCCGGCGGAGAGCTGAGCGGCATGCTGGCCGAGGCGCTCGAGCACCTGGTGCGTGGCATCGTCCGGCACCCGGACGACGTCACCGTCAACGACAAGCAGCTGCGCCGCGGGTCGGTCCTGGAGGTCCGGGTGCACCCGGACGACCTGGGCAAGGTCATCGGGCGCGGGGGCCGCACGGCCACTGCGCTGCGCACCGTCATCGGTGCGCTGGCCGGCAAGGGCGGCGCCCGCGTCGACTTCGTGGACGTCGACCGGCGACGCTGACTGCTCCGGGCCGACACCGGACCCAGCACACGACGAGGCGGGTGGCCCACGGGCCCTCGCCTCGTCGTCTTTCGAGCAGCCGCCGGGCAGGGAAGGGAACCAGGTGAGCGAGAGCCACCCCGAGGTCGTCGTCGGCCGGATCGGCAAGGCGCACGGCGTCAAGGGCGAGGTCTCGGTCGAGCCGCGCACCGACGAGCCCGAGCGCCGGTTCGCCGCCGGCGCGGTGCTGGCCACGCGCACCCCGCGCGGCGACGAGCCGCACACCCCGCAGCGGCCCACGACCGTGACGGTGCTGCGCACCCGCTGGCACCAGTCCCGGCTGCTCGTCACCTTCGAGGGCGTCGGGGACCGCACCGCGGCCGAGGCGCTGCGCGGGCTGTCGCTCGCCGTCCGGGTCGACCCGGCCGAGACCCCCGAGGACCCCGAGGAGTTCTACGACCACCAGCTCGTCGGGCTGGCGGTCTCCACCACCGACGGCGCCCCGGTGGGCGAGGTGGCCGACGTGGTGCACGGCTCCGCCCAGGACCTGCTGGCCGTGCGCACGCCCGATGGCCGCGAGGTGCTGGTCCCGTTCGTGGCGGCCCTGGTGCCCGTGGTCGACGTGGCCGGCGGCCGGGTCGAGGTCGCGGACCGGCCGGGTCTCCTGGCGCCCCTGCCCGACGACGAGGCCTGAGCGTGCGCGTCGACGTCGTCTCGATCTTCCCCGAGTACCTCGCGCCGCTGCGGCTCTCGCTGGCCGGCAAGGCGCAGGACAGCGGCCTTCTCGACGTCCGCGTGCACGACCTGCGCGAGTGGACCCACGACCGGCACCGGACCGTCGACGACACGCCGTACGGCGGTGGAGCCGGGATGGTGATGCGGCCCGAGCCGTGGGGGGAGGCGCTGGACGCGCTGGCCACCGAGGGCTCGGTGCTGGTGGTGCCCACCCCGAGCGGTGAGCCGTTCACCCAGGCGCTCGCGGCCGAGCTCGCGACCGTCGAGCACCTGGTCTTCGCCTGCGGACGCTACGAGGGCATCGACCAGCGGGTCCTCGACGAGGCCGCCACCCGGATGACGGTGCGTGAGGTGTCCATCGGCGACTACGTGCTCAACGGCGGCGAGGTCGCGGCGCTCGTCGTCACCGAGGCGGTCGCCCGGCTGCTCCCGGGGTTCATGGGCAACCCCGACTCGCTCGCCGAGGAGTCGCACGGCGAGGACGGCCTGCTGGAGTACCCCGTCTACACGAAGCCGGCCTCCTGGCGCGGCCACGACGTCCCGGCGGTGCTGCTGTCCGGCGACCACGCGAGGATCGCGGCCTGGCGGCACGACCAGGCCGTCCGACGCACCGCCGCCCGCCGCCCGGACCTGCTGCACCCGAGCCGGACGCTGACGGTGGCCGGGATCGAGGACGCCGAGGTGCGCACCGCGATCCCGTCCGACGCCGGCGAGGTGCTGACCCTCCAGCTCGCCTGCTGGGTGCGCGAGGCGCAGGCGAACGAGACCCTCGACATCCCGCCGCTGCGCGAGGACCTCGCGGCCGTGCAGGCCTGGCTCGCGACGTGGACCACCTTCGTCGTACGGTCCGGGACGCGGCTGGTGGCCGCCGTCCGCGGCCGGCTGGAGGGGGACACCTGGGAGGTCGGCCGGCTGATGGTCGCCCCCGACCTGCGCGGACGGGGGCTCGGGCGCTGGCTGCTCGCGCACGCCGAGGCCGCGGCACCGCCCCAGGCGCACCGGGTGTCGGTGACCACCGGCGCGCGCAGCGAGGCCGGCCTGCGGATGTGCAAGAAGGCCGGCTACCGCGTCGACCGGGTCCAGCCCGACGACACCGCGGTGGTCCGGCTGTCCAAGCCCGCACTCCGGCCCCCGCGACGGCGCTGATTTCGTCCGCGCCCGGCCGCTGTGGCAAACTGGTGCGTCGCATCCGTTGCGTCCCGGCGACTCGCCCAGCACCTGGTCGAGGGCCGGCGGACCACCTGCCACAGGGGGCGTTCCGCACGGCGCAGTGCACGGATGGCCGAAGCTCGTACATCCCCGTTCCGCGGGTGACCTGTGGCGCCCACGAGGAGACCTCATGACCAACGTCATCGACCAGATCGCGGCCGGCACCAAGCGCGACGACATCCCCGAGTTCCGGGCCGGCGACACCCTCAAGGTGGACGTCAAGGTCGTCGAGGGCAACCGCTCCCGCGTCCAGGTGTTCCAGGGCATCTGCATCCGCGTCCAGGGCTCCGGCGTGGGCCGCACCTTCACGGTCCGCAAGGTCTCCTTCGGTGTGGGCGTCGAGCGCACCTTCCCGCTGCACACCCCGATCATCGACAAGATCGAGGTCGTGACCCGCGGTGACGTGCGGCGCGCGAAGCTCTACTACCTGCGCAACCTGCGCGGCAAGAAGGCCAAGATCAAGGAGAAGCGCGAGTCGGCGCCGACGCGCTGACGCTTCTCCCGTCCCGCCCCGCCTCGCCGGATAGGCTCGTTCGCGTGACCCACGTGCCCGATCAGGACGTCTCGACGGGTACGACGGAGCCGGTGCCGCCCTCGCGGCGCGGCCGTCGCCGCCAGCAGCTGCCGATCTGGCAGGAGATGGTGCTGCTCCTCGGCATCGCCCTGGTGCTCGCCATCGTCATCAAGGCGTTCTTGATGCAGGCGTTCTACATCCCGTCCGCGTCGATGAACGACACGCTGGTCAAGAACGACCGGATCCTGGTGCAGAAGGTCTCCTACTGGGGCGGCGGCCCGCACCGCGGCGACATCGTGGTCTTCGCCGACCCGGGCGGCTGGCTCGACGCGGCCGAGACGCAGGCGCCGGACAGCTCCGTGGCCCGGGTGCTCGAGCTGTTCGGGCTGTACCCCACCGGCGGACACCTCGTGAAGCGGGTGATCGGCGTGGGCGGCGACGAGGTCAAGTGCTGCGACGCCCAGGGCCGGATCACCGTCAACGGCGTGCCGCTGAACGAGAAGTCCTACCTCGCCCGCGGCGAGCGGCCCTCGATGATCAACTTCGACGTCAAGGTCCAGCCCGGCTACGTCTGGGTGCAGGGCGACAACCGCTCCAACTCCGCCGACTCGCGCGTGCACCTCGGCGACCCCGGCGGGGGACAGGTCCCGGTCGACGACGTCGTCGGCAAGGTGTTCGCGGTGGTCTGGCCGCTGGACCACGCCAAGGCGCTGCACACGCCCGCCACGTTCGACTCCGTCCACTAGGCGCAGCCCGATGACCGCACTGCCCCGAGGTCTCACGGTCCGCAAGGACGCGGGTCTCTACGGCTACGAGCGCGCGCTGCGCCGGGTCGGCCTCGAGCCGGTCGCCGGCGTCGACGAGGCCGGACGCGGCGCCTGCGCCGGGCCGCTCGTGGCCGCCGCCGTGGTGCTCCCCGACGGCAAGCGCGGGCAGGTCCCCGGGCTGGCGGACTCCAAGCTGCTCACCGCCCGCGCCCGCGAGAAGGCGTACGCCGAGGTGCGGCGCCGCGCTCTCGCCTGGTCCGTGGTGGTCGTCGAGCACGACGAGTGCGACCGGCTCGGCATGCACGTCGCGAACGTGGAGGCGCTGCGCAGGTCGCTGGCCCGGCTCGACGTACGCCCGTCGTACGTGCTCACCGACGGCTTCCCGGTCGACGGCCTCGAGGTGCCCGGGCTGGCGATCTGGAAGGGCGACCGGGTCACGGCCTGCATCGCCGCCGCGTCGGTGGTCGCCAAGGTGACGCGGGACCGGATCATGGCGCAGTGGCACGAGGAGTATCCCCTCTACGACTTCCTGACCCACAAGGGGTACGTCACGCCGACGCACACGGCGGCGCTCGAGCAGCACGGTCCGTGCCCGATCCACCGGCGGCGCTTCGTGAACGTGCGTCGTGCGGCCGCGATCTGCGGTGAGGCGGTCCCCGCCTACGGCGGCGAGCTCGTGGACAATGGCCCCGACGGCATGCTGGAGCACGCAGAGAGGGTGGAGGTCGCACGATGAGCGCCGAGGATCTCGAGAAGTACGAGACCGAGATGGAGCTCCACCTCTACCGCGAGTACCGCGACGTCGTGGGCATCTTCAAGTACGTCGTGGAGACCGACCGGCGCTTCTACCTCTGCAACCAGGTGGACGTGAAGGCCCGGACCGAGGCCGGCGACGTGTTCTTCGAGGTCTCGATGACCGACGCCTGGGTGTGGGACATGTACCGCCCCGCCCGCTTCGCGAAGAACGTCAAGGTGCTGACGTTCAAGGACGTCAACGTCGAGGAGCTCAGCCCGACGGACCTCGAGCAGCCGCTCTCCTGACGCGTCGCGGAACGCCCTGACGGTGTTCCAGCAATCTTTACCGTTCGCGGACCCGAAGTCGCGTCATGCCCTGCGCCGTCGGCCGTCTCCTTCACGACAAGCGGGGGAGTGCCGCGCGCGAACCCCTCGCAGCGCGCAGCACGCCGGGCGGGTCGGGTGGTCCATGGGAGGGACCACCCGACCCGTCGTGCCGCGTCACGGGCCAGATCTCGTCCCCAGTCGGCGGACCCCGCGGGTCGTCCCCAGGCCGCGCCGCACGCCGGAGCCCCGGCGGGTGCGCCACGGGAGCCTTCGTGCAGGAGGTCCCCATGACGACGACACCCACCACCCCGGCCGGGTCCGGCGCCGAGCGCCGCCGGGCCCTGGGTCGCTTCGGCGAGACGTACGCCGCCCGGCACCTCGTCCAGCAGGGTCTGGTGCTGCTGGACCGCAACTGGCGCTGCGAGGCGGGTGAGATCGACCTGGTGCTGCGGGACGGCCGGGCGCTCGTCGTGTGCGAGGTCAAGACCCGCTCCTCGACGACGTTCGGCTCGCCGGTCGAGGCGGTGAGCGAGGCGAAGGCGGAGCGGCTGCGGCGGCTGGCGGACCGCTGGCTCGAGGAGCACGGGGTCCGTCCCCCCGAGGTCCGTCTCGACGTGGTCGGCGTGCTCGTGCCGCGGACCGGCCGACCGCAGGTCGAGCACGTGCGCGGGGTCGGCTGATGGGGTGGGCGACCGCGCACACCATCTCGCTGTTCGGGGCCACCGGGCACCTGATCGACGTCCAGGTCGACCTCGCCCAGGGGGTGGTGGCCACGGCCCTGGTCGGGAGACCCGACGCGTCGGTCAACGAGGCCCGCGACCGCTGCCGCGCGGCCGTGACCAACAGCGGCTACCAGTGGCCGGCGACGCGCCGGGTCACGATCCTGCTGTCGCCGGCCGACCTGCCGAAGAGCGGTCCGCACTTCGACCTGAGCATCGCGGTCGCCGTGCTGTCCGCGGCCGGGAACATCCCCGGCCGCGCGCTGGAGAAAGTCGCCTTCGTCGGCGAGCTGACCCTCGACGGGCGGCTCCGGTCGGTGCCCGGGGTGCTGCCGATGTCGATGGCGGCGCGGGCGCGGGGGATCACCTGCATGGTGGTTCCCGAGCCGCAGGCCGAGGAGGCCGCGCTGGTCCCGGACATGGCCGTCATCGGCGCCCGGTCGTTGCAGCAGGTGGTGGCGCACCTGTGCGGTGACGAGGTCCCGAAGGCCCCGCCGGTGGAGCCGCTCGCCAGCACCTCGCTGCTGTCGTGGCGCGGCGACCAGCGGATCGAGGACCTCGACCTGGCTGACGTGCACGGGATGGCCGACGCCCGCTTCGCCCTCGAGGTGGCCGCCGCCGGCGGACACCACCTGATGCTCAGCGGCCCCAAGGGCGCCGGGAAGACCACCCTCGCCGAGCGGCTGCCCGGCCTGCTGCCGGACCTGACGGTGGAGGAGTCGCTCGAGCTGACGGCGATCTACTCGCTGTCCGGGGGCCTGCCGCCCGGGCAGGCGATGCTCACCCGGCCGCCGTTCCGGGCGCCGCACCACTCGGCGTCGCGGACCAGCCTGGTCGGCGGCGGCAGCGGTCGGATCCGGCCGGGCGAGCTGAGTCGAGCCCACACGGGGACGCTGTTCCTCGACGAGTTCCCGCTGTTCAACGCCGACATCATCGAGGCGCTGCGACAGCCGCTGGAGAACGGCGAGGTGACCATCTCCCGCGGCGACGAGACCACCACCTTCCCGGCGCGGACGATGGTGGTGGTCGCCTGCAACCCGTGCCCCTGCGGCGACTACCACCCCGTCAACCGGGACAACCGCTGCACCTGCACCGAGCTGCGCCGGCGGGAGTACCGCAAGAAGCTCAGCGGGCCGGTCATCGACCGCATCGACATCGTCCGGCACGTGGAGCCGGTCCCGCCGCACGAGGCCCGCGACCCGCTGGCCCGGCCCGAGCCGACCGCAGTGGTGCGCGCCCGGGTCGCCGCGGCCCGCCGGCGGCAGGCCGAGCGCTACGCCGACACCGCCTGGCGGGTGAACGCCGACGTGCCCGGTCCCAAGCTGGTCACGGACTACCCGCTCACCGACATCGCCACCCGGCTGCTGGAGGACAAGGTCTACGGCCGTGCCCTCACCGGTCGCGGCGGCACCCGGGTGCACCGGCTGGCCTGGACGGTGGCCGACCTGCGGGGGGTGGGGCGTCCCGGCGTCGACGAGCTCGACGTCGCGCTGCGGCTGCGCCGCGGTGACCCGCTGCTGGTCGCCTCGCTGCGGCTGGCGGGTGCCGGATGAGCGACGAGGAGCGGCTCGCCCGGGTTGCACTCAACCGGCTCGGCGAGCCGGGCGACCCGCGCCTGGCCACGCTGGTGGCCGACCTCGGCGCCGTGCGGGTCTACGACTACCTGCGCGCGGAGCGCGACGCCACCGGTGTGGCCACCGACGTGGCGGCCCGGCTGCAGGGGCTCGACCCCGCGGGCGACCTCGAGCGGGCGCAGCGGCAGGGGATCCGGTTCGTGGTGCCCGGGGACGCGGAGTGGCCCGACCGGCTCGCCGACCTGGACCGGTGCCCGCCGCTGCACGGCCGCGGCGGGGCCCCGCTCGGTCTCTGGCTGCGCGGGCCCGCGCGGCTGGACGACCTGGTGCACCGCTCCGTCGCCGTGGTCGGGTCCCGGTCCGCGACGACCTACGGCGTCGGCGTGGCCGGCGAGATCGCCGCACACGTCGCAGCGGAGGGGGTCGCGGTGGTCTCCGGGGCCGCCTTCGGCATCGACCAGGCCGCGCACCGCGGAGCGCTGGCGGCGCGCGGCCCGACCGTCGCGGTGCTGGCGTGCGGGGTCGACCGGGCCTACCCGGCCGCCCACCGCGAGCTGCTGGCCTACGTCGCCGAGACCGGTCTGGTGGTCTCCGAGCTCGCACCGGGCTGCGCGCCGACCAAGCTGCGATTCCTGGCCCGCAACCGGCTCATCGCCGCCCTCGCCCTGGGCGCCGTGGTGGTCGAGGCCGCGGTGCGCAGCGGCGCCCTGAACACCGCGCACTGGGCGTCCCTGACCAACCGGGTGCTGATGGGCGTGCCCGGCCCGGTCACCTCCGCCCCGTCCGAGGGGGTGCACGAGCTCCTGCGCGCCCGGGACGCCGCCCTGGTCACCCGGGGCAGCGACGTGCTCGAGCTGGTCTCACCCAGCGGGGCCTTCACCCAGCTCCCGCCGCGTGCGGTCGACCGGCCCGCCGACCGGCTCTCGGCGACCGACCGGCAGGTGCTCGACGCGGTGCCGGTGCGCCGGCCGGTGCCCGCGGAGTCGCTGGCCCGGACCGCCGGGCTGGCCGGGCCGACGGTGCGGGCCGCCCTCGAGCGGCTGCGTGACGGCGGGTTCGTGGTCGCCGGGCCGGCCGGCTGGCGGCTTGCCGGGTCGTCGCTACCGGGAGCGGCGGGCCCGGAGCCGTAGATTCGGACGGTGACCAGCCAGGACGCCGCCGACCCGCCGGCCGCGGGCGAGCTGCCCGAGCCGATGGCGCAGGTGCTCGCGGCCTACGAGCGGCACCTGGTCTCGGAGCGGGACCTGACCCCGCACACGGTCCGGGCCTACCTCGGCGACATCCGGGGGATGCTCGAGCAGGCGGCCCGGCTGGGGCACACCGACGTCGGCACCCTCGACGTGCGGACGCTGCGGAGCTGGCTGGCCACCCAGCAGACCCTCGGCAAGGCCCGGACCACGATGTCGAGGCGGGCCACCGCCGTGCGGGTCTTCACCGCCTGGGCGCAGCGCACGGGCCGGATCGCCACGGACCCGGGCGCGCTGCTCGGGTCGCCCAAGGCGCACCGCACCCTGCCGCCGGCGCTCCGCGTCGACGAGGCGCGGGCCCTGCTGGAGGCCGCAGCGACGCACGCCGACGACGGCAGTCCGGTCGGCAGCCGCGACGTCGCGATCCTGGAGCTGCTGTACGCCACCGGCATCCGGGTCGGGGAGCTGTGCGGCCTCGACGTCGACGACCTCGACCACGAGCGGCGGGTGGTCCGGGTGTTCGGCAAGGGCCGCAAGGAGCGCACCGTGCCGTTCGGCCGGCCCGCCGAGCGCGCCGTGGACGCCTGGCTGCGCACCGGACGGCCGGCGCTCATGGCGCCGGGGGCCGGCGGCGCGCTGTTCCTCGGTGCGCGCGGCCGGCGGATCGACCAACGGGCGGTCCGGACCCTGGTGCACGCCCGCCTGCAGGACGTGCCCGGAGCGCCCGACCTCGGTCCGCACGGCCTCCGGCACACCGCCGCGACGCACCTGCTCGAGGGCGGCGCCGACCTGCGCACCGTCCAGGAGCTGCTCGGCCACGCCTCGCTGGCCACCACGCAGATCTACACGCACGTCAGCACCGACCGGCTACGGCAGGCCTTCCGCCAGGCGCATCCGCGGGCCTGAGGCCGGCCCCGCGGCCAGGGTCGGGGG
>Ga0308173_10000745_pt1 | contig 14703 bp, 14 predicted proteins | sample PhyPR1_FD_203716 | JGI IMG/M metagenome (GOLD analysis project Ga0308173, IMG submission 203716) | Soil microbial communities from UC Gill Tract Community Farm, Albany, California, United States - DLSLS.P.R1 | ecosystem: Environmental > Terrestrial > Soil > Agricultural land | place: USA...
CCATCGAGGACGTGCAACCGCACGGCACGCGCGTCACCGTGGCACTGCCGATCGCGGATACGCCGCGTGCACGGCCGCCGGTCGCTGCGCCGGCGCACGCGATGCCGGTTGGTTCGCAATGAACAATGCCGGCAGGACCACCGCGATCATCGCCGACGACGAGCCGCGGCTTGCGCTGCATCTGCGCGACCGGCTCGCGGCGCTCTGGCCCGAGCTCGTGATCGCCGGGATTGCTGCCAACGGCGCCGAGGCGCAGTCGCTGATCGCGCAGGAAGACCCGGACATCGCGTTCCTCGACATCCGGATGCCGGGGTTGAGCGGCCTCGAGGTGGCACAAGCGACTGACCGAGCGCTTCACGTCGTATTCGTCACCGCGTTCGACCAATACGCCGTCGACGCGTTCGAGCGCGCCGCAGTCGACTACCTGCTGAAACCGGTCGAGGACGCGCGGCTTGCGCGCACGATAGAGCGTCTGCGCGAGCGACTGACGCCGGCGTACGACGGGGCGGAAATGCGGCACGCGCTCGAAATGCTTTCGCGCCTCGCGCCCTCGCTGGCGCCCGGGGCCGCGCCGGAACGACTGGCGTGGATCCGTGCGTCCGTCGGATCGCAGGTGCGCCTGATCGCCGTCGACGACGTCTGCTACTTCCAGGCGAACGACAAGTACACGAGCGTGTTCACCAAGGACGCCGAGGCGCTGATCCGTACGCCGTTGCGCGAACTTGCGGAAGGGCTCGATCCGAATCGCTTCTGGCAGGTGCATCGCGGCACGATCGTGAATCTTGCTCAAGTCGCGGCGACGAACCGAGATCTCGCGGGCCGCATATCACTTGCATTGAAGACGCGTCCGGAGGCGCTTGCCGTGTCGCGCGCATTCGCACATCGCTTCCGCCAGATGTAGGGACACAACCAGGGACGCCGTCGACACCGCCGCGCGCGAAGTCGTCAGCGACTCTGCCTTTGGCTACCTGGATTGCGAGTGCTGTGCGAGATCGGCGAGCCGTGCGAGCCGCGCCGGCTCGCTCGCGCGAAAGTCGGCGTCCTGCGAAAGGAGGGCGAACGCTTTCGCTGCCCAGGGTCGCGCCGCCCCGCGATCGCCGCGTGCTACGGCGATTTCGGCGAGCTCCTCGAACACGTAGCCGTCCGGCGCATGCGCGGCATCGAGCTCGCCGGCAAGCGCACGCTGGATCGCTTCCGCCTCGTCGAGACGGCCGAGCGACCTTAATCCGCGCGCAACCGTCCAGCGCGCGATGCGCGTGCCGCGCAGGTCATGCTTCGCTTCGAAGGCGGCGAGCGCGTCCTGCCAATACGCGAGCGCCGCCCGGGCATCGCCGCGCTCGTGCATCGTCCAGCCGAGGTTGTTCAAAAGCGCCGCGCGCCAGCCGCGCGTGCGCGCGTCCTGCGTCGCATCGGCGGCCGCGAGCGCGCGCAGATTGAGCGCAAGCTGCCGCGAAGGCGGTGCGGCGATCGCCAGCATGTGCAACGCGTCGACACGGTAAAAGTCCGCCCCCGGCAACGCGTCGTCCGCCGACGCGATCAGCGCCTGCTCGAACCATGCCAGTGCCTTGCTCGGCCTTCCGCTGGAATTGTCGCGGCGTCCGCGCTCGAGCAGATAGCGGACGCGTACGCGCGCCGGCTGGCGGGCAAGCGTGAGCTTCACCGTGTCGAGCATGCGGTCGGCCTCGGCGAATCGCTGCTGCAGCCCGAGCGCGCGTGCCAGCTGCGTCGCCGCTTCGGCCGCCTCGCGCGAGCCCGGTGCATGGCGCGCCGCTTCGGTGCGGAAGCGCGTTTCCGATTCGGCGGGCTGCTCGAAAATCCACAGCGCGTCGAGGCGTTGCGAGTAATCGCCGGGGAGGGCGGGGTCGGCGGATGTCATCGCCGTGCCGGATCCGCCTGGCGCAACGAGCATGGCGGCCGCGAGCAGCGCCGCGGCGAGCGTCGATCCGCTGCGCCTGTTGCCGACACCGCTGCGCTCAAGCCTGCAGTGCACTCGCGTCGACGTCCGTGAGATCGGAGGCTTTCGCCACGCGAAGCAGATGCGCGAGCGTGCTGCGCAGCCTCGCCGGCGGCAGTGGCTTGTGCAAAAGCGGGATTCCGCTCGCCTCGATAAGCGCAAGGTCTTCGGCGGCGCTCGCGCCCGACACCAGCAGGGCGGGGATCGCGCGTCCAAACCGTGAGCGCAACGACGCGATCGTCTCGAGCCCGTCTGTGCCATTGCCGAGGCGGAAGTCGACGATCATGGCGTCCGGAGACGACGCGGCGTACGTGCGTATGGCGCAATCGCCGTTGCTCGCTGCAACGACATGACAGCCCCATTGTGTGAGAAGCCGCGCAGTCGCGTCGCGGACATCGACTTCGTCGTCGATCACCAGAATGCGCCGCCCGGCCAGCAGGTCATGACCGAGGTCAGGGACAAATGGAATCCCAGCAGTCTCCGCGCGTCCCCCGGGTACGACGATGCGAAAGACCGATCCGCGTCCTTCCCGCGATGCGACGAAAACCTGATGACCGAGCAATTCCGCCAGCCTGCGCACGATCGCGAGGCCCAGGCCGAGGCCGCGCGAACGATCGCGCGACGAGTTCCCCACCTGGTAGAACTCCTCGAAGATTTTCTCGACATCGTGAGGCGCAATGCCTTCTCCGCTGTCCCACACTTCGACTGAATAGGCGAACCCGCGCCGCCGGCAGCCGAGCACGATACCGCCTTTCCTCGTATAGCGTAGCGCGTTTTCGAGCAGGTTGCGCACGATACGTTCGAGCAGTACCGGATCGGAACGAACGAGCGCATCGCCGCAGACCACGGCGAGCGACAATCCGCGCTGCAATGCCTCGCGCGTGCATTCGCCGGCAAGCCGGTCGAGGAGCGGGCGGATCGGAAAGTCGCGCGGATGCGCGACGACAATGCCAGCATCGAGCTTCGATACGTCAAGCAGCGCGGAGAACAGCGCTTCCAGCGCCGAAACCGACGTCGTGATCCGCTGCACGAGCAGCTGTTCGTCAGGCTTGTGCGTGAGCTCCGCGAGCGCTTGCGAAAACATGCCCAGTGCGTGCAGCGGCTGACGAAGATCGTGGCTGGCCGCCGCGAGGAAGGTCGATTTCGCGCGGTTCGCCGCTTCCGCCGCATCTTTCGCTGCCTGCGTCGCCTGCAGCTGTGCGGAGAGCGCTGCGCTTTTCTCCTCGACCCGGCGCTCGAGCTCGACGTTCATGCGCTCGCTTTCGTTCAATGCGTTCACGAACCGGTCGGTGAGCAGGTAGCCGAACAGCGTCAGGAACGCGAGTGCCGCATATGGAACGAGCCACACGGGCCGCAAGGCGAGCGCATCCTGTGCGGCAAGCCAGTCGTGGATCGCGAAGGTGGTGGAAATCGTGCCGGCGACGAGCAGCAGCGCGCTTTCGACGTTCCAGCGGCGGATCGCGTAGCGGGCGACGGCCCCAAGGGCCGCGATCACGAGGAGGATGGCGCCGAGACGGGCGAGCGAGTCGGCGTCGTCGAGCACGCCGAGCGCATTTGCGAGATAGAGCATCGGCACGGCTGCGATGGCATAGGCGATGACGAACCACTCGTACGCGCGCCAACGGACATCGGCAAAGCGAAGACAGAAAAGGCACAGCAGCGTGACGAAAAGCAGGTAGGTGCCCGTCCACACGATTGCCCAGTGCGGCGACGGCAACAGCGGCTCGGGAGAAAGCGTGGCGAGCGTATGCGCGCTCCACAGCACGACGGCGACCGCGAACAGCAGGTAAGCCCGGTCGCGCCGGCGCAGCCAGAGCACGAAGATGAAAACACCGACGGTCAGCGTCGCAATGCTGATCGCCGCAGGCGCGATCGTGTGCACGAACAGCACCTTTCGCGCACGTTCGCGCAGTGGCGTGGCATCGCCGGCAAGCACGGGGCCGAGGCCGGCAACGTCGGGCATCGGCGTGCGCACGTGCAAGCCGATGTAGTTGGCGCCCACGCGCAGCAGCCCGGCCGGAACGTCGATGTAGCGCGAGTGCTCGTAGCTTCGGGGCAGCCGGCCATCGAGCGGGCCTGAGGCAGCGACCAGCTCCCCATTGACGTACACCTCGGTCGGAACCGTCAGTGCCGTGATGCAAAGCGCCTGAGGCGTCGTCGGCAATGCGTCGAGCGGCCATGTCAGGGTGTACCAGGCGTCGCCGCTGGCGCCGGGATCGGTCAACGCCCAGGCATGCGGCAGGCTGACACCACGCTGCGACCGGTCGCCGAAGCGTCCATCGTAAAGACCGCGCGCAAACTGCGCGTGGCGGAGATCGACGAAGTTGCCGCCGCGCAGTTCGGCGCGAAACCCGAAGGCGAGCGCGATTGCGAGCAGTATCGCCAATGTGGCGCCGGCCGCCGCTAGCAGTGTCGATGGCCAATTCGAGCCGGCGAAAACGCGCAGCATCATGGCGGGCTCCGAGCGGGCGGCGAGAAGGGGGTCACGTCGGTTCCGTCGCGTGGTCGAACGCGACATCGCATCGGGCATTCTGCCTATAATGCCCGTGTCGCACAAACGATTCCCAGGCGCTTGTCAGCCATCGAAAACGCCGTCCCGACCGGTCGACTGCGCATTGCGATCGCGGACGACCATCCGTTGATGCGCGCGGCATTGATCGGTGCGCTCGCGACGCTTGCCGCAGACGTGCAGTTCGCCGAGGCGGAGAATCACACCGATGTCCTGGCGCTGCTGGATCGTGGCGCACCCGATCTCCTGCTGATGGATCTTCATATGCCGGGAACGAGCGGCGTGGCCGGCGTACGAGCGGTCCGTGCGCGGGCGCCGCACGTTCCGCTCGCCGTCGTGTCGGCCGACGACGATCCGGCGGCGGTGCGCTCGCTTCTCGCGTTGGGAGTTTCGGGCTTCATCCCGAAGACCGATACGCCGGCAGTGATCGTCAGCGCGGTGCGCCTGATCCTCGCCGGCGGCATTTACGTTCCGCCGAGACTCATGTTTGCCGTGCCGGGCGCGACGCCTGCATGCGTGGCTGGTGCGGCGGCCGCCGGCCTCACCGAGCGGCAGATGGATGTAGTGCGCTTGCTTGCACGCGGACTTCCCAACAAGACGATCGCGCGCGAACTCGGCGTGAGCGAAGGGACGGTGAAGGTTCATCTGCTCGCCGTGTTCCGGGTGCTCGACGTACGCAATCGAACGGCCGCGGTGCTTGCCGCGCAACGCTTCCTCGACTGAACGCGAGGAAAAAGCCCCGGCAGTCGGTATTTCGCTGCCGGGGAGGAGGAACCGTGTTGCGGCCCGTCGCTTCAGAACTGCGCGATGGGTTCCTCGGGTGCGATGTATGCCGAGCCGCGGAAGACGCTTTCCGCGGAAGGAACGCTGTTCTGCCCGCTGGTCGTGGACGACGGGACGTGCGCGGACGCGGGCGCATCCCACACGGCTGCGGATGCATGGCTGTTCGCCAGGATCGGCTCCGCAGGGTTGTGCAGCCAGACGAGGCTTGCGAACCCAAGCACGCACAATGCCGCCGCGACGCTCATCGCGGCGCGCAGCCGGCGACCCGACTGTCCGTGTCGATGCAATGTGGCCATTTCGTTCTCCGGTGTAGACGCATATGGAAAGACGCGTCGATGCAGATTGTCGCGGCCACCAGGTGCCGCGGCAATTGATCGTTCCGGATAAACCTCATCGGCCGGATGGACAGTCGGAGCGTCAGCGGCAGACGCGGCGATGGACGGATGGCCTATGTCGTTTGGCAGCGGACCGCCGCGTGGGGTGCATGCGCTTTTGCACCAATGCCGGATTACCAGGTGACGCGCGCGACTGCATCATCTGCCGTGTGTGCGGTCGGCACACCGACACCGGAGATGATGATGAGCCTGCACGAGGTTGCAGCGTTACGCGAGGCGGCGCGCGAGCTGTACGCGAGGGGAAAACTGCTGAGCGGCGGTGAAGCGCTGGGCGGATGCTGCTGGGGACTGCTGATCGTCTTGTGCGTGCTGCAGTCGGCAGCCGACGCGTTGCTCGGATAGGCGGCTGATCGCTAAGGCGCGACACGTTCGTTGCGCCGGGCGCGGGCGCGTTCGAGTGCGGCTGCGATCGCCGCCTTGCGTTTGCGTCCTTCCGCGTCGCGCGTCGTGTTGATACTTGCTGCGGCGAGCCGCTCGCGGCGCCGCTCGAAATGCTCGCGTGCGGCCGTTGCGTCGGCCGCGGTCCAGTCGCGGCTCGCGGGAATCATTTCGATGCAGTCGACCGGGCAGGGCGCGACGCACAGTTCGCAGCCGCTGCAAAGCGATGTGAGCACGGCATGCATGCGCTTCTGTGCGCCGATGATCGCCTCGACCGGGCAGGCGGCAATGCACAGCGTGCAGCCGATGCACGCCGCTTCGTCGATGCGCGCGACGCGCAGCGGACCGGGTGCGCCGCGCGAGGTATCGAGCGGCGGGGCTGCGCGTCCGAGCAGGCGCGCGAGCGCGTCGACGGTATCGGTTCCGCCGGGCGGGCAGCGGTTGATGTCGGCGTTGCCCGCGGCGATCGCCGCTGCATAAGGGCCGCACCCCTCGTACCCGCAGCGGCGGCATTGCGTTTGCGGCAGCAGGTCGTCGATGCGATCGGCAAGTTCGGACAGCTCATCCATGGTGCTATTTTAGCGGGGATGGGCCAAATGCATCCGCATCACGGTTCGCTGCATGCGCACGACGGCGATGCGCGCGATCATCATCTGCCCGCTGGGACCGGGGCAATGCGCGCGCTTGCCGCGGCACTCGCGCTGACCGCCGGCTACGCAATCGTCGAGGCCGCGGGCGGCTGGCTCGCCGGGTCGCTGGCGCTTCTGTCCGACGCGGGCCACATGGCGACCGACGCGGCCGCACTCGGGCTTGCGCTCTTCGCACAATGGATCGCGCGCCGGCCGCCGTCGCCGCGCGCGTCGTACGGCTACGCTCGTGCCGAAGTGCTTGCTGCCTTCGTCAATGCGCTGGCGCTGCTGCTGCTCGTCGGCTTCATCGCGTTCGAGGCGATCCGGCGCATCGTGACGCCCGCGCCGGTCGCCGGTGGCACCGTGCTCGGTATCGCGACCGTGGGATTACTCGTCAATCTGGTGACTGCCTGGGTGCTGTCGCGCGCGTCGTCGTCGGCCGGTGCGCACAGTGCGTTGCTCCATGTGGTGTCCGATGCGCTGGGCTCGATCGCCGTGATCCTCGCGACCGGCTGGACGCCGATCGACCCGCTGCTGTCGCTGCTGACGGCCGTGCTGATCCTGCGCGCGACGTGGCGCCTGCTAGCGCAGACGACCGGTGTGCTCATGGAAGGGGTTCCGGCCCACCTCGATTATCGTGACATCGGCACGGCGCTGAGCGAAATGCCGGGCGTGACCGGCGTACACGACCTGCACGTTTGGCACATGAGCGCACGCCATACGGCGCTGTCGGCGCACGTGACGATCGACAGCGGCCACGAGTGGCTGCACATCCTCGACGCCGCGCGCCATATGCTCGCGTCGCGCTTCCATATCGACCACGTGACCTTGCAGCCGTCGTGGCCGGTGCCTCCGATGTACGGCGATCGGCGTGTGATCCCGATCGTGCTCGCCGACGATCGTTGAAAGGCCGTGATGCACAAACCCCGTTCCGGCAGGTTGCAAGCGCGTTCGTCACCCCTTGACGACCATCCGCGGCATCCCGTAGCCTGCCAGTCCGCGTAGCGGGGGAGCATGGTCGCAGCAGTTGACATGGCGGGCTTCAAGACGGCCGTTCCCGCGCTCGGCGGCGCGATCGACCGGCCCGCGGCGCGCGCCGCGCTCCATCGCGCAACGGCGGCGGCTCGCTGGTTGACCGGTCCGTCGGGCAGCGGCAAATCGACGCTGGTCGCACAGCATGTCGGACGCCACCCGATGCCCACCGTGTGGTATCGCCTGGACGCGCGTGACGACGATGCGGCCTTCTTCTACGCGAGCTTCGCGCTAGCGATCCGGCGTGCGTTCGACGGCGGCCCGCCGCTACCGTCGTTTTCCGACGACGATCGCGGACGCGAGACAGCGTTCGCCGAGCGTTTCTTCACGTCCGTGCACCGGCGAGCAGGCATCGGCGCATTCGTGCTGGACAACGCGCATGAGCTCACGAGCGGCGTGATGCAGGATGCACTCGGGCATTTCGCTGCCTTGTCAGCCAACGCCGGCGAAATCTGGTTCATCAGCGAGGGGCCGCCGCCACTCCCGTTTTTCGATACCATCGCCGCCAGGCAGGTTGCGCTGTGCAACGACGTGCCGCTCGCGTTCGATGCCGGCGAATGCGCCGCACTCGCGAGTGCGTCCCGTGTGCGGGCAATGCAAGGTGGCGAGCTCGCCACGCTCACCGGTGGACACGCAGCGACACTCGTCCTCGCGTGCGAACTGCTGCGCGACGTGGAAGGGGACGAATCGGCGCGCGCCGAGCAGACGGTCGCGCAGATTCATCGGCATCTTCTCGGACGCGTTCTCGATCGCATGCCCGACGCACGTCGCGACGTCCTGTTACGCACTTGTTTCGCGACGCAGTTCAACGCCGCGATCGCCGCGCGCGTTGCGGGCGACGCCGCGCCCCGCGAGCTCGATGCACTGCATGCCCGTGGACTTCTCCGGCGTACGGGAAGCGCCGGCGCCGCGGTTTACGAGGCGCACGGGCTCGTGCGCCGGGGTCTTGCCAACGTCCTGGCCGACCGCATCGGGAACGCGGCGGTCGAGGCACTGGCCGCGCGGACGGCGGACGCCCTGCAGGCGGAGGGGTTCGACGAGGATGCCTTCGAGCTCCTCGTCGCGCGTGGCGACTTCGAAGGCGCAGCGGACGTCCTCGAACGCATCGTCGAACGCTACGCGCGTCGCGGAAACGCGGAGCTTGCAGCGAGGACGCTCGGGTGCCTGCCCGCCTCGGTCATCGACGCCCGCCCATGGCTTTGTTTCTGGGCTGGGCAAGCGCTCCTTGGCTGGCACGAGGAAGCAGCGCGCATTGCATTCGAGCGCGCGTATGCGGCCTTCGAGCGCGTCGGTGATGCCGCCGGGATGCGGCTCGCCGCCGCACGCGTCATTACCGCGTTCGGCATGGAATATGGCGATTTGCGCACGCTCGACGCATGGATGGAGCGGCATGCGCGCGCCGAAGGAAACGCGCCCGTAACCCCAGGCATTGCGTACGAATCGGCGCTGCTGCTCGGCCTTTTCAACGTCACGCTGATGCGGGGCGCGCATCCCGACGGAATCGATCCCGACGCGATCGTCGATCGGCTGCATAAGCTGCTCGACGATGTCGATGCATGGATGACGCCGCACGAGCCGGTCGCCGCGGCACGGGTGCTCGTCGACCATGCCTGCATTTTCCACGGAACCGAGCGCGCCAAGGCATTCATCGCCGAAACGCGCAGCTACGCCGAACGGATCGACGTCAGTGCATTGCAGCGCGGCCGCTGGTACATCGCTGCGGCCTCCGTGCATTTCAATGCCGGCGACCACGAGCGCGCGAAGCCGTTTCTCGCCGCGGCAAGGACGCTCGCGGAAGAAAGCGCATCGCTTCGCCTCGCCTTCGAGGCCGGCATGGCGAGCGTGAACGCCGCGCTCAAGCGCAGCGAGTTGACCATGGCGACCGCGGAACTCGCACTTCTCGAGGCGATCGCGGTCACCGCGCCGCCGGCGCAGCGTGCCGAATATGCGCGGATCAACGCCCGCACGCTGCTCATGCAGGACCGGCTCGACGAAGGGTTGCGCTGGGCCGAGCAGGCGCGGGCAACCGCGGAACTCGCGGGCTATTCCGGCGCCCACAAGCGGCTCTACGAGATCGAGTACGTCTATGCGCTCGTCGCGAACGGCCGCTACGACGACGCCATCACGGTAGCGGACGAAGCCGTCGCGGAACAGGACGAGCGTCAGCGCGACGTAATGCTGGCCATTCGCGATGCCGTTCGCTTTCTCGCTTCCGGTCTCCGCGATATCACGCTGCTCGACGCGACGCTCGCGCGCGCCGCGCGCATGAATTTCGTCAACCTGCTGTCGCGGGTGCGTGGCGGCATCGCATGCCTGTGCCAGGTGGCGCTCGCGCGCGGAATGCACGTGGAGTTCGTCCGGCGCGTGATCGAGGCGCAACATCTTGCGCCGCCTGCGAACGCCGGTGACGAATGGCCGTGGCCCGTCCGGGTGCGCACGCTCGGTGGCTTCGAACTCGACATGGCGGGTGCGCCCTACCGGCCGTCGCACAAGACGCAGGACAAGCCCCTCGAACTGTTGAAGCTACTGTTGACCTGTCGCGCGTTGGGGCGCGCATCGGCCGACCGGGACTGGATCGCCGAGCGGCTGTGGCCGGACGCGGAAGTGTCCAATCCGCGAAAGTCGCTCGAGATGACCCTGTCGCGCTTGCGTCGGCTCCTTGGCGACGATAGCGCCGTGCTGCTGTCGGAAGGGCGCGTGCAATTGTCGCCGATGCGGGTGTGGAGCGACGTCGATCCGTTGCTGCAGGCGCTGCGGCACGCGGGCGTGCACAAGGACGGGAAGGCCCGTGGCATGGCGAACGTCGCCACTGCGGCAGTAGCGGATATCACCGCCGTGCTCGACCATTACCACGGTCGGTTCCTGCCCGAGGACGGAGATGCGCCGTGGCTCATTGCCGGACGCGAAGCCATCGCGGGCGCGGTGCGCTCGGCGCTGCTGATCGCCGATGCAGTGCTCGATGGACGTGCGGACGATTCTCTGATCCCGGCACTCGAGCGCGCGCTCCTCGCCGATCCGACGTCGGAAGATCTCGGGCGTGCGCTAATGCGCGCGTGGCAGCGTCGGGGTGAGCACGCCGAAGCGATACGTGTGTATCGTCGGCTGCGCGAGATGCTTTCGGTCATCCTCGGTTTGCCGCCATCGCGGGAGACCGAGAAATTGCGGGTCGATGTCTACGCCAGCGTCGCTGCGGCCGACACGCTGGAGGGCGCAGCAGCGATCGCGCCGGATCGCGCAGGCCGATAACGCCAGGAGCGAGGAAGATGCCAACCGACAGCACTGATGCATGGAATGCGCTGCAGGCAAGGCTTTGGTCTGCGTCGAAAATGCTGGGCGATGCGGAAGCGGCCTACAACCGGGCGCAGGCAAATGCCCGAAACCTCGTGAGCGACGCCGAGCAGTCGCTCACCCGCGCAATCAACGAGGTGCGAAAGGTGTTGGATGTGATCGCCAGCACGCCCCCCGGCACCTATCCGAACAACATCGATCATCCACCGAGCTGAACGAGGGCGCGCGCCGTGGCTTGGGTCGTCAACCCCGTGGCGCTCGCGCGCATGATCGCCGAAAGCGGCCATGACGTGCGCGATCACGCCGCCCTGGACGCGTTGTTCCGCCATGCGTTCGGGTCGGATACCGCCGGCGTGCTGTACGGCAGCCGACAGGCGCCAGGAATCGTCGCGCTATTGCAGGCGATCGCGCACGACGCTCGAGAACCGAAAGCGCTCGACGACATCCTCGTAGAACCGCAGGCGCAGGCGCTGGCCGGTCGGCTCGGCCGGGAATGCGTCGCGCGACTGCTGCCGTTCATCATTCGAGTGCGTGACGCTGCATTCGCTCCGCCGCAGACTGGCCCGATGGCGGCCGCGATTCCGGTCATCGGGCACTACGCGACGATCGGGTCGCTCGAGCAGGCCGGCGTGTCGTGGCTCGATCCCGAGCAGGGTTGCACGAGCGACTGCTATCTGATCGCCGCGATGATCGCGATTGCCTGGTCACGGCCTCTCGCCTGGCGTGCGCGGCTTGCCGCGGCGACGCAGGGGAGCAAGACTCCCGGCATGCTGCGCATCGCGTTACATGGGAACTCGGAGACCGATCCGGACTTCGCGCCGTTCGACGTTCCACCGCGTGTACCGCTCGATCCTGCCAATAACCTCATCTATGCGCACTCGGCGCAGAGCGACGAGACGTGGCCGGCACTGCTGGAGCGCGCGTTCGTTATGCAGGTGTGCGGGTGCACCGAGCGCGAGCCGACGGTCGACGACTACCGCGATGCAGGCGTCGCCCCCGCGTCACGCGAGCCGCACGTCGCCGCCCGCATGTTGATCGGCGGAACGCCGGGGTTGGCAATCTCGCTTTCCGATCCGCGTGATCCGCTGTCGAAAGCCGTCTTCGATCGCTGCGACGCCGGCATGACCCGTTATCCGATCATGGCGTGGACATGGCCGCAGCAACATCCCGCCATCGATGCGACGCTGTGGGCGGCGAGCGGACTTCTCTGGGACCATGCCTACGCCGTGCTCGGCACGGTGGAGGACCACGGCGACCGGCATCTCGTGTTGCGCAACCCGTTCGGCATCAACGCGAAGCCGGCCGGGTGGCGCGAGGGCGAGTGGCGGGATGGGGCGCCGCGAAACGGTGGCGTGCCGATCCCGCTAAATCGGAACGGCGTATTCGCGCTCTCCGCCGATCGCTTCGACTATTGGTTCCATCGCACCGGCTGGGTGGAATCGCCGCCGGATGGCTAGGACGTCAGGCATCGCGCGGCGCAAAGAGCTCATGACGCAGCTGCGCGTGCCGCTTGCGGTCGATCGCTGTTGCGACGTCGGAACGCCGCATGATCGCGACGTGAATGCGACCTTCGCAGACCTGCTCCCGGCTGTCCTGTGCGTGGACATGCACGACGGCCTCGGTGTCTGCGTTGCGTTCGATCCATCCGGTGATGTGGATCTCGGCGCAGGGCGCGACCGGTGCGCAATGCCGACAATCGACGCGGACGATCACGATGACGGCGTCCGGTGCATCGAGCAGGTGCTCCAGGCGATGTACGCAGGCAAGCTCGAGGAGCGCGAGCAGTTGCGCCGGCGTGCCCGAGACATCGGGCACGCCGGCCGGCAACGTGCAGCGCTCGTCGAATACCAGCAGCGCCAGCGCGCCGAGGTTCACGGCGCCTCCGCCTTGTCGAACCCCGGCGCGTCCGGCGTCTGCGCCCGTCCTGGCTGAAGCGATCGGTCCGGGGTGTCGTAGACGCCGGCATCGCCGTGCACCAGCACGGGCCACAGGACGATGCCCGCTAGCAGGGCCAGGAACAGGATCACCGCCACCATCTGGCAGCGGGCGATCCAGCGGCGGTCATCGTCGCTTATGCCCTTGATGGCATCTTCGCGGCTCAACATGGTTGCTCTCCTCGTCGAATCCGGCATGTGGCCGGTACGAGGACAGCGTGCGGCGCCGGCACCCACGGATTGCCCACGGGTTGACGATCCGGCACCGCGCGTTACATCGGACGGATTGTCAGACCCATTTCGCGCGACGGAAGCGCAGGAACAGGATCGCGTCGATTGCGACCATGCAGAAGATCGCGAGCGGATAACCGACCGACCAGTTGAGCTCGGGCATATTCTTGAAATTCATGCCGTAGATGCCGGCGATCAGCGTCGGCACCGTGATCAGTGCGCCGTACGCGGCCAGCCGCTTCGTCACTTCGTTGTCGGAAATTCCGATCAGCGCGAGGTTCACCTGGATTGCGGTCGTCAGCATTTCACGCGTGCTTTCGATCGTGCCGTTGATGCGCGCGAGATGGTCGTAGACGTCGCGGAAATATTCCTGCGTGCCGAGGCACATCTGCGGGACGCGCCCGCCGAACAGCTTGCCCACCGCCTCCATCAGCGGCGCGACCGCGTGCTTCAGCGCCATCAGCTCGCGCTTCAACGCGTACAGCTCCTCGATCTTGCGTCGGGTTGCCGCGCTTCCGAAGAGCTGCTCCTCGGCGGTCTCGAGGCGCGTCTCGAGCTGGTCGAGCACGGGGAAATAGCGATCGACGACGTTGTCCAGCAGCGTGTAGAACACGAAGCCGGCGCCGTGACTCAAAAGCTCGGGCTCGCGCTCCGTGCGTGCGCGCACCGCGGCAAAGCCGATCTGCGTGCGATGACGAACGGTGAGCACATAGTTGGGACCGACGAAGATGTCGATCTCGCCGATGTTGAGCTCGTCGCTGCCATCCGCGCTCTTGACCATTTCGGCGGGGTGCAGCACGGCAAATAGCGAATTGCCGTACTCCTCGATCTTGGGCCGCTGATGACCCTTGCGCGCATCCTCGACGGCGAGCTCGTGCAGGCCGAATTCCTGCGCCATCTCGTCGAGCTCCTCGATCGTGGGCTCGAACAGCGCCACCCAGATCAGGACATTCGGCCGGTGCACGTACTCGCTGATGTCGGCAACGGGGATGTCGGCGATCTTGCGGCCGTTTTCGTAAGCGACGCAGCTGACGAGCATGGTAGGGGCGACGTTGACAGGACGCCATCATAGCGGTGGCGGCGGCAGCGGGCCAGTGCCCGCATGACGACGCAGGCGGACGCGTATCGCGTGCGCCACGGGGTAAGATCGAAGGCTCAGCCTCGTTGTCACGCACCTGCCGCGTCGCGGCAAACGAAGCACGCCATGATCATCACTTCGCTGCTCGACACCGATCTCTACAAGTTCACGATGATGCAGGTCGTGCTGCATCATTTCCCGGCCGCGCAGGTCGAGTACCGGTTCAAATGCCGCAACGGCGGCGTCGACCTGCAGCCGTACATCGGCGAGATCCGGCGTGAGATTGCGGCGCTGTGCCGGTTGCGCTTCACGCGCCGGGAGCTCGATTACCTGCGCAGCTGGCGCTTCCTCAAGAGCGATTTCGTCGACCTCCTCGGACTCTTCCAGCTCGACGAGCGGTTCATCCACGTGCGCGCGCTGCCCGACAGCCCGGGCGAGATCGACATCGCGATCAAGGGGCCGTGGCTGCACACGATCATGTTCGAGGTGCCA
>Ga0308173_10000746_pt1 | contig 14688 bp, 13 predicted proteins | sample PhyPR1_FD_203716 | JGI IMG/M metagenome (GOLD analysis project Ga0308173, IMG submission 203716) | Soil microbial communities from UC Gill Tract Community Farm, Albany, California, United States - DLSLS.P.R1 | ecosystem: Environmental > Terrestrial > Soil > Agricultural land | place: USA...
TCCCCGCGTCGTGGTTGCGCCGGCCAATGTCGAAGATTGCTTTTATACGGCTATCGAGGCGGTAAACATCGCCCGCAAATACAATGTGCCGGTCCTGATCCTCAGCGACCAGGCGATTGCCACGCGCATTGAAGCTTTCACCGAGCCGAACCTGGAAAAAGTTTGCCAGGATATTTCGCCCGACTTCACGCCGGTGGCCGACCATAAGCCGTACGACCTCGCGGCCCCTGAAGGGTTTACCCCGCGGGTGGTTCCAGGAACGCGGATCGAAAGCGGCCGTTATCCTATTGCCACGGGCCTCGAACATGACGAATTAGGCCACCCGACCGGTTCGCCCAAGCTCCACATGCAAATGACCGCTAAGCGCCGCAAGAAGCTGCAAGCGCTCGGCGCATCGTTGCCCATTCCCAAAGTTTATGGGCCGCCTGAAGGGAACATCCTCCTGATCGGTTGGGGTTCCACCCAAGGCCCGATCAAGGAAGCCGTGGACCGCGCCCGCGCGGCAGGCGACAGCGTCTCTTCAGTGCACATCAAGCATTTGAATCCGCTCCCGCCCGGGCTGGAAAACATCTTTTCCGGTTTCAACCACGTGCTCGTGGTCGAGATGAACGACGAAGGCCTGTACGGTTATGGGCAATTGGCCGGCCTGCTGCGAGCACGTTATTGCGATCCCAAGATTCGCGGCATTACGAAAACAGATGGGTTAACCTGGAAAGTGAAAGAAATCCTCGAACGCGCCAAGACGAACGTCGCCGCTGGTTTGAGCAAAATGTAATCTAATTCGTTTCAATTTGAGCAATATGAGTTCCCCCGTTTCTGAAATTCCCGTTCGCAACGGCAACGTCGCCGGCAACCCGCCCGCCGCGCCGTCTGTATCTGGTGAGCGTAAAGGCCTCACCAAAAAAGAGGTCGCCGCCGACCACCCGACGTGGTGCCCAGGCTGCGGTGATTTTTCCGTGCTCGCTCTCTATTTCAAACTGATCGAGAAGCGAAAAATCTGGCATGAGAAGATTACCACGGTTGCCGGCATCGGCTGCTCGAGCCGCTTCCCGTACTTTGTTCAGGCTCACGGCGCGCACTATATCCATGGCCGCGCGCTGCCGTTTGCCAGCGGAATCTCGCTCTCGCGTCCGGACCTGCACGTATTTGTGTTCGGCGGTGATGGCGACGCATTTTCGATTGGTGGCAATCACTTCAATCATACCGCGCGCAAGAACATCAAGATGACCTATGTGGTCATGGATAATTGGGTTTATGGCCTGACCAAAAAACAAACTTCGCCCACTTCACCACTCGGCTTCAAGAGCAAGACGGACACCTGGGGCGCGGTGGATTATCCCATCAACCCGATGAAGCAGGCGATTGCTGCCGGAGCAACGTTCGTTGCTCGCACAACGCATTCGAATCCCACTCACGTTCTCCAGATGATGGAAGCTGCGATGGACCACGAAGGCTTTAGCTTTGTCGAATGCCTGAGCGAGTGCGTGGAGTTCTATGAAGGGGCTTTCGACGCTTCCAACCCGCGCAAAGGCGGCGTGTTCAATCTTATTCCCCAGGAGCATGATGTGACAGATGAGTTGGCCGCTTACAAACTGGCCGATGCGGGATTTCCGGGCCATTTCGGGATCTTCTACAAGGTGAACAAGCCGACCAAGAACGCCAGGGAAGCGGCCGTGAACACTAGCATGATGGAAAAGGTAAAAGGCCTCAAAGACTGGCAGATTTTACAAAAGAGCTTCGACCGGCTGAAATAATGCCCATTTACGAATACGCCTGCCCGAAGTGCCGGGTCGTCTTTAATTTTCTCTCCAAACGGCTGAACCCGAACCGTCTTCCCGTCTGCCCAAAGTGCGGGAACAAAAAGATGGAGAAGCAGTTGAGCCAGTTTGCAATGACGCGCGGCTTGCAAGAGCCCGCCTCGAAAACCGATGGTGAAGGTGGTGAGGGAATGCCCGATTTCGAGGACCCACGTGTTGAACGCGCGATGATGGAGCTCGAGCGCGACATGGAGCACATGGACGAAAATAATCCCAGGCACATGGCGCAAATGATGCGGAAAATGAAAGACATCATGCCGCCAGGAGCCGTCCCCAAAGAATTGGACGTGGCCATTAAACGCCTTGAAGCAGGCGAAGACCCCGAAAAAATCGAAGAAGATATGGGCGACATCCTTGGCGATTTCATGGGGGGCGAGGAAGAAGGCGGGCCAGGGGGAGGAGGCGGATACTCTCACGACAGCGGCTTGTACGATTACTAAATTAAAGGATGCCCCACATCCACGAAAAGATTGATTTCACCGTTGCGATTTTCATTGTTCACCAGGGCAAAGTCCTCCTGATTCATCATCAAAAACTGGATAAATGGCTGCCGGTCGGCGGACACATCGAACTGGACGAAGATCCGGAGCAGGCAGCGCTCCGGGAGGCGAAAGAGGAAAGTGGCCTCGAAGTCGAATTGCTTGGCGAGCGTCCTCCTACTACCGGTCCCGGCACTCGCGCGTTGTTGGCTCCGCGCTTCCTCGATATCCATCGCATCACCGACACCCACGAACACATCGGCATGATTTACTGGGCGAGGCCAAAGAATGGCGCAGTCACATTGGCGGCTGCCGAACATCACGACATCCGCTGGTGCTCAAGCGAGGACCTGGATTCGTTAGACCCGGCAATGTCGGATGCCGTGAAGTGGTACTGCAGGCAAGCGTTACAGGAAATCGGAGCACCGCCTTTGCATAAGGCTAAACACAGCCCGATTAACGTTTGACACTCTTTGCTTTGAAAAGTAATTTACCGAAAACTAGAGTTTATGGCTGAGAATATTCCCAATACGCCTGCCGGTGCTGTTCCTCCCAAGAAAGAGACCGGAAAGGTCCAACCCAAGAAGGAAACGGTCCGGATTAATCTGCCGCCGAAACCCTCAGCCGCTCCGACAATCAAATTGCCGACGCTCCCGCCAGGGGGGCCAGCGGGCGCGCCACCTGCGCCTTCGGCTGCTTTTACCACCGCCGCTCCGACTCATGCTCCCGCCGCTCCGCGCGCCGGAGCCGCTGCGCCGACGGCTGCCGCCGCGGCAGCGCCCCGTCCGGCTGCACCTGCACCGCGTCCCGCTCCCGTGGCCATGGCGCCACGCAGCAGCGCGCTCGATACCGCGCTGGCAATCGCCGCTGCGATCATCGGGCTGGCGGCGGTCGGCACAACCGCTTACATGATTTGGGGCCTGCCCAATCTGTAGAAAACCTCGTAAAAACCGCGTTTGTCGTCCCCGGGTTGCGTTCTCAAAGAATCGCGTTAACTTTCGTGCATTATGGCCGCTGCTAATATCGTCAATCTCACACAGGACAATTTCGCCACGGAAGTGCTCCAGGCCTCGACGCCGGTGCTGGTCGATTTCTGGGCTGAATGGTGCGGACCGTGCAAAATGATCTCGCCCATTCTGGACGAATTGGCTGGCGAGTACGATGGCAAAGTCCGCATCGGCAAAGTGAACATCGACCAGGAGCAAGGCCTGGCCGCTCAATACGGCATCCGCGCCATCCCCACGCTGCTCCTGTTTCAGAAAGGCGAAGTCGCCGAGCAGATCGTGGGCCTCAAGAGCAAACGTGACTTGAAGAATAGCTTCGATCGGGTCGCGGCCTGAGTTCTGTCCATAGTCCCGAGTCCACAGTCCACAGTCGAGAGGCAGAAACCGATCTGAGGCAAAGATCTGTGGTGAGGAGGAAAAGCTTTTTTATTTTTTGGTTACCAGGGGTGGCCGGAGCGGTTGCAGTGGCACAGTTCATGGTTCTAAGAATCTCACTCATTTAACAGAATCATTGGGGGACAGAATCATAGGGCGACATAGCCCTGACCAGGGTTAGAATTTGTTCCACTTTCCAAGTTTAAAATAGGTTAAAATTCCTGCAGGTTTTTTTCACCGCGGACCAGCAGACTGTGTTCCGCTCCTCACCCATATAGGTGCACCAAGGCTGTGCGATGCCGCACAAAAAGAGAAAATATTTGAAAAAGTTTAGGGTCATGTGGAGTTTCAACAGAACGGAACGAAGACAACGAAGGAAGAACCCAGACACGCGGCCCGCTCGGGCACTGTGGTCATCCTTGGACTCGGCGTGCCAGGGTTGACGAGGCACAAAAGGGGCTTAGGCTTGAAGCAAGCAAATGAAAGCGCGGCTGCTCACTCAGATTTCCTTCGTTGGCCCACCGCCGCTTCCTCCAAAAACAGCGTCATTTGCAGGTGATTTGCCCCCGAATGGTCCGAGGCGTCCCACCCGAAGCTCGGGCAGCCATGGCAGCATGCCCGACTGGGTCTACTATTGCTGATGGTTCGAGTAATGGCCATCGTTGCCATGTTCGCCACCTGGGGACTTCACTTTATGCTCGATGGAATGTGGCCTGTGACCCACAAGCTTTGGATATGCACTGCAATGGGTTGTGCGGCGATTCTTTTAGGAACCGTTCGACAATTCCGCCGGGGACCGACTCCACTCGTCAGAGGTCCTGTCACATTTCGCCAGGCTATGTGTGTTGTTTCAATCTGCATTGCCTTTGGAATTTTCTTCCAGTGGGTGTCGCGTGGATGGGATCTTTGGAAGTGAGCATTAGTGTCCAGCACTTGCGCAAAGGGCCTCAATTCCTCTCCATCCGTTCTGCCGTATAAAGTGTCCGTCCGTCGACCGATCCTCCGAGGTTCTAACTCCGGCTCTCGTTTGTAATAGACCAGGCTCAAGGCTGAGCATTAGCCTTCCCCGTCGGTCCCGGATTCTGCGAACGAGTCTAAATGAGCAGGCCACAAATAACGGCCAGGAACAAGGATACAGCCTTGCGCGTAGTACTCGTGCTCGCCGTCTTGCTGATGTTCTGCCTGCCTTTGTGCCTTTTCTTCAGCGAGTTGGTGTCAGCGCATCGGCAGTATCTAATCAACACGAGCTATGAGCCGGTGAATGCGATAATTATCGCTTCGTCCGTGGACCGTTACAAGGGATCGAAGGGCGCCATCCATTACTCGCCCAGAGTGCGTTATCGATACGACATCGGCGGCAAAATGTACGACTCGGAGAGATTGATGGCGGTGTACGTTTTGGGAGACGAGGAGTGGGCGCAGGGGATCGTGGACCGATACAAAATCGAAACGGACGCAACGGCGTACTACGACCCGCGTGAGCCGAGCCGAGCGGTACTGCTGAAACGGTTCAGCTTCAGTCCGTATTTTCACATGCTGATGATGAGTTTCGCGCTCACGGGAGGAAGCTTTCTCATGCTGAAGGTGTGGACGGAAAGGAGCCGGAGCGTCACTGCCACAGGGAAAGGCTGGTATGAAGTCCCGCCCAAACTGGCGGCGAAACGAAGGCTGGTAATCGCCGCAGTCTGCAGCGCGATTTGGTACGGCCTTGGCGCGGTGTCGATTGCTCATTACTTAACGTTTGTTCCCGGACCACACCCGAGCTGGTCTATGACGCGGTTTGAGATTTACGGGCTATTGGGATTGGTGCCGCTCGGCTTTTTGATTCGCTATCTGTCGATGAGGCGCAAACTCACGCATGCGCGCTCATTGATCGATCGGCCCCGCTCCAATTCCGTTACGGGAACGGGCCAATGAAGCTCGTCTATAGTCCGCACTATAACATCACGTTCTTCGGGATTGAACGAGTGCACCCGTTTGATTCGAGAAAATATGGAAGGGCGTGGGCAGTTCTGAAACAGGAGTTTGGGCAGGGGTTGATGAACCATCATGTTAAGGTGGAGAGGCCCGTAACGGAACAGGAACTGCTCGCCGCGCATACGCCCGAATACCTGGCGAGCCTGCGTTCATCAACGACCCTTGCGCGCGCGCTGGAAATACCGCTGCTCAAGTTTCTTCCGGCGTGGCTGGCACGTTGGCGGGTTCTTCGGCCAATGCGCTGGGGTGTGCAGGGTTCCATCCTGGCGGCGAAAAGCGCGCTGGAAACTGGGCGGGCCATTAATCTTTCGGGCGGCTATCATCACGCCAAACCAAATCAGGGCGAGGGGTTTTGCATATTTTCCGATGCCGCGATGATCGTGCGCCGATTGCGGGCTGAAGAGCGATTGCTGCCAAAAGACGCGGTGGCTTACGTTGACCTTGATGCGCATCAGGGCAACGGAGTATGTCAGCAGTTTCGCGCTGATCGGCTGGTGCGGATCTTCGACATGTACAATCGCGACATCTACCCACGAAACGATTCCGAGGCGCGGGAGCGAATCGATTGTGATGTTCCGCTTCAATTCAACTGCACCGGCGCGCGGTATCTGCGACTGCTTCGCGAGCGGCTGCCAGCATTCCTGGACGGATGGAGCGATAACCCGCGGCTCTGTATCTACAATGCGGGAACGGACCCTTATGTCCACGACCGGCTTGGAGGCTTGTGTTTATCCGCGGCAGATATTCTGGAACGCGACCTTTTTGTGTTCGAGCAAGCGGCCGCCCGCAAAATTCCTGTGGTGATGCTGTTAAGCGGCGGTTATAGCAAAGAGAGCTATCGGCTGGTGGCGGCCACTGCCAAGGCACTGCTTCGAGGTGGATGAACCAGCCGCCGCCGTGAATCCAAAACATCACCGGCGCGTTCCTCGGCCGAACCCACTGCTACATTATAGAGAGTGACAGTATCTTTCCGCTTTTGATCTTGAATTGATAATTAAGTGTGACGGGGCTTCCGGGGAAGTTGCCGGTGACATTTACGAGCAACGCCGTCTCATCGTCCCCCTCGCGCATTCTGAGCGGTTCGAAACGGGACTCGAATTTTGCAATAGTGTTGGCAATCCAGTCTTTAATGAGCTTTTTTCCGCTGATCGTTTGATTTTGGTCGCGAACGGTAGCGCTGGAGGAAAAGCAAGCGAGGACGGCTGTCACATTATGAGTGTTGCTGGCGTTGATGTAATCGGCGATGACCTCAGGCAGCTTCAGGTCCATACTATAGTCCCCGGTTATCCTCTCGGGAGGATACTCCTCTCAACCGTCTGCATACGAAGCAACATCGGCTACGTTCTGAGCAGAACTCGCGCCACCTGATCCCACTTTCCACTCATCTGCTGGATACTTTCTTCAACGCGCAGGTAGCGCGTGAACGGCGTGTTAATATCCAGGTCAAGCAACCCAGCAAATCTCCGTCGGAGCGCGGACATTCCTGTCGACATCCCTGTCCGCAGCAAGCCACGAATGTTTGACTTGCTCTCGAAAATCCGAGCACCCCCCTACCTGGCACGTTGCTGCGGACAGGCATGTCCGCGCTCCGAATCTGGGGTGAAATTATGAGCGGGGCCGTTGCCGTCCAGCGTGGGCAAGCAGCGTTGCTGCGGGCTAAAGCGCCGTGGTTTGCGTAAGCTCCGAACAGAAATGTTCGATAACGCTTGTGCGCGGGTGGAGCGCTGCCTCGGTGGGATGCCACTCCACTTCGGCAAGGTTGGCGGGCTGGCTTGGTTGACACGACCAGGAAGTCACATGCGGGTGGATCAGCGACTCAGGCTGCAGCGTCGCCAGCCGCACAGCCTCCGGAAAAGCCAGGCCGCCCGGGCTGACCGCCTGGGCGACCAGCAACGGCATCGTCGCGACCGACCCCGCCAGGTAAGGCGTGCCCGCCAGCACGACCTTGCCGTCCTTCGTAAGTTCCGCCTCGCCCCCGCGGCGCATGTAACGGCCCGGCGGCATCCCGGCCAACTCGTTAACATCGGTCACCAGGATGCTGCGCTCCCGGCCTTTGGCGCGCAGCATGCAACGGAGGGTTGCCGCGGGAAGGTGATGGCCGTCCGCAATAAAAGTGGCCCAAAGCCGGTCATCCCCGAGCTGACGCCAGATGTAATTCGCCAGGCGAGGCAGCATAGCATCGGAGCCGTTGCCTAAATGCGTGCACACGCGCGCGCCCGCGAGAACGGCGGCTTCCAGCGTTTCGTCATCAGCGCGATGGTGTCCCAACGCGACGACCACGCCCCGGCTCGCGACGTGCCGGATGAGTTCCAAAGCCCCCGGCCGCTCGGGCGCGAGTGTGAGCATCACGAGCCGGCCGGCTGCAGCAGCGTGCAGCTTCTCATAATCGGCGATGCTGGGAGCGCGCAAGTATTCCTTGCGATGAGCCCCGCGCGGTCCGTCTTCGGGGCTGATGAACGGCCCTTCCAGGTGAATGCCCGGGCACATGGCCCGGAGCAGTGGGATGCGCTCGATCGCCTCCGCGAGCACCGATAGCTGATGGCAGAGCGTTTCAAGATCCGCGGTAACCACGGTTGGCAGGAAGCGCGTGGTGCCGGTCCGTAACAGGGCGCAAGCAATGTGCTCGACGTCCTCGCTCGTGACTTCGGGCGCGGAGAAGCTGCGTCCGCCAAAGCCGTTCACCTGGAGGTCAAAAAAACCAGGCACGAGCCAGCGCTGTGCGCCAGCGGACTCAGGCAACGAAGCAGCGGGCGTGATGGAGGCGATGCGGCCATCCTCAATTGCGACGCGGACCGGGTTTCCGTCCGGAAAGAGCCGCCCTTCGAGAACGATTGGTCCGCGAGCCGACGCCATCTCAGGACACCCTCTGCGCTCGCTTCACCAACTCCGACCGATGCGCGTACACTTTCCCAAAGGCATCGGCGAGCGTCTGCATGTCGGCCTCGGTGCCGAGCAGGAGAGCGTGAGGCATGAAGATCCCCCGCTCGCGGCAGGCTCGCTCTGTAGCCGGGCACCGCTCGGCATACTGGAGCCAGTCGGGAAATTGCTTCACGCCGAAGGCGAAGGCGCGCTCGCTGAGTGCCTGCTGCATGGTCGCAAACGCGGGATTCCGGTAATTCGCCCAGCCGTAGCCCAGGGTCGCAGGCACGCCTTCGGCGCGGAGCGCCTCGAGCACGACGTCACGGTGAAGGCCATCCCACCCTTCGCCCGTGAACGTCAGAATCAACACGGAAAGGCATCGCTGAGTGGCATCAGGACGCAGCTTGCGAGGGATGAGGCCGGGAATTCCGGCTATTTTCGCGAGGAAGGAATCGTAATTACGCTGCCGGGTGCGGCATTGCTCGGCGAGCCGGCTGAGCTGGGCGCGGAGGACAACGCCCTGAAACTCGCCCATTCGGTGGTTGTGCCCGATGCGCGGGTGTTCATACCAGACACCGGTCTTCGAGCGTCCACAGTTGCGATAGGACCAGATGCGCTCAGCCAGTTCGTCGTCCTGAGTTGCGCAGGCTCCTCCTTCGCCGGCCGTAACGACCTTGGAGGCCTGAAAGCTGTATGTCGCTGCGTCGCCGATACCGCCGGCCGCTTTGTTGCCGCGCAGAATCGAGCCAGTGCCTTGCGCCGCGTCTTCAATGACTTTGAGATTGTGCTTTCGCGCGATGGCAAGGATCGCGTCCATGTCGCAGATCTCTCCACCGAGATGGACGACCTCGATGGCGCGTGTTCTCGGGGTGATGGCCTCTTCGATCCGGGCGGGGTCAATGTTGTAGGTGTCGGGGTCAATATCCACGTAAACGGGCAGGGCGCAGCGGTTCAGGATAGCGGAGGAAGTCGCGATGAAGGTGTAACCTGTCGTAATGACTTCGTCACCGGGTCCGACGTCGCAGGCTTGGAGGACGAGCTCGAGGGCGTTGGTGCCGCTCGTAACGGCGTAGCAGTGCTTTACGAAATGTGCAGCCGCGAACTCCCGCTCGAACTGCTCGACCTCGGAAACGTCGCTGCTGCTCGCGTCATCCGGCCTCGGGCCGCCGCCGTAGGCATAGAGCCACCATTTGCCGCTTTCAACGACGCGCTTCAGGCCGGCGGCCTCCGCCTCGTCGTGCCTGGGCCAGCGCAGCCACGGGCGCGTGATCACTTTATTGCCGCCGAGTAAAGCGAGTTGACTCATGCTTCTACTTTAGTTGCGAGTTCAGGAGCGGCGTTCTTGACCGTAGCCGATCGGCTCTGCCACTCCATCACAAGTCCGATGAGCGTCATGCCACCGCCCAGGGCCACATTCAACCAGCGTTGCACGCCCTCGCCCACCCACGGTGTGACCGCGAGCAGCATAAGGCCGATCAACGCAATCGAGATTCCCACGATTCGGAAAGGCGACATTCGTCCTTCGGCGGAGGTCTCCGGCGGGAAATCTCCCGGCAGCGAACCAATCGGCATCGTCAGGCGGTCGTGGAACTCGGCGGCCCGGTCCCGCTCGTCCGCGCCCACACGCTGCATCAAGCTGACCACCACCGCCGGTACGGTCGTGGCTAGCACTGCGCAGAGAATGATGAGGTTCTCCTTCTTCCAATGGAGCCCGAGGAAGGCAAACTGGCTCGGCAAATACCAGAGGAGCAGGAAAGCGGTCGCCAGCCCCACGGCGAAGCCGGTCAACACGCCGCGATTGGTCGCGCGCCGCCAGGTCAGACCCATCAGCATCGGGATGGCGACCGGCGCGGCAGCCGTGCTGAAGAGCGTCACCATGTTCCGGAACAGCTTGTCACTGCCGCCGCCTGACATGAACAACGCCAGCGCTATGGAGATCGCGCCCACAAGCAGCGTCATCAGCCGCCCCACGTGGACCAACTCGCGTTGCGACGCCTGGGGCCGGAGCAGCCGCCGGTACACATCCGTCGTAAGCACATTGGCGCAGATGTTGTAGTCCCCGCTCAAGGTCGACATGGTGGCGGCGAACATCGCGGCAATCATCAGCCCCATCATCCCGGGGGCCAGGAGTTGCGAGCATAGGACCGGATAGATATCGGTATCCCTCGCCAGGCCGGTGACGAACTGGCGGGCGGCCACGGCCGGCAGGATCATCAGCGGCGGCCCGATAAAATAAAGCACCACCACCAGCCACCCGACCTTTTGGGCGTCGCGCTCGGTAGGCACGCAATAGTAGCGCTGCACCAGCGGCCAGTGCAGAGAGCTGAAGCAGATCGACGCCAGCACCAAATTGCTGCCGATGTAAACCCAGTTATATTCCGGCGAGACCAGGTGAAAGAAGCCCGGCGGCGAATGGTGTATGACCGCCCCCACTCCTCCCGCGCGGATGAATGCCAGCGGCAGCAAAATCACAATCGCGCACGTCAGCACGATGAACTGCACAAAGTCAGTTACTGCCACCGCCCACAACCCGCCCATCAACGTGTAGGCCAGCATGATGCCGCCGGACACAATCATGCTCGTGCGCATGTCGAGGCCGAGGCCGACTGACAGGAACGTCCCCGTAGCAATCAGCTTCAGCGCGTCATCGAACACCCGCACCGGCACGCCGTGCCAGGCAAACAACTGCCGCACCGCCGGGCTGTATCGGCCCTCGAGGTATTCCACCGGGCTGTCGATGCGCGCGCGCCGCCAGCGCTTCGCAAAGAACGTCACGCTCACCATCGTGGCAGCCCCGCTGATCCAAAGCAGCGTCACCCCCACCCAACCGTAGCTGTAAGCCAGCGCCGAATACGCGATGAAGGCGTAGGCGCTGAAGCTCGTCATGTAAAACGACACCCCGCTCAACCACCAGGGAATCCGGTTGCCGCCGCTGAAGTAGTCCTTCAGCCCTTTCATGAAGCGGTAGAAATAAAATCCGATCCCAAGCATCAGGGCGAAGTAGCCCGCCACGATAAAGTAATCGGGGCCGGTCAAGACGCCTGCACCAAGGAGAGTCATTATGAACGAATAGCAGCCGAGCAAGACATAGTAAAGGCGGAGTCTTTAGCGCCCGAGACGGTAAACGTGCACCTCTTCCGGGCCGAACCAATCGGTGAATTGTCCCTTGCTCACTTCCACCTTGCGCGGGGATTCGTAAAGGACATCGCCCCCGGTCACGGCTGTCGGCAAGCCGCTGAACGTGACCTGCGCGGTTTCTCCTTCGCGTTTGCAAGCGAGGATGAAGATTTGCTCGCCCACCTCGCGGACGGTGAATTCGACGCCGGCGGCGCCTTCGGCTTTCACCGGCAACCTGGAATTTGCCGCGACCAACGCCGTGTGCAGCGGGCTGGTTTCATTTATCTCGGCCAACACCGGTTTGAGGACGCGCTCCCAGAACGTCCAATTGTAACCGAGCGGCCGGTCGCGCTCACTCAGTGTTTGCGCCACCCCGTGGCCGCCGCCGAAGTAGTTCACGCCGCGCGCGCCGTTGATAATTGCTTCATAGGTCATGAAGCGCTCCTGCGGAAACGTGGGGAAGCGCAACGTCTTGCCCTTCTTCGCCACACCGCTCCAGGCAATCTGCAGCGTCATCCACACTGGTTTGCCCTGCGCGGCTTCGACGATGATTTTCGTCCAATCCCCCACCATGCTGATTTGTTTATTGGGCCAGGTCGGCACATGCCCGCCCGGCGGATAACCAACCGGGAAAACGTCCATGCCCGTAATGTCCAGGTAAGCGTCGTAAGCCGCGTTGTCCGCGGCTGTTCCGCGCGGCGCCTGCAGCACGAGCACCGGATGATTCGGGTCAACTTCGTGGACCAGCTTATAGGCCGTCGCGATTGATTCAGGCGGTCTTTTGCCTTTCGTATTCATGTTTCCCCACTGCGGTTCATCCGCGCCTTTCCAACCGCCCAACGCGGGATGGTCTTTGAACATCTTCAGCATCTCCTTCAGCTTCGACTGACCCTCCTGGTCGTCCGGTTTCACGTAGGAAAGCTCGTCGCCCAACGTCAGCCAGACATTGATTTTCGCCTTGGCCAACTGGTCCATGTATTTGCGGGCCACGTGGAGGCCTTCGGGCTCCCAGCCGTGTTTGTCCCAGTAATCGCCCGGCGCCACGCGAGCGAAGTTCACGCCCGCCTTGCTGAACTCCTGCCACGCCGAGCCGCCGTTCGGCGTCTTGCCATCCACCGGCGGCAGGACGGCCAACGAGATGGGAAAGATCGTTTTGCCGTTGATGACCGTATTGTTCGCCGCGTCAAAGGAAACCTTTGTGGTCGCGCAGGCGGTGGCGCCAACAAGGCTCATCAAAGCTAACGCAGATTGAATTCGCATGATTGTGGCATGGTGCAGAATAAGTTGCTGAACGTAAAGCAGCCGCTCGCGCGCGAATTGGCGCTGGATGCCATTGGGCCCCTGACCGACCGTGCCAGGACAAAGGTCCGTTCGCGCTGGATAAGGCGTACACCCAGGAGGTAACGTGGGCAGATACACCGACGGTCCACGTTTTCACGAACACGGTGGTGATCACGAACACGGTGCCCGTCGTGACGGAGCGGACGAATGTGGTGTACGTCACTAATGAGACGAGTGGCGCTGTTTCGGGATTTGCGACGCGCGAGCCGATCGCGACGAATTACCTGACGGTAACGGCGACGAACTTGATTCCTGTATTCATGACGAACATGGTGCAGGTGCCGGTCACTAATCTGGTTGAGAGGCCGGGCGTGGAGGCAGCTATCAGTGCCGTCGGCTCTATCACCAATACCTTAGCGCCTGGTGTTGGAAGCATCGTGGCTCTGGCGCTCGGCGGCTTGTATCACGGGTATCGACAGGTGCGGAACCGGAAGGTGAACGAGGCGCTTGTCCAGGGTGTTGAAACTGCGCGCGCGGTCCTCACCACAACGCCTCAAGGGAAGGCGGCTGATGCGCAGTTGGTGAAGTGGCTCATGGACCATCAGCAGGAGGCTGGTGTGCTGAGCACGGTGTCTGACCTGGTGGATAGCTTCGCGGATAATCCGGCGGCCCGCATGACGGCGCAGGAAATCGCGCAACGGGTGCAGAAGGCGCAACAGCAGCCACCTGCGGTGCAGACGGCAGTGAGGGCCTGAACTTCTGTTGTTGCCTATGACGAATCCGCGAGCGACACAGGAGGGGCAGGTTTTCCCGGCGTGCGTTGATGCCGAGACCGCTGCGCGTTATTTGGGCTGGCCGCCATATTTTATGGCATTGCTCGCCCGGGCCGGGCATTTGAAGCCTCTGGGTAGACCGGCCCAGAATGCACGAAAGTGGTACGCGATGGTGGAATTGGAACGCGTGAGCCGCGACGCGGCGTGGCTCGATAAGGCGGTTCGCATTGTCGAAAAGTCTGTGCAGGACGCCGGTGAGAAGCGACGGGGCTACGGGCCGCGGGTGGCCCTTGCCCCGTCAGTCGGTTCTAACTAGCCGCTACGCGGTCGGAACTGCGGGCGATTCGCTTTTCTTTTCGTATTCCTCCAGGGAAGGGATCTTCACCAGAGCGCGCTTGGCGTAGGCGCGATGAACTGCTTTTGAGTTGTGGCCCAGCGCTTCCTGTGCGAAGCGCTCCGGGTAGCCGGCAGTGCGGGCGCGCTCGGCCCACGCGTAGCGGTAGCTGTGTAGCGAGACCCCTTCAATCTTGAGCTGCCTGCAGCGCTGCCGGAACTCGGTGGCGCGGTCGCCCGAACGAACGCTGGCGAGATATGGGAAGAGGAGCCCTTCGCTCGGAAGATCTTTGAGGAGGTTAAGTGCTTCGGTGCCCAGGTGGACCAACACAGGTACGCCAGTCTTTTTTCGCAAGAAGCTCACGGTGTTGTTTGCCCAGTCAATGTCTTCCCCGCGGAGCAACGCGAGGTCGCCCTGGCTGCCGCCCAGGTGCCAGCAGAGCTGGTAGAAGGTTTTGCGCTCGGGGTTGACCTCGGCGGCAATGATCTTCTGGTGCTCGTCGAGCGTGATGCCACGGCGCTCTTTGTACCTGATAGCAGGCCACTGGCGTTTCGGGATCACGGAGGCCGGGAGCCAGTTCATGTCGAGCGCGAAGTTGTGGAGCTTGCGCAGATGGACGTTGGTGGAGACCGTGCCGTTCTTCAGCGCTTCAAGGAAATGTTCCGCTTGCGT
>Ga0308173_10000747_pt1 | contig 14686 bp, 17 predicted proteins | sample PhyPR1_FD_203716 | JGI IMG/M metagenome (GOLD analysis project Ga0308173, IMG submission 203716) | Soil microbial communities from UC Gill Tract Community Farm, Albany, California, United States - DLSLS.P.R1 | ecosystem: Environmental > Terrestrial > Soil > Agricultural land | place: USA...
TGTCCTTCACGCCACCCATCGCTCGCGCGCCAAGCGCCTCGACGCGCGCCGTTTCGAGTGCATCGAATACCGCGCGCGCGTCCGCATCGATCGGGGCCACGCGGGCATGGAGCCCAACGTCGTGATGTCGGATCCGAAGCGCCGCCGCATCAGCCGCACCTCGCGCTTCGGCAACCAGCTTCGGCTCCAACGCGGGGCCTGGCGACGGAACGCGAGCCATCTTCCCGCTGGCCGATGCGGCCTCGGTCGCAAAAGCCACGTCGAGCTCAGCGTCGTGAGCGATTGCTCGCGCCGCGCCCGCGAGCGCGCGCCGGAATAGATCGATGCGCTCAACCATGCGTCTGCTCTAGCCGGGCAGTTTCATCTGCAAAAGTCCCGCACTGAGACACAGGTCAGAAATCAGAAATTGCCAACGACTTTAAATGGTTAAAAGACGTTGACTCTGTTGGCCTGCCGGTTGCAGGCTGCGAATCTTGCGCGTTCGTCCGGCTGCGTGGACACGCGTCTGTTTGAACAGGAGGGCAGTTTGAAAGAGAAGAGCATCACTCCGAGCAACGTCGATGCAACGGAGATCCGGACGCCAATGGGCGCGCTGACGCCGCTGCACGATGCGGCCACCTTTAATGCCTCGTTCCAGTGGGAAACCAATTCGGGACTCCCGACGCACGTCCAGGATCTCGTTGGCACTACGGTCAACGATAAGCCCGTGCTCCCGGAAGGCGCCAATGTGCCTGGAACAGTGAGTTGGCAGCTTGATGCCGGCTGGGCGCAGGACGTGTCCGACGGGGTGATTACGTATGGCTTCTTTGACGGCAACCACGCAGTCGGACTGAACAACAATCCGGCCTACGGTGAGGGCAAGGGTTATAGCCCGTTCACCGAGGCGCAGAAGACCGCAGCACGTGCCGCCATCCAAAACTGGGACGATCTGATCGCGCCGCAATTCGTCGAAGTGCCGCAAACTTCTAACGGCGTGAAGGAGTGGGCGCAAAAAACGACTGACATCCTGCTCGCCAACACGACTACCGGTCCGGCGCAGGCCTGGGCCTATTATCCCGGCTACGACCACCAGAACACGCGCGTCGCTGGCGACGTGTGGATTGCCGACCCACGCATCAACGCGTCGAACAACCAGTTTCTGCCTGGTCAGTATGGCCTGCAGACGCTGAACCACGAATTGGGACACTCGCTCGGCCTGTCGCATCCGGGTAATTACAACTTTGGTGACGACAATGATGGTGACGGCGTGCCGGATCCGATCAACTACACGGGCGACGCCCAATACTTCCAGGACAGCAATCAGTTCACGATCATGTCGTACTTCGACTCATACGAGACGGGTGCGCAGAACATCGACTGGAACGTCATGCGCTTCCTCTATCCGTCCACGCCGATGGTCGACGACGTCTATGTCGTTCAGCAGAAGTATGGTGCGGACATGACGACCCGCACTGGCGACACGACCTACGGCTTCAACGCGACCGCGGACGTGACCAACCCAGCAATGAGCTTCCACAAAGGTGAGATGGCGACCATCTTCACTATCTGGGACGCGAAGGGCACCGATACGCTCGACCTGTCGGGCTATTACACGCCGTCGGTCATCGATCTTCGTGAGGGCGCATACAGCAGCGCGGGCGGTTATGGCGCGTATGACGCGAGCTTGGTCGGGACGACGCCAACACTGGCGCAAATCAACCTGAACAATACTGCTGCTGGCTTGGGCCCACGTACGGCGCAGCTGTACGATATCTACTTCCACGGTGTGGCCGGCGTGAACGAAGGCATCAGCTGGAAGGCTATCACAGGCACCAACGACCAGTACCTGATGGGTCAGAACATCGGCATCGCTTATGGCGCGGTCATCGAGAATGCGATCGGCGGCCACGGCAACGACCGCATCAACGGCAACCAAGCGAACAACAAGTTCACTGGCGGCGACGGAGCGGACACGTTCGTGATCGCTGATTACAGTGGAACGTCGCCCGACCCAGCCAATCCCGCAGGCAAGACGATTGTCGATAACTCCGTCGACACCATCACTGACTTCCACACCGGCCAGGACAAGATCGATCTCACGTCGTTTGGACACCTGACGGCTGCGGACGTCAGCTACACCAGCGGCGATTTGCACTTCAGTGCGGCCGGCCATGATTACACGGTCCACCTGCTGGGCGCCTCGCTGGACATCACCCACGACATCCTGTTCGGCTAAGTAAGGCTGATCGACTGAGGGCGTCGCTCCAACCGGAGCGGCGCCCTTTTTCTTGTGTCGCTGTCAGGCCTTCGAGACCACGCTCTCAGGCAGGTCCTGGCTGAATACGCGCTGATAATATTCGGCGATCAGCGGACGCTCGGTCTCGTCGCATTTGTTGAGGAAGCTGACGCGGAAGGCGTAGCCGACGTCGCCGAAGATATGTGCATTCTGTGCCCAGCTGATGACGGTGCGCGGGCTCATGACGGTCGAGATATCGCCATTGATGAAGCCCTGCCGCGACAGCTCGGCCACCTTGATCATCTTGTCGACAATCTGCTTGCCGCCCGGATCGTCGTATTCGCCCGACTTGGCGAGGACGATCTGCGCCTCGACGGCGGCGGGCAGATAGTTGAGCGTCGTGACGATGTTCCAGCGGTCCATCTGGCCTTGGTTGATCGCCTGCGTGCCGTGATAGAGCCCGGTCGTGTCGCCGAGACCCACCGTGTTCGTGGTCGCGAACAGGCGGAACCACGGATTCGGACGGATCACGCGGTTCTGGTCGAGCAGGGTCAGTTTGCCTTCCGCCTCCAGCACGCGCTGAATCACGAACATCACGTCCGGCCGCCCCGCGTCATATTCGTCGAACACCAGCGCAACAGGGTGCTGCAACGCCCAAGGGAGCAGCCCCTCGCGGAACTCGGTAACCTGCTGGCCGTCGCGAAGCACGATCGCGTCCCGGCCGACGAGGTCGATGCGGCTGATGTGGGCGTCGAGGTTGATGCGGATCAGCGGCCAGTTCAGCCGCGCCGCGACCTGTTCGATGTGCGTCGACTTGCCGGTGCCATGATAACCCTGGACCATCACGCGGCGGTTCTTTGAGAAGCCGGCGCAGATCGCCAGGGTGGTATTCGCATCGAAGACGTACGTCGGATCGAGGTCCGGAACGCGCTCATCCGGCTCGCTGAAGGCCGGAACCTCCATGTCCGAGTCGACGCCAAACAGCTCTCGCACCTTCACGACCTTGTCGGGAGAAGCGATCAGGGTTTCTGCGCGGCTTTCGGGCTGAACGTTGGAAAGATCGGTCATGACTTCGCCTTAGGTGAAGGGCGCGTCTGCCTCAACGCTCAAGCGACTTTATCCGGCAACGGAAAGAGCGTCCTGAAACGATCGGCAAGCTCCAAGTCCCCCTCAACGCGGATCATCTCGAAGGGAGCGCCGCCGTGGATCACGGCGGTGACATCCCTCGGCGTACCCGTGAAGGTCACGGCGCAATCTTCGTGATCGCGCCGATCCACCTCCAGCCGCCCGTCGGCGACAGTCGCGACATAAGACGCATCGCCGAGGCGGAAACCAATTCGCGCACTGAAGCCCTCCGCGCGCTCCGGCGAAATCAGCGTCTGGAGCGACATGAGCAAGGACACGTGACTCATCGGCAAGGTCGGGTCGTGGAGCGGGCTTCGTGCCGCCCACCGGCCCAGCGAGGCGATGATCGGCACAGCCTCAAGGCCCCAGGGCGTCGCTTCATAGACTTGGACCGAAGCGGGTGGCGGAAGCTTGGTTTTCCGCACGATTCCCCTCGCCTCAAGCTCGGTCAGGCGCTGCGTGAGCACGTTGGCGCTGATTCCCGGAAGATCCGCCTTCAGCTCGGAAAAGCGGCGGGGGCCATAAGCCAGCTCGCGCACCACAAGCATAGCCCACCGCTCGCCGAGCAAATCCAGTGCATGCGCAAGTCCGCAAGCGTCCTCGTAGCGGCGCTTCTCTTCCTTTTTTCGCGAGTCGGTTAGTTTTTGTAACTGCACGGTTGTAATTTAGGACTTACGACGGCAAAAGACAAGCGAATCGAGTCGCTAACAGGAGGAAATGCGATGCCGCAGATGATTTTCGTGAACCTGCCGGTGCAAGATCTGGATCGATCGAAGGCCTTCTACGAAGCCATCGGGTTCCGGAACGAGCCGAAGTTCAGCAACGAAGCGGCAGCAATGATGGTGCTGTCGGACACCATCTCCGTCATGCTGCTCACTCATCCCTTCTATGCAACGTTCACCCGCAAGCCGATTGCCGACGCGCACAACAGCAGTCAGGTGATGCTGTGCATTTCCTGCGACAGTCCCGCGGACGTCGACAAGATTACCGACGCAGCGGGCGCGGCAGGCGGAAAGATCGACGTCTCGCAGGAGGACCAAACGAAGGGCGGGCCGATGTACGGCCGCGATTTTGAGGATCCCGACGGCCATCAATGGGAGCCGATGTGGATGGATCCGGAGTTCGCCGAGAAGGGCGCGCACCCGTGCGACGACGCCGCCGCAGCGTAACATTACCGCGCTAGGAGGGAAAAAATGCCAGTAAATCCAAACGCGGCGATCGAGATCACCGCATTCCGTTGGGTTCCGGAGTTCGCGCAGGGCGTCGTTCGTGACCTTCGCGTCCGCTGGGCGCTCGAAGAGGCCGGCCTGGACTATCGGGTCCGCCTGCTCGACCAGAACCGCCCGCCCGATTATTTGCTGGAGCAGCCGTTCGATCAGGTCCCCTGCTTCAAGGATGGCGAAGTCAGAATCTTCGAGAGTGGCGCGATCGTCCAGTACATCGGTGAGCAGACCGAAGTTCTTCTGCCCGCTGACAAGCAGGAACGATATCGGGCGATTCAGTGGACCTACGGCGCGCTGAACAGTGTCGAGCCCGCGATTCTAAACCTCCTCCTCATCGACATCTTCTACGCCGGTGAAGAGTGGGCAAAGTTGAGGCGCCCCGGCGCCGAGGACTTCGTGAAGGTCAAGCTGAAGCGGGTCTCGGACTGGCTCGGCGACGAGGAGTGGCTGGAAGGCCGCTTCACCATCGGCGACCTGCTGATGGTGACGGTCCTGCGCTTCCTTCGGCACACTGAGCTGGTTGCGCAATTCCCCAATCTCTCCGCCTATCTGAAGCGCGGAGAGGCGCGGCCCGCGTTCCAGCGCGCGCTCGCCGATCAGCTTGCCAATTACGCCGCCAATGAACCGCAACCAGAAGGAGCAGCAGCATGAGCTACGTGGACGGATTTATTCTCCCGCTGCCGAAGGGCAAGGAAGACGAATATCGTAAGATGGCGGAGATGTTCGCCGGCAAGGCCGAGAAACTAGGCGCGATCGCGAGTGTCGAATCTCTCGGCGACGGCCTGGAGCACGGCCACACGACCGACTTCTATCGGGCCGTGCAGGCGACGAACGATGAGAATGTCGTCTTCTCATTCATAATCTGGCCGGACAAACAAACGCGCGACAGCGCTTGGGAAAAGCTGATGGCCGACCCCGAAATGCAGCCGGGCGCACAGCCAATGCCGTTCGACGGCAAACGCATGTTCTGGGGCGGTTTCAAGCCGCTCATCAACACGCTGGAGAAAGTCACCGCGTAAACCCACCGCGCAATCTCACTTCAATGGAGGACGAGCATGACTGACGTCCGTACGGAACCGGCGCCGAACCCTGCTGAAACGCAGCAGCCGCAATCCCGCGGCGACTTCATCTGGTACGAGCTGATCACGCCCGATCCGACCGGAGCCAAGGCTTTCTATGACGCTGTAGTCGGGTGGAATGTCGAAGCGACGTCGAGCTTCCCCAACGGCTATCGGATGATCGGCCGCAGCGACGGAAAGATGGCCGGCGGCCTGATGCAGCTCAATGCCGAGATGCGACAGCACGGCGCGCGTCCGACCTGGCTCGCTTACATCAGCGTCCCCGACGTGGATGCATCGCTCGCATCGATCGAGCACGCCGGTGGCAAGGCGGTCATGCCCGCCTTCGACATCCCCGACGTCGGCCGGGTTGCATTGGTCGCTGACCCGCAGGGCGCCCCCTTCTACATCATGAAGCCCATCCCGCCGGCGAACGATCCCGACGCCGTCAGCGACGTCTTTTCACCCGATGCGCTACAACGCGTCGGCTGGAACGAGCTGCAGACCTCCGATGAGGAAGCAGCCCGCAGCTTCTACGGAAGCCAGTTCGGCTGGGGCAGCGACGAGTTCATGGATATGGGCGAGATGGGAGAGTACCGCTTCTGGGGCCACAACGGGACCCGGCTCGGCGCGCTCTTCAACGCTGCTAACGGGCAGCCGTCCCACTGGCGCTTCTACATCCGCGTGCCTTCGATCTCGGCTGCCCAGACAACCGTCGAGGCCAAGGGCGGAACGATCCACATGGGACCGCACCGGGTGCCGACCGGCGACTGGATCATCATCGGTTCCGATCCCCAAGGCGCGGAGTTCGCGCTCGTGGGCGGCGAATAAAGGGAGCAGAATATGGCTGACAAGATGACCACGTGCCTCTGGTTCGACCACGGCGAGGCGCGCAAGGCGGCTGAATTCTACGCTTCCACCTTCCCCGACACGCGCGTCGGCAAGGTCAACAAGGCACCGGGCGACTTCCCCGGCGGCGAAGAGGGCGTCGACCTGACGGTCGAGTTCACTCTGCTCGGCCGGGACTTCGTCGGTCTCAACGGGGGCCCGAACTTCAAGCCGAACCAGGCTGTGAGCTTCATGGTCGTGACCGAGGACCAAGAGGAGACCGATCGGTACTGGAATGCCATCGTCGGCAATGGCGGCGAGGAAAGCGCTTGCGGTTGGTGCAAGGACAAGTGGGGCTACTCCTGGCAGATCACGCCGCGCGTCTTGCTCCAGGCAACGACCAGTGCCGACAAGGCGGCCGCCAAGCGCGCGTTCGAGGCCATGATGACGATGCGCAAGATCGATATCGCGCCGATAGAGGCGGCGTTGGCCGGGTTCCCTGCCAATGCGTAAGCTGACCGGCGCTGTCATGGTATCGGTCGACGGCATCATGCAGGCGCCGGGCGGACCCGAAGAGGATCCGTCGAGCAACTTCGAGCTTGGCGGATGGGTCTTCCCCTTCTGGGACGACAGCGGGGACGCGCAGTTCGACAAGTTCCTGATCAAGCCCGACTACGACCTGCTGCTCGGCAGGCGGACCTACGAGATCTTCGCCGCTTATTGGCCCTACAATCAGGACAATCCGATCGGAGAGCGCTTTCAGCACATTAACAAATATGTGCTGACCCATTCGGACGAACCGCTCGCTTGGGACAACAGCGTCAGACTATCGGGCGACACAGCCGGCGCGATCCGGGAATTGAAGGAAAGCGAAGGCCGCGACCTCCTCATTCAAGGGAGCAGCACGCTCTACCCGCCGCTGCTTTCCGCGGGTCTCATCGACCGCTTCCTAATGATCACTTACCCAGTGCTTCTCGGCCACGGGAAGTCGATCTTCGACGGCACGCTGAGCCCAAGCCGGATGAAGCTCGTCGACCATTTCGTTTCGGAAAAGGGCGTAATTTTCAGGACCTACGAACCAGACGGCGATGTGACCACGGGGACCTTCGCGACGAAGGAACCGAGTGAAGCGGAAGTGGAACGGCGACAGAAATCCGCGCGGGAGGAAGTATGACCGAGTTGCGTCCAGCGCCCGAGCTTGCTGAAAAGGGCAGCAGGCCCTTTCCCAATGAGACCCCCGATTATCGAGCGGCCCGCACCGAGCTGCTGGCCGAAGAGATCGAGCTTCGCCGGCACATTCAGCGCGTCGCCGCACTCCGCCGCGAGCTTCCCGACGGCGGGAGCGAGGCCGGCGACTACCGCTTCCTTGACGCAGAGGGAAAGGAGCATCGGTTCGCCGACTTGTTCGGCCGGCACGATACGCTCGTCACTTATTTCTGGATGTACGGCCCAGAGCGCGAGCGGCCCTGCCCCATGTGCACGTCCTTCGTAGGCTCGCTCGATATTCCAGCCGTCGACATCGAACAGCGGGTCGCGCTGGCGATCATAGGACGGTCGCCAGTTTCGCGGCAGCTGGAATTTGCTCGAGAGCGCGGTTGGAAGAACCTTAGATTCTACCAGCCCGTCGGCGATGATTTCGCCCGCGACTATCGCGGCCTTCACGACGACGGCAGCGAATGGGCAATCTGCGCCAGCTGGACGCGCGAGGGCGATAAGGTCCGGTTGTTCTGGGCCGCAGAAGGCGATTTCGAGACCGCTGACCCCGGGTTCGATCCACATCTGGCGCCCGATCCGACACCGCTGTGGAACATCCTCGACTGGACACCCGGTGGCCGCGGCACCGATTGGTATCCCAAGCTGGAATATGGCGCATGAGCCTCGAACTCTACGGCCACCCCTTCAGCAGTTACACGTGGAAGGCGCTGATACCGCTCTATGAGAAAGACGTCCTCTTCACGTTCCGAAACATCTCGGGAAACGAATATCCCGAGAACGAGGCAGCGTTCATCGGCCACTGGCCCGTCGGCAAGTTCCCGCTGCTCGTCGACGATGGCGTGCCGATCATGGAGTCCAGCGTGATCGTCGAATATGTCGCGCCCGACCTGGTCCCGAACGACGCTGACGATGCCCGCGAAGTGCGGATGCTCGATCGCTTATTCGACAACCACGTGATGAGCCCGATGCAGGCGATTGTCGCGGAGCATATACCATTCCTGAACCCGATCCCCGACCAAACTCGCATCGCCCGGGCACGCGATGCGCTGGACAAAATCTATCTCTGGCTCAACGCAAGGCTGGCTGGGCGGAAATGGGCCGCTGGAGACACCTTCACGCTCGCCGACTGCGCTGGTGCGCCGTCCCTGTTCTACGCCGATTGGGTGCAGCCGATCCCCGATGCGCTGACTGCGATCAAGGCATACCGCGCTCGCGTACTTGCCCGGCCTTCCGTATCGCGTGTGGTCGATGAGGCTCGGCCATATCGGCCGCTGTTCCCCCTCGGTGCACCCGACCGCGATTAAGCGAAAGCAGGCGCCTTCCGCAGCAACTGGTAGGCCGCGATCACTTCGCTGAGCTTGCCCTCGTGCGAGCGGTCGCCACCGTTTTTGTCGGGGTGATAGCGCCGTACGAGTCCCGAATAGCGTTGGCGCAGCGAATGACGATCGGCATCGTTGCCGAGACCGAGCACGGACAGCGCGCGCCGCTCTTCCTTGCTGAAGCGCGACGGCCTCGCGCGCTCGCGGATATTGCCGAACCGGGTCGAGATGGCATCCAGCGGATCAGCGAAGTCGCTCCACTTGGGCGGCGGGTCGCCACCGTTCGCCGCGAAGCGCCGGCTTGGCCGTTCCCACCCGGCGAGCGGCGATTGCGCGTGATGGATTTCGTCCGCACTCATGCCCTCGAAGAAGTTGTACTTCGCGTTGTGCTCGCGGACGTGGTCGAGGCACAGGAACCGCCAAGCCCCGGGCCCGTCGAAATTGGCCGGCTGGAGCGGTGCCTTGAACTCGCCCGGTGCGCCGCAGCCGGGGACGGCGCAATTGGCCCTCGCTCCTTCGACCCGCCCGTGCCATCTGGATTGCTTAGTCGCCATTGAACACCACTATATAGGTGCAATGAACGTGCCTGAAACCGGACCGGTTGCAGCTGAAATGCTCCGACGGCTCAACTCGGCGATTCCGTCGGCGAGGATCGAATTGATCGACGACAGTGAGCAGCATCGGGGCCATGGTGGCTACAATCCGTCGGGCGAAAGCCATTTCACCTTGGTCATCGAAAGCCCATCATTCGCCGGCAAGAATCGTGTGCAACGGCAGCGTATGATCTATGCCGCGCTAGGCGACCTGATGGAGAGCCGAGTCCACGCATTGTCGATCCGCGCAACTGCTCCGGGAGAAGACTGATGGCTACGATTGAAAGTCCGCTGCTTCAGGTCATCACGCCGGTCACGCACGATCTCGGCGACTTCAAAGTGAACCGGTCGCTCCCGGCTCGCGAGCGGACGATGGTGGGGCCGTTCATCTTCGTTGACGAGTTCGGCCCGGCGCGGCTGCCGGCCGGTCAGGGCATGGACGTGCGGCCGCATCCGCACATCAACCTGGCGACGGTCACCTATCTGTTCGACGGGGCCATCGAACATCGCGACAGCATCGGATCGCACCAAGTGATCGAGCCCGGCGCGATCAACCTCATGACCGCGGGCCGGGGCATCGTCCATTCAGAGCGGTCCCCACAGTCGCTGCGGCCGGAGGGACCGAGCCTCTACGGCATGCAGACCTGGCTCGCTCTTCCGGACGGGCGCGAAGAGCTGGATCCTGCCTTCGATCACGTGTCGCCTGACGGTCTTCCACTGATAGAGGACGGAAGCGCCCGCGCTCGTGTGTTGATGGGCACACTGTGGGGCGCCACTGCCGCTACTCCGCAGCATTCGCCCACGATCTATGCCGATATCGAGCTCGGCGCTGGAGCCGCGATTCCCGTCGAGGCAGGCACGGATGAGCGAGCAGTCATGCTCGTTGGCGGAGAAGGGGAACTCGACGGCGATCCTCTCCAGCCGTTCGCATTGTACATCTTGCGGCCGGGGCACGAGGCGCGCCTGTCAAGCGCGACGGGTGGGAAGCTGATGCTACTGGGCGGTCAGGCTTTCACCACTCGCCGCTATGTCTTCTGGAACTTTGTTTCCTCGTCGCGCGAGCGCATCAATCACGCGAAGGAGGAGTGGAAGGCCCAGCGGTTCCCGCTCATCCCGGGCGACGACCAGGAGTATATTCCGATTCCCGAAGTGCCGAAGACGGTCAGCTATCCATGACCGAGTTCCGGCGGCTGCCGCTAGGGACGGGCGTGACATTGAACGTCGGTCTGCAGGGCGATCGCTCGAATCCGGCCGTCATCCTTCTGCACGGCTTTCCGGAGTCGCACCGTACGTGGCGAGCGGTTGCGCCGCAGTTAGAAGACGAGTTCTTCCTCGTCATGCCGGATCAGCGCGGCTTTGCTGGATCCGACCGGCCGCAGGACGTCGGCGCCTACAAGCCCGACGCCTTGATCGACGATATCTTTGCGCTCGCCGATGCGCTGGCCCTCGAAAGTTTCGACTTGGTCGGCCACGATTGGGGTGGAGCGATCGCCTGGGGTGCCGCGTTTCGGGCCGATTCCCGGCTGACACGGCTGGCAATCGTCAATGCCCCGCATCCGGTCGTCTTCCAGAAAAGCCTGATTGAGAGCCCGGACCAGCGCGCCGCTTCGCAATATATCACGGCATTCCGCACCCCAGGCTTCGATAAGATCGTCGAGACGAACGGCTATCGCTGGTTCTTCGACCGAACTTTCTCCAGCCATACCGATATCACCAGGATTCCGGAGGCGGAGAAGCAGCAGTACATCAGCGAATGGTCGCAGCCCGGCGGCTTCCCGGCGATGTTGAATTGGTATCGTGGGTCAAAAATAATCGTGCCGCCACCGGGGGTGACCGTGCCGTTGCCCGACTTCCTGCTCCGCGCCTTCCCTAAGGTGAAGGTACCGACGCTGGTGGTTTGGGGAATGCAGGACACCGCGCTGCTCCCCCTTCAGCTCGACGGTCTCGACAGTCTCGTGGACGACCTCACGATCGTTCGCCTGCCCGACGCCGGCCATTTCGCACCGTGGGAAGCTGCCGACGAAGTTGCCGGTGCGCTGCGGCCCTTCCTTGCTGCATCTGCCAAGGCTAGTGCCCCAGCGTCATGAGCCAGTCTCGTTCAATCTCGCGTTCCGCGGCGCGTCTTGCTGCCGTCCAGGCACTTTATCAGCAGGAGATGGAGGGTACTCCCGTCCCGCGCCTGCTGAAGGAGTTTCATGATCATCGTCTCGGCGCGACCATGGAGGACGCGAAGTACCACGACGCCGAACGCGATTTCTTCGACGATGTCGTAAGCGGCGCCCATGCGAGGCGTGACGAGATCGACACGCTCATCGGCGCAAGGCTGGCAGAGGGCTGGTCGCTGGAGCGACTCGACCGCCCGATGCGGGCCATCCTGCGTGCCGGCGCCTATGAGCTGATTGCACGCCCCGATGTGCCCGTGGGCTCCGTCATCTCCGAATATGTCGATGTCGCGCACGCCTTCTACGACAAACGCGAGAGCGGCTTCGTAAACGGGCTGCTGGATGCGATAGCAAAATCGGCGAGGAGTCCAGGAGCTTAACGCTGCCCTTCAGTCGTGGCGGTGTAACGGCATCAGCGGCCTCACAGTACCTTCCGGCGCCTCCATTCTGACTTTCCGATTGCATGTTAGCGCCTTATCCAGAGCGGGTGAGAGAAGGTGAAGTCATTGCCCGGCTGCGGCGCATCGCGACGTCACCCGAAGCGCGAGGGCTGCTTGACGATGTCGCAGTGCTCGGCAAGCTCGTCGTCACCCACGATACGATCGCCGAAGGCGTACACTTCCTGAGCTCGGACCCGGCCGGAAGCGTCGGGTGGAAGCTCGTCGCTGTGAACCTGTCGGATTTGGCGGCCAAGGGCGCAACGCCCGCAGCGGCATTGCTGTCGCTCACCATTACGAGCTCGGGCAAATGGGAGGTGGATTTCCTGAGCGGGATCGAGGCGGCATGCGAAAGCTATGGGCTTCCACTGATCGGTGGCGACACGATCGCTCTTCCGGACGGGGCGCCGCGCGTCCTTGGCCTCACGGCGATCGGCCATGCCGGCAAGCGGGTGCCCACCCGTGCCGGTCAACCGCACGACCATCTCTGGCTGATCGGGACCATCGGCGAGGCGGCCGCCGGCCTCGCACAACTCAGGCAGGACCGGAATGCGAGCGGGCCGCTCGTCGACATCTATCGTCGCCCGGTGCCGCTACTCAGCGCGGGGCAGACGCTCGCTCCTCACGCCAATGCGATGATGGACGTCTCGGACGGCCTCCTGCTCGATGCCAAGCGGATGGCCGAAGCGAGCCGCTGCACCCTCCGCATCGATCTCGACACGCTACCGCTGTCGGCGGTCTTCATCGAGGCACAAGGACAGGATCTCAAGGCTCGGCTGTTCGCCGCAACCGGTGGCGATGACTATGCGCTCCTGGCTGCGCTGCCTCCGCAGGCCGACCCGTCAACACTTTCTTTACCAGAAGGCACGACGATCGAGCGCATCGGGACTCTTGAGTCCGGCCCACCAACCGTGCGGCTGGTCAGTGAGGGAAAGCCGGTCGCATTGCCGGAAAGGTTGGGCTTTGAGCATTCGCACCATCAGCATCGCGGGTCACCCCCTTCACCAGTGGCTGATCGGCATTAGCGGCCTTGCCTCGGGCATGATGCTGGCTCTTCTGATCCGCTAAACCGCGGTTTAGCTCTCGCGGTTGCAAGCCGCGCAAACGCTTCCTAAAACTGGCCCCGTTTAGGGGACGGCCGCCATTCCAAGGCCGCAACAGCCTGATTCAAGAAAACGGGGAAGCTTGAACTCATGAACTTGCTGCTTATCGCGATTATCTGCGGCGTCATTGCCGTACTCTACGGAGTTGTGACCACCATGCAGGTGCTGAAGGCGCCTGCCGGTAACGAGCGGATGCGGGACATCGCGAGCGCTGTGCAGGAGGGCGCGCAGGCCTACCTCGCCCGCCAGTACCGCACCATCGCGATCGTCGGTGTAGTCGTCGTCGCCCTCGTATATTATTTCCTTGGACCGGTCTCCGCGATCGGCTTCCTCATCGGCGCGCTGTTGTCCGGCCTGACCGGCTTCGTCGGCATGAACGTATCGGTCAGGGCTAATGTCCGCACGGCCGAGGCGGCCCGGACGTCGCTGCAGGGCGGTCTGACCATGGCGTTCCGCTCGGGAGCAATCACCGGGATGCTGGTCGCGGGCCTTGGCCTGCTCGCGATCTCGGTCTTCTTCTACGTTCTTACCGCAGTCGCCGGCCACGCGCCCAATGACCGCATCGTCGTCGACGCGCTCGTTGCGCTTGCTTTTGGCGCCTCGTTGATTTCGATCTTCGCCCGTCTTGGCGGTGGCATTTTCACGAAGGCCGCGGACGTCGGAGCCGACCTCGTCGGCAAGGTGGAAGCCGGAATTCCCGAAGACGATCCCCGCAACCCGGCGACCATCGCCGATAACGTGGGCGACAACGTCGGTGACTGCGCCGGCATGGCCGCCGACTTGTTCGAGACGTACGTGGTGACGCTTGGCGTCACCATGGTGTCGATCGCGCTGACCGTTACCGGTGGCGATAAGGACATGCTGCTGAAGCTGATGAGTCTGCCGCTGATCATCGGCGGGCTGTGCATCGTGACCTCGGTCATCGGCACCTACATGGTTCGGCTCGGCAAGGGCTCGATCATGGGCGCACTCTACAAGGGCTTCTGGACATCGGCCGTGCTCGGAGCCGTCCTCGCTTATCCGGTTACACAGTACGTGCTGGGAGACATGAACGCAGTCTTGGCGTCGATTCCGGGTGTGGGCGGGGCCGAAATCCAGCTCACCGGCATGAAGCTCTTCTACTGCATGCTGATAGGGCTAGGTCTCACCGGTCTTTTGGTGTGGATCACCGAATATTACACCGGCACCAATTACCGCCCCGTGCAGAGCATCGCGAGAGCATCGCAGACCGGCCACGGCACAAATGTCATCCAGGGCCTGGCCATCAGCCTCGAATCGACGGCGCTACCGACAGTTGTCATCGTTATTGCGGTGATCGCGGCCTACCAGCTCGCGGGTGTGATCGGCGTTGCGTTCGGCGCAACGTCGATGCTCGCCATGGCCGGAATGGTCGTCGCCCTCGACGCTT
>Ga0308173_10000748_pt1 | contig 14673 bp, 9 predicted proteins | sample PhyPR1_FD_203716 | JGI IMG/M metagenome (GOLD analysis project Ga0308173, IMG submission 203716) | Soil microbial communities from UC Gill Tract Community Farm, Albany, California, United States - DLSLS.P.R1 | ecosystem: Environmental > Terrestrial > Soil > Agricultural land | place: USA...
TATGGGTCCAGCTCAGCATCGCGTTGCGGCCGAGGTCCTGTTCGCTGACGCCATAGAAGCTGGCGGCATCGAGCGCGCCGGGCAGCGGCGGAGTTCCAAATTTTGAAGTATCGGACCAACTGATACTACCAAAGATGCTGTTCTTGTCGTTCATGTGATAGTCCACGCGGCCATCACCCTGATCCGTATTCAAGCCGCCGGGCGTGACGACATAATAATCATTCTGCGGTTGGAAGCCCGCCTTAATGGGCTGGTTCGGATCGGGGAACAGAGCCATCAGCTTCATGGCAACCGGATCTTGCATCTTTGTTGGGATCTTGTTGCCGGGGAAGGGATCGCGGACCAGCGCGCCGCCGGGACCGGTCCTGGTGGTCGTGGGGTCATAAATCTGGTTCTGCAGGACAGGCCGGCCGAGGGCATCCGTTCCGATCTGGGGACCCAATAACCCGGAGAAATCGCCGGTTCGCATGGCCGGGGTTGGAATACTGTAGAACCCGCCATATCCGAGATTCTGAATCAGCCCGCCCGCGGTTGCGATGCGGGTACCTTGATAATCGCCGAACATAAAGAGCTTGTTCTTGATAATGGGGCCGCCGACTGCGCCGCCGAACTGGTTCTGCTTGAAAGGAGCGCGGGATGCGCCGGCCAGGTTAGTCTCCCAGCGGTTCGCGTCGAGAACCGTGTTCTGCAGAATTTCGAAGAGCACGCCATGAATCTGGTTCGTGCCGGACTTCAGGGACACGTCGACCACGCCACCGGCGGCGCGTCCGTATTCGGCGTTATAGCCGTTGGTCAACACCTGCATGTTGCCGATGGCTTCAACCGATGGGCCGATCACAAACGAAGTCTGGTTGATGAAGTCGATGACGTTGACGTTGTTGTCGACGCCATTCAGCAGGAAGTTATTCTCACCAGTGGAGCGCACGCCGTTTGCCGAAAAGTCGCCGCCTTGCGCGCCGCGAGCACCCGGTTCAGCGGTCAAAACGCCGGGGGTCATGCGCGCGAGAAAGGTGAAGACGCGCTGTCCGCCGAGCGGAAGATCGGTGACTTGAGCGGTATTCAGGTTAGAACCCAGTGCCGGACTTTCCGTTTGCAGCAACGGCGCCGCCGCTGTCACCTCTACAGTTTGAGTGGCTTCACCAACCTGGAGGATGAGGTCAACAGCTACAGGTGTCCCTGGATTCACGATTACGTTGCTTTGCTGCGCCTTCTGGAAGCCAGGCGCTTGCACCGTGACGGTGTAAGTTCCGGGATTCAGAGCGGGCCGCGTGTAAGCGCCCGTACCGGTCGTGACAGTATCGTAGGATACACCGGTCGCCGTGTTTGCGAGGGTGACCTTTGCATTGGGAACCGCGGCGCCGGTGGCGTCCGTTACAGTTCCGGTAACCGTTCCCAAATCTCGCTGTGCAAAGGCAAGACTGCCTATGAGCAGAAGCGAGAACAAAATCCAAAGAGTACGCCGAAATGGCATAGAGACCCCCTCAACGCTGAGATAAACTTCGACCGCTGAACTGGGATAGAAAGTATCACACGTAAGCGTTTACTTCAAGCTAAATCTTCGAAACGAATTCGTGAAGCCGAATACCGTGAAAGGGCTTACATCGTTCCTTCCAGGCTTAAAGTGGGAATGAGTGCTATTCTTTACTGTAAGGACGATAGGTAAGGACGATCGGTAAGGATGGAAGCGTCAAGCACAGTCAGCAGCAAGGGTCAGATCACAATTCCTCTGGAAATTCGCCGCCGGCTGGGCCTCAGAGAGGGCGACCGGGTGGAATTCATCATCGATAACGGACGGACGGTCATCCGGCCTGCGCGGAACCCGGAGAATCCTTTTCAGCGATACGCTGGCGCATTGCCTGCTTTTTCGACATCGGAAGAAATTAACACGTGGGTGCGCGATATGCGCGAGGAAGCGTGAGGACCGCAATCGATACGAATGTCATTTCCGCGTTGTGGTCAAATGAGCCCTCCTCATCGGAGATTGCAGGGCGGTTGGGTAGCGCGAAGGGCGACGGCGGTCTTGTCATTGCCGCGCCGGTCTATGCCGAGCTGCTCGCCTACCCCAAAGCTACGGAAGCTTTCGTACACGGTTTTCTCGCGGATACCGGAATCACCATCGACTTTGATTTGAACCAAGCTGCATGGCTCGAAGCGGGGCGGCGCTTTGCGAAATATGCGAACCGACGCCAGCAGATATCTGGGGAACATCCACGACGCTTGTTGGTCGATTTCATTATCGGATCGCACACGCTGCTTCAGGCGGACCGTCTCATGACCCTTGATGCCAGCCGCTATCGGCGCGATTTTCCGGAAATCAAACTGGTTTAGCAAATCGTCCGATCCGGATCGGACGAACGCAAAATCAAGCTCGCTTACGTTTGCCACTCCGTTTGAAGGCTTCCTAAAGGCTTCCTATGGGAAGAACGCGATCTGGATAGCGGAGCATGCGCGACGCTCTCCCGTCTGTGAAATAATTCTTTTCTATGCCGCGGTGGGGGCGGTCGATTCTATGAATTCAAAACGCAACAGACGTGTGTTTTCGCGGGTCGCAGTGCTGATTGGAACTCTATTGAGCGCCCAGGGGCTGTTTGGCCAGGCAACTTCGTCGCTGCGCGGGACTGTTACCGATCCGAGCGGCGCGGCCGTCCCGCAAGCGACCGTCACGGCGAAGAATGCCGCGGTGAACATTGAGCGAACCGCGACCACGGGACCGGAAGGGAACTACAGTTTTCTGGCGCTGCCGCCTGGAACATACACGCTAACGGTTGCCGCGAATGGCTTTGATCGCTACGAGCAGAGCAACCTGCAACTGCTGGTCAATACGCCGGCGACGGTGAACGTGCAGCTTCGGTTGGGCTCGCTAAACGAGACGGTGGCCGTAACGGCCGAAGCGCCGCTGTTGAATTCGGTGGATGCCTCCATCGGGAACGCGTTTAGCAACATGCAAGTGAAACAGATTCCGCTGGAAGGCCGCAATGTGCCGGACCTGCTGACGCTGCAGGCCGGGGTGGTCTACACCGGTGACCGGCCCGATCTCAACAAAAATGTCGACACGCGGAGCGGTTCGGTCAATGGCGCGCGCAGCGACCAGAGCAACGTCACGCTGGACGGAGTGGATTCGAACGACCAGGGCCGCGGATACGCATTTACGTCGGTGCTGCCGACAACGCTCGATTCCGTGCAGGAGTTCCGCGTGACGACGACAAACTACGGGGCAGATCAGGGGCGGTCGTCGGGAGCACAAGTATCGCTGGTTACCAAAAGCGGAACCGACAAGTTTCACGGATCGCTTTACGAATACTTGCGCAATACGAAGACCAGCGCCAACGATTATTTTGTAAAGCTGGCCGAATTGAACAGCGGCCTCCCGAATGTTCCGCCTAAGCTGAACCGCAACATCTACGGCGTCTCGCTGGGCGGCCCGATTATCAAGCAGAGATTCTTTTTCTTCGTGAATTACGAAGGAACGCGTGAACGCGAAGAACAGAGCGTGGTGCGCACGATTCCGTCAGCAACGCTGCGGCAGGGCATCATCAAATATCAGGACGCGAACGGCGGCGTCACTACCCTGACCCCGCAAGATATTACCGGGCTCGATCCGCTACATCTCGGCCCGAATCCGGTGATGCTGAACTATTTCAATACATATCCTTTGCCGAACGACAATTCGGTTGGCGACGGATACAACTACGGGGGCTACCGCTTTGCAGCGCCGGTTCGGAATGACAACGATGTCTATATAGCGCGTTTCGATTACCGAATCGATTCAAATGGCAAGCACACGCTCTTCTGGCGCGGAGCGCTACAGGACCTGTATAATCCAGGGCCAGCATTTTTGCCGGGCCGGACGCCGGAGCACACCATTGTGGACCACACGAAGGGCTTCGCCATTGGTTATACAGGCGTGTTCAGCCCGACACTGGTGAACAACTTCAGATACGGGCTTACGCGGCAGAGCGTAGGCAACCTAGGGAACGATGATCAGACGTGGAATGAGTTTCGCGGGCTGGACCAGGGGATCATCCGTTCGCAAAGTTTTCAGATGCCAGTGCACAACTTCGTGGACGATCTTTCCTGGACCAAAGGCTCACACACGTTCCAATTCGGCGGAAATGTCGGACTGGTGAGGAATCCGCGGCAGAGCACGCTCGGCTCGTTCAGCGACGGGCTGGCGAATTCGGCCTGGCTGGATACCTCGGGACTAGCCAACACGAGCAGTTCTTTGAGCCCGGATAGCGGCGGCTTTGCGGCGGTGGATCCGGCCTTCAATAATTCGTATGACTTTCCGATGGTGGCAATGCTCGGCATGATTACCGAAGACGACGCCACCTACAACTACGCCAAGGATGGGAGCCTGCTGGCGCAGGGCGCGCCGGTGCAGCGGCATTTCGCATTGAACTGGTACGAAATGTACGCGCAGGATTCGTGGCGCATCAAGCCGAACCTGACGTTTACGTACGGGCTGCGCTATTCGCTGTTTCCGCCGCCGTGGGAGACCAAGGGCTTGCAAGTGGAACCGAATATCAGCATCGGCCAGTTGTTTAACCAGCATGCGCAGCAGATGCTGCAAGGCATTCCGGCGAATACCGATCCGCTGATTCAATTCAATCTCGCGGGCCCGGCGAATAACGGACCCGGCTATTACCATTTCGAGAAGAGCGACTTTGCGCCGCGAGCCGCCATCGCGTGGTCGCTGCGTCCGCAAAGCGATTGGGGAAAGAAACTGTTCGGCGGCGCTGATAAGACCGTGATCCGGGCCGGATTCAGCAAGGTGTATGACCGGTTCGGTCTGGGACTGCTGAACACGTTTGACCAGAACGGATCGTTCGGGCTGGCGACGACCATTTCGAATCCGGCCGGGCAATTAACGGCTGAGACCGCGCCGCGCTTGACGGATCTGCACACGATACCGGCCGCGGATTTGCAGGGAAACACAATGCTGGTTCCGGCGCCTCCGGGCACGTTTCCGCAGACGCCGCCCGCTTCACTTGACTCAGGCGGGTTCGCGATTGCCTGGGGGTTGGATGACACCATCAAAACGCCCTATTCGTACACGATCGACTTTTCAGTTGGCCGTGAGCTTCCGAAGCAGTTCGCCCTCGAACTAGCGTACGTTGGACGGTTTTCGCGGAATCTGCTTACCCAGCGCGATTTGCTGGAACCGCTGAACCTGACAGATAAGAAATCGGGCGTTACTTACTTTCAGGCGGCGACACGCATGTCAGAGTTGTATCGCTCGGGCTTGCCGGCCAGCAAGGTAAACGCAGCTACGGTTGGGCCAACGGCCGCCTACTGGAAAGATCTGGTGCAGCCGCTCAAGAGCGGCGGAGCGTACAGCTTGACATGCAGCGGAGGCTCGACCAAGGACGTTGCGCAAGCGGTTTACGATGAGTTCCTGTGCGCGAAATTCAACGACACGACCGCGCAAGCGAACATCGACGCATTTGGCGGGATACCGGACGACAACCTGAGCGGCGTTTCCTACAACCTCAACACCGGGCCGTTCTCTTTTTACAATCCACAGTATTCTTCCCTGTATGCCTGGAGCACCATCGGCAATTCGAGCTATAACGCGTTTCAGGCCACTTTGCGAAAGCGGTTTAGCGCCGGTCTGCAATTCGATCTGAATTACACGTTTTCGAAATCCATGGATATCTCTTCGGATGCCGAACGGATTGCGCCTTACAGCGGATTAGGAGGGCAGGTGATCAACCCGTTCTCGCCGAATCAATTGCGCGGTGTTTCGGATTTCGATACGCCGCACCAGATCAACGCGAACTACATTGTGGAACTTCCGTTCGGAAAGGGCAAACCGATCGCTCGCAACGCCAGTGGATTGCTGGATGCGTTCATCGGCGGTTGGCAGCTATCGGGCATCGTACGCTGGACCAGCGGATTTCCGGTGACCGTCGACAACGGTTATTACTTCCCCACGAACTGGGAGGAAGAAGGCAACGCGCTGACGGTTGTGACTCCCAAGAGCGGCGCGTACAAGGAGCCGAACGGAACCGTGAATATGTTTGCCGACGGGACGGCGGCTGTTGCCGATTTCATGCACCCGTATCCGGGGGCCAGCGGATCACGCAACACATTTCGGGGCGATGGCTTCGCAGGGTGGGATATGGGGCTGAGCAAACGGTGGAGAACATTCGAAAGCCAGAGCCTGCAGTTGCGCTGGGAAGTTTTCAATGTGACGAATCTGAACCGCTTCGATGTGCAGTCGAACCGGCCCGAGATCGACCTTTCGAGCCAGTTCGGCAATTACACCAACCTGCTGACGCAGCCGCGCGTGATGCAGTTTGCGCTGCGGTACGAGTTTTAAGGCAACTTCGTCACACTGAGTGGCCAAGACCGCTCCCTGGCGGTCGCGGCTCTGCAAGCTGCTGAAATACCGGAAATGTGGTTGTGCACAATTAGCGGTTGTGGCGGCTCGCGTTGGCCAACAGCGCGTCAAATTCGGATCGCGGCATCTTTAACTTTTCGGGATGAGCGTCGATCCATTTTTCAAAAGCGGCGTATTTTGCCGGCGTCCAACCGCCTTCAAATTCAGCGCCGTTCTTGCCTTCCTGATTCAATTCAAAGTTGAAGGCATCCGTTAGACTCGTGAATTCGGCTGAACTGATGGCGCCTTCCGCCAGGCTGGCGGGGATAAAGAGAACCCCATCCGTTTTCGCCAGCACCAGATCGCCCGGCAGCACCACGGCCCGACCGATACGGATAGGAGCGTTAATCGCGGTCAGCTCCATTTGTGCCCAGGCGGAGGGATCGTAGCCCTTATAGAAACCGTTGAAATTCGGAATTTCGCGGTTCTCCTCCTGATCTCTGATGCCGCCGTAAAATACAAACCCGGTGTGGGTATGCGCGGCGATTCCGTTGCCGAGATTCGAACCGATCAGCGTGCCTTCGATGATCTTCCCGAAGCCATCGGCAACATACACGTCGCCGATTTGCAGCTCGTTAATGGGCCAACTGTTGGTGCCACTTACGCGCCCTTCCGCTTTGCCTTCGGCAGCGATGGCTTTGGCCATGTCGGGACGCAACGGCATGTATTGCGCGGTCAGCGCGCGGCCGGCGAACGGCTTTTCGATGTGCAGAGCTTCCCAGTTACCCTCGAACTGATTCCGGTAACCGTGCCCGCGCAGATAATCCCAGGCGTCCTCGATGGAGACATCCAATGCGCGCTTAAGCAGATCGTCCGGGATTTTCGGACGGCCGTCGGCGAAACGGTCGCCCTTCCAATCCGACGTGTAGAACATCATCTGCTCCTTCGTCATCTTCACTTGAGCGAAGGAGGGCAGGGCCCCGAATACGAGGGAGCCGGCGAGCGCCGTCAAAATCAGCTTCTTCATGCGATCTTGCCCGCTCCTCTGGGGGCCATGCTCCAGAGCCGGTCCCAGGAATGCTCCTTGTCCCACTGGGGCGTGGGCTCGAAGAAACCTGATCCAGGCGCAAGGTGCGCTTTCACAGCCTCATCATTCAGCGTAATGCCGAGACCAGGTTTATCGGGCACGGCGATAAAGCCTTTATTGATGATGGGCTTCTCGACGCCCTCGACCAGGTCCTCCCACCAGGGCACGTCAAGTGCGTGATTTTCGCAGGCCAGGAAATTCTCCGTGGCCGCCGCGCAATGGACGCTTGCGTACGCGCCGATCGGCAACCCGGCATAGTGCAGCGCCATCGGGACGCCGTATTCCATGGCGGCATTGCCGATTTTATAGGTCTCGAGAATTCCGCCTGAAGTAGAAATATCGGGATGAATTTTGCTCACCGCGTGGTTTTCGCAGAGCTTAATGAAATTTTCTTTCAGGTAGATATCTTCGCCGGTGAGTGTCGGCGTTGGGCTTTCATTCGTGATGTGCTTCAAAAGATCGGTGTATTGCCAGGGAATCACGTCCTCAATCCAGGAAAGATTAAATCGCTCATAGGCCTTACCCAGCCGGATGGCGGAATTCACACCGATGTGACCCAGGTGGTCCATTGAGAGCGGGATCTCCATTCCAACGGCTTCGCGGATGGCTGCAACATACGCGCAAAGCATCTCGATTCCTTTGTCCGTCACCTCCGTCGCGACGAACGGGTGGCGCAATTGCGTGGACTCCCATTTGGATAATCCGGAGGGCCGCGTCACCGTGCCGGGTGTATCTTCGACCATGTTGATACCGAGGTCCATCTTCAGCCAGGTGATGCCCATTTCTTCTTTGCGGGCTTTCATGCGCTGTGCGTAAACCTTGATGTCCTTCGACTCCTCCGTGTCGGCATAGATGCGCATCTTGTCACGAAACTTGCCGCCCAGCATCTGGTAGATCGGCACGCTATAGACTTTACCGGCGATATCCCAGAGAGCTTCTTCGATGGCGACGACGCCGCCTGCCTGACGCGCATCGCCGCCGAATTGTTTAATCTTTTCGAATAAGAACGTGATGTTTAGCGGATTTTCGCCTAGAATGCGGCTCTTTAAGAAGAGCGCATACGTCTGGCTGGCGCCGTCACGCACTTCCCCCAGGCCGTAGACGCCCTGGTTGGTGTCGACGCGAATGATAGTGCACGGGCTGGGCCCGGGTTTCTTCACGGTCGCCACGCGCAGGTCGGTGATTCTCAGCTTCGAAGGACTGGAATTGGTATTTACATTCTGAATTCGGGGCTCCGGATCGGCCTCGGCCCTCCCGCCGAGCAGCGCTCCGCCTAGCAGAGCGGCCGACGTTTTGAGGAGGGATCGCCGGTCCATCTTGGTTTGCCTCTGATTATGCATTCGTGTTCTTTCTCCGTGTACGTGGCCGATTCCGGGGAATTACGGCGCCAAAGCCATAGAAGGCCCTCGCGATCAGGAATATCGGCCGTCGATTTCAGTTACGAAGCATATCAGGCGGCGACTCAGCGGATTCGCCAAGCGATGGAAAGCGCGTTTGTGTTAGGGGTACTACGCTATTTCGTCGTCTTCAACTTAGCCGCGGCTGCTTTCTGCTGCTCGGCAAATTGTTTCACGCTGGGCGGAGCTTCGTTCATGGCTAAGACTTTATCCGCCGTTGTGATGGCGTCATCGTACTGCTTGTTATCCACATACGCTTTCGCAAGGTGCGCAGTGGAAACCGGATTCGGATCCTTATTGACCGCTTCTTTGAAATTTCCGACGGCGTCCGGGAATTTCTTCCTTAGACCAGCAGCGAGGCCCAGCGCATCGTAAGCTTGCCCGCTTAATTCGTTTTTATAAGCGGTCCACTTTTCCGCAGGAAAGCCGGCTGGAGGCGTGTCCGCCGTCTTGAGCACGTCCAAAACCTTGTTCGCATAATCATCTACCTTCTTTAAGCTCTGCTCTTTATCCAGGTCGTTTTCGCGTGTATGTTGCGCGATGTCTTCCGCCATGACGACTCGCGCCTGAACATCGTTCGGATTATTTTGAATGATGCGATCACCCCATACAAGCGTCTGAGCATAATCGCCCTTCTGCGCTGCCGCCTGCATGCCGATGTTGAGCAGCACCGGTTTGTAATCGGTATCTGTGAAATTATCCAGGACGTTGTTGACCGCCTGAATTTCGGCATCCGGATTATGAGCCTGCAGCGCCGTTTTTACCTTTTGAAGCGCCTCCATTTCCTGCTGCGATTTGGGCCTGGGCCCCTGCTGCTGGGCTTGGGGCTGCTGAGATGATCCCTGTTGGGATTGTGGCTGGGACGGTTGCCCGGGCTGCTGTTGAGCCATAAGCGGCATAGCGGCAAACAGGATGCCGGTAACTGGTGCAAAGAATTGAAGTCTCATGGTTTTTGTTTTCTCCTGAGGTGTCTGCGGCGCTGTATCCGGGGCTCTTCTGCAATAAGGGGCTGAGCCGGTCTAGGCGGCGAAGTGTGAGTACGACGCAACGGTCTGGGCGTTGACGTTCTTTGAGGGAGATCCCGCACCCGGCGCTAAGGTTTCTGTTCAAATCGGCTCCAGCATTAATCATTGTTCATCACATTGTTCACCAAGGGACGACACATAATCTCTGATAGAGAGCCCATGTCTGAATCAACGCATACGATTACGCGGCGCGAAGCCATCACGGTCATTTCGGGAGCGGCATTAGCGCCTCATCTTTTGGGAGCGGAGCAGGACACGGCAGGGCGCCAACCCTGGTATGCGACCATGCGGCGCTGCGGCCAGACAAACTTCAACGAACGCGATCCGATCGAGTTAGATATTCCCTGGTGGATCAAATACTGGTCGAGTCTGAAACTGGATGCGCTGCTGCTGAACGCGGGCGGCATCATGGCGTTCTATCCGACTCAAATCCCGTATCATCACCGCAGCCAATTTCTGGGCGATCGCGATTTGTTCGGCGATTTCGCGAAAGCCGCAAAAGCCGCAAACATACGCGTGATTGCCCGGATGGATTGCAATTACGTTTACCAGGAAGCGTACAAGGCGCACCCGGAGTGGGTTGAACGGACCGGCGACGGGAAGCCGGTGGTGAACGCCGAGTCACCCTGGCTTTACAAAACGTGCATGTACTCGAGCTATTTCACCCAGCAGATGCCGGCAATCATCCGGGAGGTGAATTCCCTGTATGATGTCGATGGATTCTTTACGAATGGGTGGCCGAGCACAGGACGGCCGCCGGCATGCCATTGCGAAGCGTGCAGAAATCTGGCCGATCCGGCGACGCCTGAAGGTTATCAGCAGCATCTCGACAGGGTTCTCGAAATCTGGAAATTGTGGGATGGCACGGCGAAGCAAAAGAAATGGGACAGCGTATATGTCGGCAATCTGGGCGGCGGCATCCGCGCGGTTACAAATCTGAACCGCATTGCAGCGGTGGCGTGCTGGTTCAATGCCGATCACCAGGGGCGCTCCGGGGTAACTCCTATTTGGGATTGCGCGCAGCAGGGGCGGGTCGCACAGGCCGTGATGAAGGGCCACACAATTACGAACGTGACGGGCGCTTACGCGAACACATCCCCGCTGTGGCGGCACACGTCGAAAGCTCCGCTTGAGGCTACGATGTGGATGGCACAAACCGCGGCGAGCGGCATGACGCCGTGGTATCACTGGCTGGGCGGAAAGCCGGAGGACCACCGCTGGGAGAAGAACGGCCGTGACTTTTATCAGTGGCTGGCCGCCAACCAGCCGCACTTCGTCAATCAGCATTCATTGGCCACGCTGGGGGTTGTATTTTCACAGCGGACGAACGCCTTCTATCATCCGCCCGGCGGACACGACCCGAGTGAATTTCTGCACGGCATCTACAAGGCGCTGCTGGATGGACGATTTGTTTTCGATTTCGTTCACGAAGACGACCTCGAAGCCGCAACGCCCGCCCGCTACAAGGGCCTGATCCTTCCAAATACGGCGGCGCTGAATTCCGCGCAGTGCGGCCAGCTTCGCGAGTACGTCCGGCGTGGCGGGTCGCTGCTCGCGACATTCGAGACCGGCTTCTACGATGAAACCGCGAACAGACGGGCCGAGTGGCCGCTGTCAGATGTTTTTGGAGCGAGTATCGCGGCAAACCTGGTGGGTCCAAATGGGAATGCAGCGTATGCCCGCCTGGAGCGCAATCACCCGATTCTGCAGGGCTTCGAGAATACAAAGCTTCTGCCGTTTGCCGAGTATTACATTCCACTGAGACCAGTGGAGAAGGCGATTCTGACGGTACTGCCGCCGTTTCCGGCATTTCCTCCCGAGATGGTCTATCCGCGTGTCGAGCGAACAGATCAGCCTGCCGCCGTATTACGGCAACAGGGCGTCAGCCGTACAGTTTACTTTCCGGGCGATATCGGACGCGCGTACTGGAGATCGCAGAATCCCGATCTCAGCCGCCTTCTGGTCAACTCTATTCGCTGGATGATGAATGAGGCCCCGCCGGTTTCAGTGACCGGTGAAGGTATGGCGGAGATCTTCGCCTGGAAGACCAAGCCGGGCTTTGCTGTCCACATACTCAACTACAATAATCCGGACATGCTGCGGGGCTGGTTTACCAATTCGTACCCGCTGGCAGCACAGAAGGCCCGCGTACTACTTCCTGAGGATGCTCATGTCTCGCAAATAAAGTTATTGCGGGCCGGAAAGAATGTTTCGTTTTCAAGGAATGGGCAAGCAGTGGAGTTCGTCATTCCAGGCGTAGTCGATTACGAAGTGGCCGCATTGGTCTGAGCGGTTATTTCGCTTTGTGCCAGACCCGCACCCAATCGACCAGCAGAGTTTGAGGAAACTGCGTGGTGTTGTCCGGATTGCCGGGCCAGGCGCCGCCAACCGCAAGGTTGAGCAGCAGGAAAAATGGATGGCGATAGACCCAGTGCGTTCCCGGTGGAAGGTCGGAGGGAGTCACGGTTCCATAAGACTTATCGTCGAGTGAGAAGGTGATGGAATCGGGCGACCACTCCACTGCGTAGACGTGGAAATCGTCTGCCAGCGCGGCCCCATTTGGAAGTGAATACTGGTGGCTGATGCCCTTACTTCCGGAGTAGCCGGGCCCGTGAATGGTGCCATGCACGATGGAGGGTTCCTTGCCGATGTTTTCCATGACATCGATTTCTCCGCACGCAGGCCAACCGGCGCTTTCGATATCAGCGCCGAGCATCCAGAACGCAGGCCAGATCCCCTGCCCGCGCGGAATCTTCATTCGCACCGCGACCTTTCCATACTCGGTCGTGAACTTGCCCTGCGTCTTCAGGCGGGCCGAAGTATAACCATCTCCAGTCTTGATGGCGCGAATGAGCAGATGCCCTTCGCCATCCTGCGACACGTTCTCTGGACTTTTCGTATAGGTCTCCAGTTCCTGATTGCCCCAGCCGCCGGCTCCAAGATCGTAGGTCCACTTAGCGGCATCGGGCAGCGCGCCCGCTGCGCCGTTGAAATCGTCGCTCCAGGACAGTTTCCAGTTCGTGGCGGAAAAGGCAGGAAGCGCAAAGAGCAGAAGGAGTGCAACACGAGCAGGCATGGAAACTAACTTAACAATTCTGCTACTTAAGGACCGGCGTGCGCGCCTTGACCCCACTCGGGTCCGGCAATCTGAATGCTCCAGATGGGGCCGCCCACGTAACCGGCCTCGTCTGCGCGGACAAACGCCGGCGCTCCCTCCCCGACCACCCAAACTTTCGTATCGGCTGGCTGCTTTCCTAATAGAGGTGCAATCATTCCCGAAAAGCCGCCGATCTCGACCTTCACTACAAAAAGAGTTGCTTTATGACGGGCGCCAGCTACTGAAAACACTTGTTCGCCCACGGGCTTGATCGCAAGATGCACAAGCCTCGGCTTGGGCGACGCTCCTAAATAAGACACTTTCGTCTCCTTGCTATTTGGCGAGATGTTCTTCAGCAGATTCAGAAGAATGCCATTTGCCAGGTCGGACGGAAGGTCCATATGATCGGTCTGCACCTTCTCGCGATCTTTGTCCTGATAATGGACCGTCACTTTCCCGCTGGAGGCATTGATGAAGACGTTCGTCGGATGTGGGAACTTCGGCCCTTTCTGAATGTGATGGTCGCTGATGAGTCGAAAGACGCCATGTTGAGAAAAGACGGTGGTGTCGTCGTCCACGGAACCGTCCTTGAAATGAAAAACGAGGTGCGACACCACTTCGCTCCCATGAATAATCTCGGTTAGATCGCCGGACGCAAGAAGCTTTCCTTCGCGGCTGCGCAGCGCCAGGAAGCCGTGCGTCGTCCCTTCCGGATAGCGTACGGGTATCGGTTCGGCTGACGACCGGTCGCACTGCAGCAGCAGAATCGCAAGGGGAAGCCAGCAGCAAACCGCCAGGCGTCTCATTGAGACCACATTGGATAGACGCCGCAGATGATTCCGTTTTATCGCATGAGTGGACCGTAAATTCTACCAGCGGGCACCCTCGAAAATGGGCCGGACGGTAGCTTTACTATCGGTCCGAACTGCCGCTGCGCTGTTCCCTGGCGTTTCTAACGTCCGAGTGGCCCGCTTCCGCCGCGGCCTTCTCAATTTCGGAGTTAGCCTCGCCGCCGATAAAGATGACCGCACCGGTGACGTAAAGCCATAGCAATAGCGTAGCTACGGCATTTAGCTTTCCATAAACTCTGGAAGAACGGAAGTGCTCCTGATATATCCGAAGCAGGAGTGTAGAGGGAACCCACAATGTAGCTGCGATCACCGCGCCGGGAATACTCCACTGCCATCGCCGGTCTTTTAAGTTCGGGCCGAAGCGATAAAGCAGGGAGAACGAGACAAGAAGCGGAATCACAATGAATGCCCACTCCACGACGCGCCAGAGAAGCTCGAAGTGGGCGGGCAAACCAAGCTGCCGGGCGATTATTTTCCCAGCGCGATTTCCATATACGATCGCCGCGAGCGCGATCAGGCCGAGGACACTGAGGCAAATCGTCAGTGAGAACATGATCAACAAGATCCTCGACCAGGGGCGCTTCTCTTCGACCTCATATGCCTTGTTCAGACCGGTAATTACCGCCCAGGTTCCATTCAGAGATCCCCACGCTGCATATGCGGCTGCCAAAATGGCGCCGGCGCCCAGGATCGCTCTGGCATTTTGCTCCTGTATAGTCTGCGCTATGAGCGCCGATGCCTCCGGAGGAAGAACCTGCCGAAAGGAATCGACGAGGGCAGCACGCCACTCGGAGCCGCCGCCCACCGCCTCGCCGAGCAGGATGAGGAGCAAAAGCAGCACGGGAAAAAACGCAAAGAAAAAATAAAGCCCCATCCGGGCAGATTGCCCGAAGA
>Ga0308173_10000749_pt1 | contig 14672 bp, 14 predicted proteins | sample PhyPR1_FD_203716 | JGI IMG/M metagenome (GOLD analysis project Ga0308173, IMG submission 203716) | Soil microbial communities from UC Gill Tract Community Farm, Albany, California, United States - DLSLS.P.R1 | ecosystem: Environmental > Terrestrial > Soil > Agricultural land | place: USA...
CGTTCACGTCGTTCCTCAAGGCCTCCCCGGACGGCTGGGGCTACTACGCCCGACCCCGGCTCGGCCTGGCCGGCAACATCACCGCCGCCGACGTCGACGCGCTCCGGGCCCGCCGCCGCTCGCTCGGCGAGGGTGAGGACCTCGAGTGGGTGCACGAGACGACCCCGTCCCTGCTCGCCGCGGCCCGCGCCTCCGGCCTCGCCGTCCACGAGTGCCCGCTGCTCGTCCTCGCCGACCCGTCACCTGGTTGGCAGTCTGACCGGCGTGTCGCACAGGAAGTGACGGGTCACGCCGCGGTCCTCGGACCCGACGACGACCTCGACACCGTCGTGGGCGCGATCCACGCCGGCTTCGAGGGCACCGACGAGGCGACCCCACGGCCCGCCGACCGGCACCGCCGGATGATCCGCGCGGGCCTGCTCACCCTCGCCGCCGCGTACGACGGGCGGGGTGCCGTCGTGGGCGGCGGGTCGCACGGGCCGCGGGGCGACACCACCGAGCTGACCGGCATCGCGGTGCTGCCCCGGGCCCGCCGCCAGGGCCTCGGCGCTGCGGTCACGGCCGCCCTGGTGGCGGACGCCCGGGCCCGGGACGTGCGGACCGTGTTCCTGTCCGCGCAGGACGACACGGTCGCGCGGGTCTACGAGCGGGTCGGGTTCGCGCGGGTCGGCACGGCCTGCATCGCGGAAGCGCCGTCCTCGTGACCCGGACCGTGCGGGTGCTCGACGGCGACGACTGGGCGACCTGGCGGGAGATCCGGCTGCGCGCCCTGCGGGACAGCCCGAGCGCCTTCGGGTCGACGTACGCGCGCGAGAGGGGTCTGACCGAGCGGGACTGGCGCGACCGGCTCGGCGACCGGGACGGTGTCTGCGTCCTGGTCGAGGAGGACGGCACACCGGTGGGGATGGGCGGCGGCTACCAGGACCTGCCGGGCTTCCTGCACGTCGTGGCGATGTGGGTCGACCCGGAGCACCGCGGGTGCGGCGTGGGGCAGGCCGTGCTGCACGGCATCGACGCCTGGGCGCGGGAGCGCGGACTGCGGCTCCACCTCGACGTGAACACCGTCAACGCCGGCGCGCGACGGTCCTACGAGCGGTTCAGGTTCGCGGCCACCGGGGAGACCCGGCCGCTGCGCGAGGGCTCGGAGGAGCTGGTCGAGCGGATGGTGCTGGCTACTTCGACGGTTGCGGCACCTTGCAGTGCACCTTTGGGTTCGCGCCCACGTAGTTGAGCGGTCCCGCCACCACCGTGACCGCGACCGTGCCGGTCTTGGCGCAGTTGGCGCCGCCGCTCTTGAAGTAACCCCGTTGTGCCGCCGCCAGGAGCCCGATCACGAGCCAGATGACGATGATGACGGTGCCGATGCGCATGCCCGTGGGGTACCCCCTGCCCGTACGGGCAAACCGGCCCGCTCGCCGACCCGTCAGGAAGTGTGCGACACGCCGGTGAGTCTGCCTACCAGGTGACGGGTCGGCTGGACGGCGGCTACCGGAACGCCCGGTGACCGGTCAGCGCGGCGCCGATCGAGAGCGTGTGCATCTCCTCGGTGCCCTCGTAGGTCAGCACCGTCTCGAGGTTGTTCATGTGCCGCATCACGGAGTGGTCCAGCGTGATGCCGGCCCCGCCGAGCATGGTCCGCGCGGTGCGGGCCACCTCGACGGCCGCGCGGACGTTGCCGAGCTTGCCGTAGGACACCTGCGCCGGGTCGAGGGTGCCGGCGTCCTTGAGGCGGCCGATCTGCACCGCGGCCAGGGACGCGTTGTTGACCGCGATCACCATCTCGGCGAGCTTCTTCTGCGACAGCTGGAACGCCGCCAGCGGCTGACCGAACTGGGTCCGCTCCAGCGAGTAGGCCAGCGCCTCCTCGTAGCAGGCGCGGGCCGCGCCGACCGCGCCCCAGAGGATCCCGTAGCGGGCCTCGTTGAGGCAGGACAGCGGCCCCTTCAGGCCGCGGACCTCGGGGAACACCGCGTCGCCGGGCAGCCGCAGGTCGTCGAAGCTGAGCTCCGCGGTGACCGAGGCACGCAGCGACAGCTTCCGCTGGATCTTGGTCGCGGTGAAGCCGCGGGTGTCGGTCGGGACGACGAAGCCGCGGATCCCGTCCTCGGTCTGCGCCCAGACCACGGCGACGGCGGCGAGGGTGCCGTTGGTGATCCACATCTTGCCGCCGTTGAGCACCCAGTCGTCGCCGTCCCTCTTGGCGCGGGTGCGCATGGAGGCGGGGTCGCTGCCGGCGTCCGGCTCGGTCAGCCCGAAGCAGCCGAGCGCCTCCCCCGTCGCCATCCGCGGCAGCCACTCCTCCTTGTGGGCGTCGGTGCCCCACCGGTGGATCGCGTACATCGCCAGCGACCCCTGCACGGACACGAAGCTGCGCAGCCCCGAGTCGACCGCCTCGAGCTCGCGGCAGGCCACGCCGTACGCCGTCGCGCTCGTCCCGGCGCAGCCGTACCCGTCCAGGTGCATGCCGAGCAGGCCGAGCTCCCCCAGCCTCGGGCCGAGGTCGTCGGGCAGCGTGCCCTGGTCGTACCAGTCCGCGACGTGCGGGGCGAGCTCCTTGTCGGCGAACGCGCGCACGGTGTCCCGGATCGCGCGGTCCTCGTCGGACAGCAGCCCGTCGACGGCCAGGAAGTCGTGGGGGTCGGTCATGTCGGCCAGCCTACGACCGGGCCCCGGCCTCGCCGATCCGTCACTTGGTGTGCGACACGCCGGTGAGACTGCCTTCCAGGTGACGGGTCGGCGTCAGGCCCGGTTGACGGCCGAGATCACGGCCTTGAGCGAGGCGGTGACGATGTTCGCGTCGACGCCCACCCCCCAGAGGATCTGGTCGCCGACGGCGCACTCGACGTAGGCCGCGGCGAGGGCGTCGCCACCCGAGGACAGCGCGTGCTCGTGGTAGTCGAGCACCCGGATGTCGTTGCGGTTCTCGAACAGCACGCTGCCCTTGGCGACCTCGTCGTCGGCCAGCTCGCCGAGCGCGTTCACGAAAGCCGCGATCGGGCCGTTGCCGGCACCGGACAGGCTGCGCAGCTCGCCGTCGACGTACACGTTGACGTTCAGCGCGTCCTTCTCGCCCGCCGCGCTGGAGGTGTGCACGGAGTTCAGCTTCAGCGGCCGGTCCCGGTCGAGGTACTCGGCGCGGAACGCGTCCCAGATCTCCGTCGGCGACATCTCGCCGCCCTCGTCGTCGGTGTGCCGCTGCACGGCCCGGCTGAACTCGATCTGCAGCCGGCGCGGCAGGTCGAGCTTGTGCTCGCTCTTCAGGATGTAGGCCACCCCGCCCTTGCCGGACTGGCTGTTCACCCGGATGACCGCCTCGTAGGTGCGGCCCACGTCGTGCGGGTCGATCGGCAGGTACGGAACCCCCCATGGGTGGTCACCTAGTGCAACGCCGTGGTCGCGTGCGTCTGTCTCCAGCGCTTCCAGGCCCTTCTTGATCGCGTCCTGGTGGGACCCGCTGAACGCGGTGTAGACCAGGTCGCCCGCGTAGGGGTGGCGCGGGTGGACCGGCAGCTGGGTGCAGTACTCCACCGTGCGACGGATCTCGTCGATGTCGGAGAAGTCGATCTGCGGGTCGATGCCCTGGCTGAACAGGTTCATCCCGAGGGTCACCAGGTCGACGTTGCCGGTGCGCTCGCCGTGCCCGAACAGGCAGCCCTCGACCCGGTCGGCGCCGGCCATCATCGCCAGCTCGGTGGCCGCGACCGCCGTGCCCCGGTCGTTGTGCGGGTGCAGCGAGATCGTGGTGTTCTCGCGGCGGGTCAGCTGCCGGGAGAACCACTCGATCTGGTCGGCGTAGACGTTCGGCGTCGCCATCTCCACGGTGGCCGGCAGGTTGAGGATGATCTCGCGGCCGTCCTCGGGCTGCCACACGTCGGAGACCGCCTCGCACACGTCGACCGAGAAGGGCAGCTCGGTGCCGGTGAAGATCTCGGGCGAGTACTCGTAGCCGATGACGGTCTTGTCGAGGTAGGAGTCGGCGAACTTCATCACCATCTCGGTGCCGCGCACGGCGATGCTGCGGATCTCGTCCTTGCCGGCGTGGAACACCACGCGGCGGAACAGCGGCGCCAGCGCGTTGTACAGGTGGATGTTCGCCTTCGGGATGCCGACCAGGCTCTGCACCGAGCGCTCGATCAGGTCCTCGCGGGCCTGGGTCAGCACCGAGATGGTCACGTCGTCGGGCACCTTGTCCTGCTCGATGAGCTGCCGGACGAAGGAGAAGTCGGTGTCGGACGCGGACGGGAAGCCGACCTCGATCTCCTTGTAGCCCATCCGGACCAGGAGCTCGAACATCGCCATCTTGCGGGCCGGCGACATCGGGTCGATGAGGGCCTGGTTGCCGTCCCGCAGGTCGGTGGACAGCCACCGGGGTGCCTTGGTGACGGTGGCGTTCGGCCAGGTGCGGTCGGGCAGGTCGACCGGTGGGAAGGCGCGGTACCGGTGGTACGGCATCGGGCTGGGCTGCTGCTGGTGGGTGTCGCGGTGGAGGGTCATACCAGTCTCTCGCTGTCACTGTCGGAGTCGGGGTGAGGTCCCGGAGCAACACCGAACCCCGCAGCGAGGAGGTCCGGGTCAGTGAACCTCGCTGCGGCAGCGAAGGAGGAGGCTGCGGCGCGTCATCAGGCCCCCACCATAGCCCGGGGCACGCGAGCCCCGCACACGCCTTCCGGGAAGCGGACGGCTGTCGCCACGCCCGCTCCCCCGCTCCCGGGGTGCGGCCGCCGCCGGCCCGGCCACGGCCTGCGACCATGAGGGGGTGACGAACCGGGCGCGCGACCTGCAGATCGCCGCGGTCGTCCTGCTCGTGCTGGCCTGGGGGTCGACCTTCGCCGCGGTCAAGGTCGGTCTCGACAGCGCCCCGCCGGTGCTGTTCGCCGGCATCCGCTCGGTGCTCGGCGGTGCGGTGATGGTCGTCCTCGCGTTCGCCCGGTCCGGCCGCCCGGCGCTGCGGGACGCCTGGCCGGCGTACGCCGTGCTCACGCTGCTCAACGTGGTGCTGTTCTTCACCCTCCAGACCCTGGCCATCCTCGAGCTGCCGTCCGGTCTGGCCGCCGTGCTGATCTACCTGCAGCCGGTGCTCACCGGCGTGCTGGCCGCGCCGCTGCTCGGCGAGTCGCTCACCGCCCGCAAGGTCACCGGGCTGCTGCTCGGCTTCGCCGGCATCGTCGTGGTCAGCGCGGGCGCCTTCAGCGGGCACGCGTCGCTGCTCGGCGTCGGCTACGCCGTCGTGGGTGCGCTGGTCTGGTCGCTGGGCACCATCGCGTTCAAGCGGTACGCCGGCCGGATCGACGCCTGGTGGGGGGTCGGGCTCCCGTTCCTGGTGGGCGGCGTGCTGATGACCGTCGGCGGCGCGGCCGTCGAGGGCACGGGCATCACCTGGTCGGGCGAGTTCGTGGTGGCCTTCCTGTGGGCCGCCCTGGTCGGCACGGCGCTGTCCTGGTCGCTGTGGTTCGGGCTGGTCGCCGCCGGCGAGGCGGGGCGCGCCGCGGCGTACATCTTCTTCGTGCCGCTCGTCTCCCTGGTGATCGGCGCCACGTTCCTGGGCGAGACTCTGGGGGTCTCGCTGCTCGTCGGCGCCGCGCTGGTCATCCTCGGCGTGTACCTCGTCAACCGCCGCTAGCCCCGCCACACCGATGCGGTTCAATGACCCCGGTGACCACCCGTATCGCCCGCGTCGACCCCCTCGACCTCGACCTCGACCTCGCCGACGCGCTCGCCGAGATCCACACCGCCTGCGAGCGAGCGGACGGTCTGCCGTTCCAGCCCAAGGTCGGGCCGGACGTGCTGACCTCGCGGCAGCGCGGCACCGACTCCCGGCCGGTCGACGCGATGTTCGTGGCCTTCGACGGTGACCGTCCGGTGGCCGAGGCGACCGCCGACCTGCCCTGGCGCGACAACACCGACAGCGCCTCGGTCCGGGTCCGGGTGCACCCCGACCGCCGCGGCCACGGGCTGGGTCGCGCCCTGTGGGAGCACGCGGTGGGGTTCGCCCGGGAGCGCGGCCGCTCGCGCGTCCACGCCGGTGCCTGGGAGGGCGGTCCCGGGGTGGCCGTGCTCGACCACTGGGGCCTGACCCGCACCGGCGTCGGGGTGATCCGGCGCATCGACGTGCACGGCACGCCGCGCAGCACCTGGGACCGCCTGCACGACGAGGCGCTCGGCCACGCGCACGACTACGAGCTCCTCCGGCAGGTCGGCAGCACCCACGCCGACCGGGTCGACGCGCTGGTCACCCTGCACGACGCGATCAACGACGCCCCGTCGTCCGACCCCGACGACGAGCCGGACGCCTGGGACGCGCAGCGCCTCGCGGACTACGAGGGGGCGATGGCCGGCCGCCGGCAGACGCTGTACCGGGTGATGGTCCGGCACCGGGACACCGGCGCGTGGGCCGGGCAGTCGATGCTCTGCGTCAACGAGTTCGCCCCCGCCGAGGCGTTCCAGGAGGACACGTCGGTGGTCCGCGCCCACCGCGGGCACCGGCTCGGGCTGCTGATGAAGGCCGCGATGCTGCGCTGGGTCGGCGAGGAGCGGCCCGAGGTCGGCGTCATCGACACCTGGAACGACGCGACCAACCACCACATGATCGCGATCAACGAGCGGCTTGGCGCCATCGTCGCGGCCCGGCACCAGGGGTTCCGGGCGGACGTCTGAGCGCGGCGGGACGGTCGGTACCATCACCGGACTGTCCCCCACCCGATCATGAGGTCCTCCTCCGTGCTGCGCACCGCCTGCATCGCCCTGCTCGTGCTGGTCCTGGCCGGCTGCACGCAGGCGGGTGGCGAGGACGGCAGCAGCAAGGCGGAGCGCACGCCGCCTCGGCTCGGCGCCTGCCGGGCCCTGGTCCCGGACGACATCACCCAGGCCAGCAACCAGACCGCCCCGGTCGGCTGCGCCCAGCGGCACACCGCGGAGACCTTCGCGGTCGGCGCGTTCCCGGAGTCGCTGGCCGGCGGCGACGACCCCGACGACCGGGCGCTGGGCGCCTACGTCTACGACCGCTGCCAGAAGCGCTTCGGTGAGTTCCTCGGGGGCGACGAGAGCCTGGTGCTGCGCTCGACGATGACCTGGGCGTGGTTCCGGCCCACCAAGGAAGCCTGGTCGGCCGGGGCGCACTGGTACCGCTGCGACGTGGTCGGCGGCGGCGAGCAGTCCAAGAGCTTCGTGCCGCTGCCCAAGACGGCCAAGGGAGTGCTGCTCGGCAGGCCCGACGACCGCTGGCTGGTCTGCGTCAACGGCCCGAGCGTGAACGGCTCGGTCAAGATCCCCTGCAGCTCGCCGCACACCTGGCGCGCGGTCACCACGATCATGCTCGGCAAGGCCGACGACGACTACCCCGGCGACCGGCTCGTCGAGGTCCGCACCCGGGACTTCTGCTCCGAGTCGGTGGGCGCCTGGCTGAACTACCCCGTCGACTACGACTACGGCTACACGTGGTTCCACGCGGCGGAGTGGAAGGCCGGCAACCGGCGCTCGATCTGCTGGGCCAAGACGACGCAGTGAGCCGCCGACCCCGCCCCTTGCTCGCCGCGCTGCTGCTCGCGGCGGTGGCCGCGTTGCTGCTGGCCGGGTGCAGCGGGGGCTCCGGCGGGTCCGCGCAACCGTCCGCACGGCCGTCCGCCTCCCCGAGCACCTCCCCGAGCACCTCCTCGAGCTCCTCCCCGGGCACCCCTGACACCTCCTCGTCCGGCTCCGCGAGCGCGTCGGGTCCGGCGTCCTCGTCCACCACGCCCGTCGTACCGGCGGCGCCGCGGCAGGCCGCGTGCTACCGGCTGACCGTGCGGCAGCTGACCCAGCCCACGAACGCGTCGACGCCGGTTCCGTGCCGCGGCGCGCACACCGCGCAGACCATCTACGTCGGCACCCTCGACACGGTCGTCGACGGGCACGCGGTCGCGGTGGACTCCGCCGCCGTGCAGCGACAGCTGTCGACCACCTGCCCCCGCAAGCTCCAGGAGTACGTCGGCGGGTCGACCGACGCGCGGCGGCTCAGCCGGCTCAACGTGGTCTGGTACAGCCCGACCCTCGACCAGTCCGACCAGGGCGCCGACTGGTTCCGCTGCGACGTGATCGCGTTCGCCGCCCAGGACCGGCTGGCGAACCTACCCGGCGGCGGACGCCTGCACGGCGTGCTCAACGGCGCCAGGGCGCTGTCCACCTACGGCCTGTGCGGCACCGCCGCCCCGGGCGCGCGGGGCTTCGAGCGGGTGATCTGCGGGCGGAGACACTCCTGGCAGGCGATCGCCACCATCGGCATCGCGGGCGGGACGAGATACCCCGGCGCCGCCACGGTCCGCAAGGCCGGCGACAGCGCCTGCAAGGACCGGGCCCGGTCCCGGTCGGGCAACACGCTGAAGTTCCGCTACGGGTGGGAGTGGCCGACGCGCCAGCAGTGGTCGCGCGGCCAGCACTACGGCTTCTGCTGGGTGCCGTCCTAGAAGCCCAGCTTGCGCAGCTGCTTGGGGTCGCGCTGCCAGTCCTTGGCGATCTTCACGTGCAGGTCGAGGTACACCGGCGTGCCGAGCAGCGCCTCGATCTGGGCGCGCGCCGCGCTGCCGACGGCCTTGAGCCGGGCGCCCTTGTGGCCGATCACGATGCCCTTCTGCGAGGAGCGCTCGACGTAGACGTTCGCGTGCACGTCCAGCAGCGGCTTGTCGGCCGGCCGGCCCTCGCGCAGGCCCATCTCCTCCACCAGCACCGCGATCGAGTGCGGCAGCTCGTCGCGCACCCCCTCGAGGGCCGCCTCGCGGATCAGCTCGGCGACGATCGTCTCCTCGGGTGAGTCGGTCAGCTCACCGTCCGGGTACAACGGCGGCCCCTCCGGCAGCTGGGCGACGAGGAGGTCGGTGAGCAGGCCGACCTGGTCGCCGGCCAGCGCCGAGACCGGGACGATCTCCTGCCAGCTGGTGGAGGTCTCCTCCCCCAGCCGCTGCACGGCCAGCAGCTGCTCGGCCAGCTGCTCCGGGGTGGCCAGGTCGGTCTTCGTGACGACCGCCACCTTCGTCGTACGGCGGACCTTGGCCAGCTCGTTGACGATGAACCGGTCCCCCGGGCCGATCTTCTCGTCGGCCGGGAAGCAGACCGCGACCACGTCGACCTGGGCCCAGGTGGTCGTCACCAGGTCGTTGAGCCGCTCGCCCAGCAGGGTCCGGGGCCGGTGCAGGCCCGGGGTGTCGACGAGGACCAGCTGCGCGTCCGGCCGGTGCACGATGCCGCGCACCACGGTCCGGGTGGTCTGCGGGCGCGAGGAGGTGATCGCCACCTTGGTGCCGACCAGGGCGTTGGTCAGGGTCGACTTGCCCGCGTTGGGACGGCCGACGAAGGACGCGAAACCGCTCCGGAACTCAGGCACCCCGGGATTGTGTCATCAGGGCGTGGGGCTGCCGGACCCGTCCTGGAGCGCGGCGTCCTGGTCGCTGCCCGGGGTGGCGCTCCGACCGGCGCTCCGACCGGTCTGGGCGCCCGTCCCGGCACCGGCCGCCCCCTGGCCGGTCGGCGCGGCGACCGGTGCGTCGTGCCCCCGACCGGTGCCGTCGGACCCGTCGCCGGCGACGCCCTGCGGGGCGGCCTCGGGCCCCTTGCCGGGATCGCCGGTGCCGGCGCGGGCGTGCCCCTTCGCGACCTTGCCCGACGGCTTCTGGGGGTCGGGCACGGCCTGCGGGGCACCGGTGGCGACGGCCGGGTCGTGGGCGGCGGCGGGAGTCGTCCCGCGCGCCTGCGCGCCACCTGGCCCGGTGGACGGCCCGGTGGACGGCCCGGTGGACGGAGCCGTGGACGGAGCCGTGGACGGCCCGGTGGACGGCCCGGAGGAGGAGGAGGCGGTGGCCGGGGCCGTCTCCCGGTGGGTCGTGGTCTCCGGGGCGGGCCGGACGCCGGTGGTGCGCTTCGGGCTGATGTGGCCGGCGTGCGGGCCGGGGTGGGACGATCCGGGCTCGGCCGGCGAACCGCCCACCGTCCGCGGCAGCGAGCCCAGCCTCCCGGACGGGGCGTCGTGCCGCGGGCCGGGCCGGGTGCTGGTGGCGTCGCGGCCGGCCGGCGGGTCCCCGACCGGGCGCGGGAAGCTGAACGGCAGGAACTGCTCGGAGAAGTGCGCGACGGCTCGCTGCGCGGGCACCGGGAGCTCGTTGGCGACGGCGGCGGCACCCGTGACGCTCAGCCCCGCCACCGCGGCCGCGGCGAGTCCAGCCACCGTCCGGCGGGCGCGCACGCGCACGGGTGTCGCCGGGCGAGGGACGGCGGGTCGGCCGGCCAGCAGCAGGGCGAGCTCGGCGCTCGGCGTGGGGACCGGGCGGTCGCCGTACGTCGCGACCTCCTCGAGCAGCCCGCTCAGCGCGGCGCTGCCGCCGTCGAGGAACTCCTGGGCGTCGGCGACCATCTCCGCGACCACGGACGACGTGCTCACAGGGCCACCTCCCCGCGGTCCATGAGGGAGCGCAGCACCAGGAGCCCCCGGCGCTGCAGCTGCTTGACCGCCCCGGCGCTCTTGCCGAGGATCTCCGCAGTCTGCTCGACGGTGAGGTCGCCGAGGACCCGCAGCGTGATCACGGCGCGCTGGTCCTCGTTGAGCCGGCCGAGCACCGCGTCGAGGTGGTGCGCGTCGGCACCCGACAGCGCCGTCTGCTCGGCGGAGTGCGCCCGGCGCTCGTCGAGCTCGGGCTCGTACGGGTGCAGGGCCGGCCGGCGAGAGCGCCGCCGGACGTCGTCGACGAGCCGCGCGTGCGCGACGGAGAAGACGAAGGTGCGCAGACCGGCCGAGCCACCCACCAGACCTCCCAGTCTCCGCAGCACGTGCAGGAACACCTCGTTCGTCAGCCCTTCCGGGTCCTCGGCGCCGTGCGCCGTGAGGTACCCCAGCACCTTCGGGGAGAGGATCCGGTAGACCGTGCCCAGGGCGTCCCCGTCGCCGGCCACGGCGGCGGCGACGAGGTCGTCGGTCAGCGGGTCGCCCGGGTGGTCAGGCGCCATCGCCCGCCCCCGCGCGGCGGCACGGGTTGAGAGCCGGCCCGGTGGACGGGGGTTCCACCGGGCCAGCACCCAGGGTCATGCGTCGGTGGAGGGTGAGGGGTTTCCTCCACCGTGCCAGATCTGGACCTGACACAGGACTCATGCACCCTCCCACGCAGTGGATGAGTCCTCGACGGCGTAATCGTCGAGGACCCCTGAGAGGTTACGCGCGCGGCCGGACTTTTTGGACCTGTCGGAGCCCCCGCGCGGGTAAAGGGTGTGGACTCCTGGGTCAGCCGAGCCAGGTGGGACGAAGCGGGAACCGGGCATTTCCGTCCGCATCGGGCTTCACGGCCAGCACCTGGTGCAGCTGGATCTCGTTGCGCTCGAAGGACAGCCGGGACCCGGCCATGTAGAGCCCCCAGACCTTCGCGGTGCCCTCGCCGACCTCGTGGACGCACTCGTCCCAGTGCGTCTCGAGGTTCTCGCACCAGCCCTTGAGGGTGAGCGCGTAGTGCTCGCGGAGGTTCTCCTCGTGGCGCACCTCCAGCCCGAGGTTCTGGATCTCGGTGATGATCCGCCCGGAGCCGGTCAGCTCGCCGTCGGGGAACACGTAGCGGTCGATGAAGGCCCCGGTGTCGGTGGCGGAGTTGTCCGGCCGGGTGATGCAGTGGTTGAGCAGCCGGCCGCCCGGGACGAGCTTGTCCCGCATGAACGCGAAGTACGCCGGGTAGTGGCGGATGCCGATGTGCTCGGTGAGGCCGATCGAGCTCACCGCGTCGAAGCCGGTGTCGCGCACGTCGCGGTAGTCGCCGAAGCGCACCTCGGCCACGTCGTCGAGCCCGTCCCACTTGATCGCCTCCTGGGCCCAGTCCGCCTGCTCCCGCGACAGCGTGACGCCGACGACCTCGACGCCGTAGTGCTGCGCGGCGTGCCGGACCATCCCGCCCCAGCCCGACCCGATGTCGAGCAGCCGCATGCCGGGCTGGAGCCCGAGCTTGCGGGCGACGAGGTCGTACTTCGCGTACTGCGCCTCCTCGAGGGTGGCGTCCTCGGTCGGGAAGCATGCACAGGTGTAGGTCATCGACGGACCCAGCACCATCTCGTAGAACCGGTTGGAGACGTCGTAGTGGTGGTGGATCGCCTCGGCGTCGCGGCCCCTGGAGTGCCGGAAGCCCTCGAGCAGCCGGCGCCACTTGGGCAGCGCCTCCTGCGGCGGCGGGGGCGGCGGCTTGAGCGTGCTCCAGCCGAGCCCGCGCACGATCTTGAGGGCCTCCGCGGGCGAGGGCATCTTGAAGCCGGACTCCCGCTGGAGCAGCACCATCGCCTCGTAGGGGTTGCCGGGGTGCACGCCCTCCAGCGTCAGGTCCCCGGACACGTAGGCGCGGGCCATGCCCAGGTCGCCCGGTGCGGTGACGAGGTAGGACAGGCCGCGCTCGTTCTCCAGGTGCAGGTGGATCGGCGAGTCCGCGGGGCCGGCCGCGCTCCCGTCGTACGCCGTGAAGCGGAAGGGGACGCCGCCCGGCATCAGCCGGGTGATCGCCTCACCGATCGTGATCCGCGTCTCGGCTCGGTTCATGGTGCTCGTCATCGACGGTTCACCGCCTTCTCGTAGAGGCCCGTGAGCCTGTTGTCCGGGTCGGTCTGCTGCTTGACCCTGCGTTGGTTGGCGACGCCGTAGAGCCGGTCGAAGGTCTCCCGGTCGTAGTAGGCGTCGGAGTAGAGCGACTTGTGGCCGCCGAGGGCGGTCACCTCGGCCTCGACGGCGCGGTTCTTGTCCCCGTCCGCGGCACCGGGCTCGATCGCGACCGTGCCCCAGAAACCGACGTTGACGTACGTCGCGCCGGGGGCGAGCGGGTACGACGGCCAGGCCCGGGTCGCGCGCAGCGGGCAGAGCCAGACCGGTCGCATGCCGACGTGCTCGTCGAACCACCGCACGAACTCCGCGGTCCGCTCGACGGGCACCTCGATGTCCTGGATGACCCGCTCGCGGGCGGGCCTGCCGCGGGCCCGGTCGATGCGCGCCACCAGGCCGTAGCGGTTCTCGAGCCCGACCAGGCGGTAGTAGACGTCGCTGCGGCGCCACCGCCGCGGCCAGAGCCGGCGCACCCGCGGGTCGTGCAGGCCGAAGGCCCCGGAGCACCAGAACCAGTCGGTGTCCCAGCGCCAGAGGTAGTCGTAGATCGTGAGCGTGTCGGTCTCGCGCTCCTGCAGCGACCGGAAGAACGGCTGCATCCCGGTGTAGTCCGACGCGCGGGTGCCCGCCGGGAGCGAGTCGGCCCAGGTCGCCAGGGTGAGGTACGCCTCCCCCGGCTCGAACACCACGCCGTCCAGCCCGTCGACCCGGACCCCGTCGTGCTCGCCGCTCTCGACGATCCCCTCGATCGCCTTCGCGAGCGTGTCGAGGTCCTCGAAGCGGAGGTGCCGCAGGCCGACGTACGCGGGCGCCTTCTCGAGGCGGATCCGGATCCGGGTGGCGTAGCCGAGCGAGCCGTAGGAGTTCGGGAACGCGTCGAAGAGGTCCTCGCCGGGCCGGGTGGTGACGACCTGCCCGTCGCCGGTGAGCACGTCCATCTCGGTCACGGACTCGTGCGGCAGCCCGTTGCGGAACGACGTGGACTCGATCCCGAGACCGGTCACCGCGCCGCCGAGCGTGATGCTGCGCAGCTGCGGGACGACGTACGGGATGTAGCCGCCGCCCAGGGTGACGTCGACGAGGTCCTCGTAGGTGCACATCCCCTGCACGTCCGCGGTGGCGGTGCCGTCGGGTGCGACGTCCACGGAGACGACGCCGGTGAGCCCGGAGACGTCGAGGCCGGGGGTCTGCACCCGGGACCGGTGCCGGAACAGGTTCGACGTCCGCTTGGCGAGCCGCACCGGCGCGCCGGGAGGGATCGCGTCGTACGACGCCCGCAGCCGCGCCACCGCCTCCCGGTGCGCGGTCCACCCCACCACATCGCTCACAGGGACAACCTATCGCTGCACATTACTTGTCGGTTACAGCGACCTTGCGAAAGGGGGACTCGCGGGTCCGCAACCTTCGGCGAGCGTCAGGAGGCGACGGAGGCGACGACCGTGCCGTCGGGGGCGGCGAGGTGCACGGGCACGCCGGCACCGGACAGGTCGCGGACCACGGACAGGTCGTGCTCGTCGACGACCGCGGCGTCCCCGAGCACGACCACCGCCTCGAGGCTGCGGGCCCCGCTCGTGACCGCCATCGCCACGGCCAGCTGGACCGCGCTCAGCCGCAGGGTCGGGAGGTCGACGGTCGCGGCCGCGTAGGTGCGGCCGTCCTGGTCCCGGACGCAGGCGCCCTCCGCGGCCCGCGTCCGGGCCCGGGTCGAGCGGGCCAGGGTCACGAGCTTGGCGGACTCGGGGTCGCCCGGGTCGAAGGCCAGGTCGATGTCGGGGGTGTCAGCCGGCATGGTGCTCAGGGTAGGGCTCCTCGGCCGGCTCCTCGTGGGCCGGCTCGAACCGGCTCACCAGCACGGTGCCGATCCGGTTGCGGCGGCCCGAGGGGGCCTCGGCCTCGAAGCGCAGCCCGTGCACCTCCACGACCGAGCCCGCGATCGGCACCCGGCCCAGGTGCTTGGCCATCAGTCCGCCGACGCTGTCCACGTCGTCGTCGTCGACGGCGACGCCGGTGATCTCCTGGAGGTCGTCGACCGGGTAGCGCGAGCTGACCCGCGTGCTGCCGTTGGCGAGCCGCTCGACGTCGACGCGGTCCA
>Ga0308173_10000752_pt1 | contig 14659 bp, 12 predicted proteins | sample PhyPR1_FD_203716 | JGI IMG/M metagenome (GOLD analysis project Ga0308173, IMG submission 203716) | Soil microbial communities from UC Gill Tract Community Farm, Albany, California, United States - DLSLS.P.R1 | ecosystem: Environmental > Terrestrial > Soil > Agricultural land | place: USA...
CCGCCGCGCTCGGCGATGTAGGCGATGCGCGCGGGGCGGTTCCTTGGCTGTGCGCTCGCGGAAAAGGCGGACAGGAGTACCGCCGCACCACTCATCATCGAACGACGATCGATCACAAGATGGGCTCCACCAAGATCAAGTGACGGCGGAGGATGCAGCGACGAAGCAAGTCGTGGGAGCGCCTTTGGCCTGAGGTCTCGTCAAGGACATGATGCTGGGAAGTCTACGCTTGCGCACGTCTCCTCAAACCTCCCTCCGCATCACTGCACGGGTTCCACGAGGCGCCTGAACGTTCCTCCAACGACTGCGCGCGCGACCGGCGAGGGACCGGTTTGGGTCGGCACTTGCCGTCCGGTCGCTCTCCAAGCGGTCACTGTCCTGCGCTCGACGACGAGGGTCAGCTTCCGGCGTACTGCGGACATCGACTGCTGCGAAAGTGCAAGTCAGCTTTCGGCAGCAGCTACATTCAGCGTCGCCTACCCGAGTGGCAGCAGCTAGTCTTCATCGTCATTAGCCGAGAGCCGTCTGACGACGGCGTGCTGTCGCTTTGACTGTGACGAAGGTGGGCGTGCTGACCGGCGTCGGGCGGAACCAGAGGCGAAATAGAGCAGGCTCCGCAGGGAAGCGGCATCTGGCCTGGCCCGTGCCGGAGACCACCTCCGGCATGCTTTTCAAAGGCGGTCGTGCGTTGGTTGGTCAAGCCAAGCGCTGTGTGCCGCAGCTGATCAGCCGCGACGTCCGACGGCTTGCGGCCACAAGCGGTCGTTTAGCGTAGTAGCCGGAGAGCGTTCGTCGCAAATCGACTTATGCCAAGGGACCATTCGGCCAAGTCCGGAGTGCCATGACCGCTGGTCCGCTGCGGCACTGCTTCGTGCGACATTTACGCTCCAATGCGCCCCGTAGCGGGATCCAAAAGCGCCCGTCTAATCAGAGAAGCGCCTGGAAGCGGGCGTGATTCGACATTCATTGCGGCCCGGTGCTTCAGCCCATAGCCGTAAGCGGAGCAGTGCGGAGCGTTGCAGATGAGAAGCATCCTTGCCTCGGTCCTTGCCATTCCCTTGCTCGGAGCTTCAAACGCGCTACCTCCGGCGTCCAGCCAGACGTCCTATCAAGCGCCCGCTTCGCGCAACGACGGTTGGAGTACGGCACAACCCGACTCGGCGGGCGTTGACGCGGCTCGGTTAGCCGCGATGACCGCCGAGATCCGCGCGCATCCCGAGCTCAACGTGCATGCGATCCTCATTGAGCGTGACGGAAAGCTGATCTACGAGGAGTATTTCGACGGCGTCGACGAGCGCTGGGGACTGCCGCCCGAGAAGATCTCGATGACCGTGGAAACCAAACACGATCTGAGATCGGTCACGAAGAGTGTCGTGAGTGCGCTGGTGGGAATCGCGCGCGGCGAAGGTGCCCTCCCGTCACTCGAGCAGCCGCTCATCGCCTGGTTTCCGGAGTATCCGGAACTTGACACCCCGGAGCTCAGACGGGTCACGCTCGCCGACGCGCTCTCAATGCAGGCCGGCTTTCAATGGGACGAGGACGTGCCCTATAACGATCAGCGCAACGACGAGATCCGAATGATGCGCGAACCGCAGCCGCTGCGCTACGTGCTGACGCGCCCGCTCGTTACTGAACCCGGTCGCGAATTCAAGTACAACGGCGGGCTCTCTCAGGCGATGGCAACCGTGATCCAACGCGCGACCAAGACGCCGTTCCAGGCCTATGCGCGGGAAAGGCTTTTCGAGCCGCTGGGCATCACCGATGTCGAGTGGAGGGGAACGCTTGGCGATCTGCCGAACACTGCGTCCGGGCTCCGGCTGCGGCCGCGCGATCTCGCAAAGTTCGGGTCGCTGTACCTGCACGCCGGTCGGTGGAATGGAAAGCAGGTCGTTCCAGCGGATTGGATCGATCTTTCGACCCGCCGTCACGTTCGCGTGCCGCTGCCTCCCGGTGCCGAGGGGGATCTCGGCTATGGCTACTTCTGGTGGTACGGCTGCAACCCAACACCCCTCGGGCTGACTGAAGTCCGCTTTGCCGTTGGCAATGGACCGCAGCGGGTTGTCGTGTACCCAGGCTTGAAGATGGCGGTGACGATTCTGACGGGGCGCTACAACGAACCAGCGGGCCTCGCGCTCCCGAGGAAGATCCTGCGTGACCACATCCTTCCGGCGGTACACACAGATATTCAAACCGGGTGTGCGAGCTTGGGTGGATAGACCTAGCCCCAGCGCCAACAAGAGCGCATGCGAACCCAGCCGGCCAGCGCGAACGCCCGCAGACTGCCCGGTTTCCCCGAGTGTCAGCTGCTCTTGCGTTCGACTGGCTGCAATGGGTCGATCAGAGCTGATGCGCTAGCCGGTCTCGACTGCCGGAAGCAGTCGCCGGGAGTAGGCAGCATCGAAGCGGACGTAGAGCAGCCGCTCGGCCGCTCGCGCCGGAACGCTTCTGGAACATTGCATCCGTTTGTAGGTCTGGCGCAGAAGATTGCTGGAACAACAGCAATGGCGTGCCGCTCGTCGCGCTCTGCGCGACATTGAATGCGAGTCACTCGATCACGCGGTCAGCGCGCAATCGAAGGGCCGTCGGAACCGTCAGGCCCAGCGTTCGTGCAGTTCGTGCGTTGATGACGAGCTCGAATCTCGTCGGTTGGTCAACGGGTAGATCGGCCGGCTTCGCTCCCTTCAAAATCTTATCGACGTAGCCAGCCGCCTGCCGCAGCTGATGCGAAAGATTGGGACCGTAAGACATTAGACCGCCGGCCTCAACACTTGCACTCAGGCCATACATCGAGGGCAGTCGGTTCTTGGTGGCAAGCTCTGCGATCTCCGTCCGATAGAGGGTGAACATGGAATCTTGGGCGACAAGAAGCGCCTGCGCGCGCTGTTTGAGCATCTCAGCGAAGACTGCGCTGAACTCACCATTACCACGAACCTGGATCACGTAGAGTGACAGCCCCAACAGTCGACCGGCATTCCTCGCGTTGTCTATCGCAGACGCATGGCTGGCGTTCCCCGGGTTGGACAGGACGGCGACGCGGACGAGCCCCGGAAGCGCTTCTTTCAGCAACTCCAGTTGCTTGTCCACGAGAAACGCGCCGACCGTGTACGACAGTCCTGTCACATTGCCGCCGGGTTTGGCAAGGCTCTCAACGAGGCCGAGCCCGACGGGGTCACCAACGCTGACCATCACAATGGGAATCGTACTGGTCGCTCTCCTGGCCTCCAAAGCCGCCGGCGTGGGCAGCGCGACGATGACATCGACATGCATGCGGACAAGATCGACCGCGAGATGCGGCAGTCGATCGACCTGTCCTTCCGCAGCTCGATACTCGATGACAACGTTCCGGCCCTCGATCCAGCCCAACTCAGCGAGCGAATCGCGGAAGGCGTCGCTGAGACGGGCGCTCTCACCAGCGCCCGCAGAGCCGGCCACTAGGTAGCCGATGCGGTAGATCCTGGTCGCGGCTTGCTGCGCTCGAACAGCTCGCGACATGGCGATGATCGGCGAGAGTGCCACTAGCTTCGCTAGGCAATCTGCTGCAACCGCTCGTCGCGTGTAGAGGTCCGGGTACATGGCCGAGCCGCGATATTCGCACGACGGCCGGTTCTTCGTGGGCGCGAAGGACCGTTTGCCAGTGCCCTCGATCGTCACTGCTGAATCAGCTCGTCCGCGCGCACTCGCACCGATTGCGGAATACGCAGGCCGAGCGCGTCCGCGGTCTTCAGGTTGATCAGCAGTTCGAACTTGTTCACCTGCTCGACGGGAAGCTCGGCCGGTTTGACGCCCTTGAGGATCCTGTCCACGAGTGCCGCCGCGTGACGATACGTCGCCACTTGGTCGATGCCATAGCTGAGCAGGCCGCCCGCGACCACGTGCTCACGAAAGGAATAGGCCACGGGCAGCCGGGTGGCCTGCATCAGCGCTTGCAGATGGTCTCGCTCGTTGAGGTACAAGGGGTCGGAGGCGACCACGACGGCCTGCGATCGCTGTCGCACGATCTCTGCGACGGCGGCGTCCCAGTTGCGCCGGCGCGCTGGCGACGATCCGCTGAGCACTGAGTTCCAGTGCAGTGCAAGCGCTCTGGGCCGCGAACCAGTACCGGGAATAGCTTGGGCTCGCCTCGTTCAGCAGGAAGGCGATGCGCTTGGCGCCAGGCGTGACCTCGTGCAGGATTCCGACCAGCGTACTCAGGACCTCGTCGCTCTGAGTGGCAATCCCGGTGATGTTGCCACCCGGCTTGGCCAGGCTGCCGACCAGGCCGTTGCCTACCGGATCGTTGACGCTCCCCATGACGATCGGGATCGTCTTCGTTGCCCGCTGAAACGCACGCGCGGTGGTCGCATTGCCGACAACGATCACATCGACGTTCTGCCTGACCAGTTCGCTCGCCAACGCATCCAGTCGGCTCACTTCGCCATTGGCGTAGACCCTCCGGTACTCGACATTCTTCCCTTCCTTCCAGCCGAGATCGAGCATCCCCTGTGTGAACGCGAGGTATCCATTGTGGGGATTGGTTCTCGATCCGATCGAAAACCACGCCACACGGCGCAAGGCGTCGGCAGGCTGCGCGCGGCTGAGCGAGGGCCCGATAGCCAGCCCGATGCCACTTGTCAGCAACACACCGCGGCGCGTGATCACCGAATCACCTCGTCGACAAGTGGAAGGTTGGCCATGCTACGCCCCCGTCGAGCATCGAGGCTGTCCGATGAAGACCTGCGCCGGACGGGTCTAACCACAGCGTGCGGATCCACGTAAGCCGATGAGCCATGACGCCCAGTTTCGAAGCCGCCACCCAACGTCCGCTTGCGAGCGAACCAGATTCGCTGCTGGATGGCCGCTCCAGCGTCGATCAGAGCGGATCGGTCAGCACAACTCGACTGCGGGAAGCGGTCGCCAGCGTTGAGCAGCACAGAAGCAGACTTACCTTGTCGCCCGGATCGGCCAGAATCGGACGTCCACAAGTGACCGGTATCGAGCAAGCGGTTGCTGCTGACGCCTGCCGACTAGTCCGCCTCGCGTGACCGCGTGAGCGGCTCGTAAGTGTGTCCACCGAGCGCCGGTTGAGATTGGGCGTGAGCGGCCAAGCCAAGCGCGTACAGTTCAACGCGGTTCAAGCCAGAATCGGCGTCAGACGAGGCTCGGCACCTACATGCCCGAATCTTCCGCACCGGAAGTAGCGTCCTCACGCGACCCGGCAGCATGGGCCGCTGCCGGGTGGTGGGCGAAGGTTTGGCGACTGCTCAAACGCTCTTGGGGCCCCCTCACCGCTATCGCCGCCTTCGGCGCCGTCCTAAGTGGCTTGGTTGGCTACTGGCACGCTTATGAGACGGTCGTTGCACCGAAGCCGGGCACGGCTGCGGCGTCCATGCCTCCGAGGGGTTCCGTGGCCATCCTTCCTTTCACGGCGGCCACGACGAGTTCCGCCGACGAGCAATTCGCCGAGGCGCTTACCAACGACCTGACCATGGCGGTGGGCTTTGGCCACGTGATACCCGTCGTTTCGCACAGTCTGGCGGTCACCTACAACGGCAAGGCCATCGATGCACGTACCATCGGAAGGGAGCTCAACGTGCGCTATCTCGTCCAGGGCGAAGTTCGCCGCTCCGGCGAGCGAACGGTGGTGAATGCACAGCTCATCGAAACCGCCAACGCAACACAGTTGTGGAGTGACCACCTTGAAGTCAACCCCGGACAGGCAGCGCCAGACGCGCCTGGCATCGTTGCACTGCTAACGCGGCGGCTGCGCAACGCGCTGGGTGAGGAGGAGGTCCGCCGCGACAGCGCACCGTTGACTCCAGGCGCAAACGCCATGGACGTCGCATCGCACGCCCAAGCGGTGTATGCCAAGACAACCTGTGTCGTGTCCGCCGCATGTGCGATGGCGGCACGCGAAGCCCGCAAGATGTTCGATCAGGCGCTAAAGGCCGATCCCAATCTTGTCCTCGCATTGACTGGCCGGGCCGGTACGCTGAATGACGAGCTCTGGATGGATTTCCATGCCGATCACGACCGGCTCGTCCGCGAGCTCGAGGAAGTGACCAACCGCGCCGTTACCGTGGACCCCAACGATTCGTCGACCTGGTCGGCTCGTACGGGAGCGCTACTGTGGCAATGGCGCTGGCCCGCGGCGCTGGAGGCGACCACCAAAGCGAGCAGCCTCAATCCAACTTCACCGTGGCCATTCGTCGAGCGCGCCTGGATCATGGTGCACACCGGGCACCCTGCCGAGGCGATGCAGTTGCTCGACAAGGCTATTGCTCTCGATCCGAACGTCACGGGTCTCCCCATCCTGATGCGCTGTCGTGCCTACCAGGCGCTCGGTCGCTACGACGACGCTATTGCCGCGTGCGAAAAGGCGGTCGTGGGGGAGGACTATTGGATTCCGCACGCCTACCTCGTCGCCGCATACGCACACAAGGGCGAGACCACGAAGGCCGAAGCCGAAAAAATGATCCTGCTCAAACAGCAGCCGGGCATGACGATCGCCGACCTCAAGGCGCTTCGCCTGTCCAATGAACCGGCGTACCTTCAGCAGACCGAGACGCACATTTACGCGGGCCTGCGCAAGGCCGGCATTCCAGAAAGGTAAGAGCCTCACGCCGGATGTCCGTATATGTTGGCCGGCGCGAGCCCGATCCGAGGAGTTCACGGGACGAGACCAAGGTCTGGCTGCGCGGCGCCGCAGACATCGGTACGTCGGGTTTTGGAGTGCGAATCGGCATCGACGGATGTCGGGTGTGGGTCGAAGTACGACAGTGACCCACGGGCAGTAGTCGGCCACCTGCGGCTGTTCGCGAGCGTCTGCTTTCGATACGCCATCGCGAACGACAGGGTTTGGGCAAGGCAATCTGGAGCAGCAAGACCTGCTGTCGACCCTTATCAGACGGCTGTCACAGCACCTGCACCTGCTGCTCGGACGCGGCGCGCTGCGCGCTTTGGAGGATCCTGGAAGTTCGTGTGCTCCTGAACCTCACCACCTCGACGGCGTCTAGTCGCTCTCGCCACGGAACGCTTTGGGCTTGACGAACAAGGCCCGAATGCCGGCGCTTCGCTGCTCGCGAATTAACTCAACCGCTGCCGCGAGAGCCTGGCGCATCTCGGCGGCTTCGATCCGAAGTCGCCTGGCCAGTGTGATGTCCTCCGGCTCGACGTGCCTCCGCGCGTCCGCTCGTCCGCTCGTCCGCTCGTCCGCTCGTCCGCTCGTCCGCTCGTCCGCTCGTCCGCTCGTCCGCTCGTCCGCGCACATGCGCTGTCCGGGCAGAAATCGTGCCCAGCGCTAGCCAATGGCGACACTCGCCATCAGCGGCGTGCAGCCCAGAAGCGGTCGTCGGTCAGTGTCGGCGCAACGCACCGCAGCCAGTAACGGTGCGTACGCTGCTCGCATCGCAGAGTGATAGCGCCGCGCAAGTTTGGCTCGAGTGAGTCGCTCGCGGTCTGCCTGGAAGCTGACTAGGCGACGCGCTCTCTTTCGAGCTGCTGGCGGTCGATAGCGTGACGCTTCATCTTCTCCCACACCCCGCTGGCCAACTCGCTTGCTGCTGCGCGTCGATAGTGACCGCTGTCGGCCCATGAGCTGTGATGGACGAGTGACGGCGTTTATGCTTCCTAACGGGTCAACGCTCCTGCGGCCAAACATCGCGGACCTTGAGTCTCCGCCGGTCGAGTGAAAAGGCGCAGACCCGCGCGTGGTGCCACCAGGCCAGCCTCCCGGCTGCAGCTTACCGCTGCCGGCCCCCACGTCATGGTTGCGTCGGCTCGCTGCGCGCCGCCTCGCCATGAATCCACGACAGAAACGCCTCAACCGGCGCACGGCGGGCATGGCGGGCCGGGTACACGAGGAAGTGCGCCTTGACCTTGATCGCCTTGTCCCGGCCGAACACCGGGCGAAGCCGGCGATCCGCCAAATGCATGCCGGCGTTTGTTGTGCTTTCGAGCGCGACGCCGAGGCCCTGCGTCGCCGCGTCGAGCGACATCTGCGCGCGGTCAAAGCGCAGCGTGTAGCGTTCCGGCGCACGAAGGTCGGTAAACCCGCGCAACCAATCGGACCACTGCACCACACTCACGTTGCTCTGGATCAGAGGCACCTCAAGGAGCTGCTCCACGCGCTTGAGTCGATGCTCACGGATGAAAGCCGGGCTCGCCAGCGGCACGATCCGCTCCTCAAAGAGCGGCTCCACCACGAGCTCGCCCCATTGCGGCACGCCATAGCGGATGTCGAGGTCGGCTTGGCCGAGGGCGAAGTCGCTGTGGGTATGTGCCGCAGAGAGGTTTAGCGAGATCTCCGGATGCGCCTGCGCAAAGCCGCGCAGCCGCGGCATTAGCCAGCAACTCGCCAGGCTCGGGGCCGAGTGGACGTAGAGGCTGTTGCGGACACCCTGCCGCAGGTCCTCGGTGGCGGCAGAAATGGCTGAAAGCGCACCGGCGACGCGCTCGAGGTACTGCTCGCCCGCGGTGCTCAGCCGCACGCCGTGCGCGCTGCGCTCGAAGAGGCGCACGCCGAGGTCCGATTCGAGGCGCGCCACTTGATGGCTGATCGCCGACGCCGTCAGGTGCAACTCGGTCGCCGCGAAGGCGAAGCTGCGTCGTCGCGCGACGGCTTCGAAGGCCAGCAAGTTGGCCACAGGTGGCAGGAAAGCCATAGGGTTGACCCGTTTCTTACATGACAGATCTTCATCCTAGCGTGACAAATGATCGTTTGTCATCAGCTCGCCTGGGATCGACTATTCGCCCCACACCAGCGCGGCTCCTTCTGAACGCCGGCTGACAGCACCGGCTCACCCGCTCTCCGGAGCAGACCCGATGTGCACCCTCTCACCCTCATGGAGCTCGACGATATGTTGCTCAAAGACAAGGTTGCCGTGATCACCGGCGGCGCCGGAATCAACGGCCTCGGCCATGCCACCGGCCGTCAGATGGCGGCGCACGGCGCGAAGGTCGTCATCCTCGACCTCGCCCGTGCGGAGCCCGCCGCCGCCGCCGCGCGGCTTGGGAAAGGTCACCTTGGCTTGGTCGCCGACGTGACCGACAAGGCGGCTTGCGAGGCCGCGATTGCCGAGGTCATGACAGCCTTCGGCCGCGTCGACATCCTGGTCAACAACGCCGGCATCACCCAGCCGGTGAAGACGCTGGACATCACGGGCGCCGACTACGACCGCATCCTCGACGTCAGCCTGCGCGGCACGCTCTACATGTCCCAGGCGGTGCTGCCGGCGATGCGCGAGCAGCGCTCGGGCTCGGTGATCTGCATCTCGTCGGTCTCCGCACAGCGCGGCGGCGGCATCTTTGGCGGCCCGCATTACTCGGCCGCCAAGGCCGGCGTGCTCGGTCTGGCTCGGGCCATGGCGCGCGAGTTCGGCATCGACGGCATCCGCATCAACTGCGTCACGCCGGGGCTCATCGAGACCGACATCACCCAGGGAAAGTTGACGGACGCAAAGAAGGCGGAGATCTCCGAGACCATTCCGCTCGCGCGCCTGGGCCGTGCCGATGACGTCGCCGGCGCCTGCGTGTTCCTCGCCAGCGACCTCTCCGCGTACTGCACCGGCATCACGCTCGACGTGAACGGCGGCATGTTGATCCACTGATCGACGACCGCCCCTTCGAATAACTCACAGGAGACAAGACACCATGCAACGCAAGACCTTTGTTCGCACCGTCCTCGCCGTCGCCGCGGCCGCCGTGCTGCCGCTCGCCGCACAAGCGCAGGCCCTCAAGCTGACTCTCGGCCACGGCGCCGCCGTCGGCAACCCGCGGCACGAGGCCGCCGTCAAGTTCGCCGAGGTCGTCAAGGCCAAGAGCAGCGGGCGCATCGAGGTGCAGGTCGCGCCCTCGGGCCAGCTCGGCGACGACGCCGCGATGGTGACGGCGCTGCGCACCGGCGCGCTCGACATGAGCGCCAACTCGCAGGGCGCCGTAGCGAACGCCGTACCCGAATACGCCGCCTACGGCATGCCTTTCATGTTCTCGAGTCCCGCTGCGGCGTTCAAGCTGCTCGACGGCCCGCTCGGCAAGGAGCTCGCCGACAAATCGGCCGAGAAGGGACTGATCCTGCTCGGCACTTGGGACAACGGCATCCGCCAGATGACCAACAGCAAGCGCCCGATCGCCAAGGTCGAGGACGTGAAAGGCCTGAAGATGCGCGTGCCGCCCGATGCGACCCTCGTCGACATCATGACCGCACTCGGCGCCGAGGCGCAGCAGATCAAGTTCGCCGAGCTCTATGTCGCGCTCCAACAGGGCGTGGTCGACGGCCAGGAGAACCCGCTGGCCAACATCCATGCCAGCAAGCTCTACGAGGTGCAGAAGTACCTGGCGATGACGAACCATCAGTTCCAGATGACGCCGTTCTTGATCGGCAAGCGCACCTGGGACAAGCTCTCCGCCGCCGATAAGGCGGTGCTGCAGGCCGCCGCCGCTGAAGCCACGGCGCTCCAGCGCAAGCTCTCTGCCGAAGCGGACGAGAAGTTGCTCGCCGACCTCAAGGCCAAGGGCGTGCAGGTCACGACGATCGACCGCGCGGCGTTCGCCAAGGCGACCGCATCGGTCCAGGAGAAGTGGCTCGCCGCGCCGATCGGGCCCTACGTCAAAAAGGTCGTCGCCGCCGCCCACGCGCAGTGACCTGAGCCAGGCATCCGTCCACTAGAGACGTGTCCCGTCGCGCCCCGCGCGCCGGAGAAACGCACCGGAGACAACCATGCAAGCGGTCACCCGCAATCTCCTCGAACGCGTCATCGTCCTCGTCTGCAGCACCGTGCTGTGGGCGACGACGGCGGTGATCTTCGTCATCCTCACCGCCAACACCATCCTGCGCTACACCGGCGGCACCGGCCTGCAATGGGCCAACGAGCTGCCCGAGCTGCTGTTTCCGTGGCTCGTCATGGCCGGCGTCGTGCTCGCCGCCGAGAAGGGAGCCCACATCGCCACCGTGTTCCTGCTGGAGGCTGTGCCGTCCAAGGTGCAGCGGGTGATCGGCGTGGTCGGATGGCTGGTCGTTGCGGTGCTCTACGCGATCTTGTCGAAGGCGACATACAGCATGCTCGAGATCGTGCAGGACGAGAAGTCGCCGATCCTGCAGGTGCCCGGGTCCGTCACCTACGCCTGCGTGATGGGCGGCATGGTGATGCTCGCGCTCCTCGCGCTGCAGTCGGCGTGGCTCACGTTTCGACGGTCGCACGCGACCGCTGCGCAGCCTGCCAACGGCGAAGTCGCCGTCCCCCACTGGTAAGCCTCCGAAGGAACGTCCATGAGTGCCCTCATCCTTCTCGTTTTCCTCTGCGGGGCCGTCGCCGCCATACCGATCGCCCATGCGCTGCTGCTTGCTGCGCTGGCCGCCGCTGCCACCACCGAGCGCGTGCCGCTCGACCTGCTGGTGCAGCAGATGGTCGCCCAGGTGCAGAGCTTTCCGCTCATCGCCATTCCGTTCTTCATGCTCACCGGTGCGCTGATGATGGGCGGCCGGCTCGGCGAGGCGATCGTCGGCACGCTCTCGGCACTCGTTGGGCGCTGGCACGGAGGGCCCGCCCAGGTCAGCGTGCTGTCGTCGACGCTGTTCGGCGGCGTCTCCGGCTCGGCAGTCGCCGACGCCTCGGCGATCGGTGCGCTGCTGATGCCCTGGCATCGCCGGCTCGGCTACCCGATGGCGTTTTCGGCCGCGGCGCTGGCCTCGGCCGCGACCATCGACATCATCATCCCGCCCTCGATTCCGATGATCCTGTTCGCGCTAACCGCGAACGAGTCCATCGCCGCGCTGTTCTACGCCGGCGTGCTGCCCGGGCTGCTGTTGTGCGCGGGGTTCATGGCCGCCTGCTGGTGGGTCGGTAAGCGCCGCAACCTGCCCCGTGAGACCGGCAAGGTCGACTACGCCGCCCTACGCCGCAACCTGCTGTTCTCGGCACCGGCGATCGTGCTGCCGGTGATGATTGTCATCCTGCTGCGATTCGGCATCGCGACGCCGACCGAAGTCGCCGTGCTCTCGACGTTGTACGCGGCCGTCGTCTCGATCGTGATCTACCGCGACCTGTCGATCAAGCGCCTGCATGCGGCGGTGATCGAGGCGGGCCTGGCCACCGGCGTCGTGTTGCTGGTCATCATGGCCTCGGCGGCGATCGGCTGGCTGCTCACCTTCGACCAGATGCCACAGGGCGTGGCGCAGTGGGTCCAGGAGAACGTGCACGCCAAATGGGCCGTGATCCTGCTGATGAACGTGATGATGCTGTTCATCGGCATGTTCATCGACTTGCCGGCGGCCGTGCTCCTGCTGACCCCCGTGTTCCTGCCGCTGGCCAAGGCGATCGGCATGGACCCGGTGCAGCTCGGGCTGATGATGGTCTTGAACCTGGCCATCGGGCTCTACACGCCGCCCGTTGGCACGACGCTTTTCATCACGAGCTCGATCGCCAAGGTCAAGGTCGGTGAGACGGTGCGCGCGATGGGGCCGTTCTATCTCGTCGCCTTCGCCGTGCTCGCGCTCATCTCGTACGTGCCGGCCAGCGTCCTGCGCTGACCGCGTCCGCCACCCCATTCCACTCTCAGAAGGAGACCTCGATGTCGATATCCGCACCCGCGCTGGCCAAGCTGGCCCGCAGTGCCTACAGGATCCGCGGCTACGCGCTTCGCATGGGCGAAGTGCAGGGCCAGGGCTACGTCGGCCAAGCCCTGGGCTGGGCCGATGTACTGGCTACCGCTTACTGCCACGCGATGACGCTGCGGCCGAACGAACCCGAGTGGGAAGGCCGCGACCGTTTCCTGCTGTCCCACGGCCACTATGCAATCGCTCATTACGCTGCGCTGATCGAGGCCGGCGTCATCGCCGAGAGCGAGCTCGAGAGCTATGGAAGCGACGACAGCCGCCTGCCGATGTCTGGCATGGCGAGCTACACGCCGGGCATGGAGATCTCGGGCGGTTCGCTCGGCCAGGGCCTCGTTATCGGGGTCGGCATGGCGCTCGGCCTGAAGCAGAAGAAGAACCCGGCGGTCGTCTACAACTCGATGTCCGACGGGGAACTTGACGAAGGCTCGACCTGGGAAGCGTCGATGTCCGCCGGCCACTTCGGCCTCGACAACCTGATCTGCTTGGTCGACATCAACAACCAGCAGGCTGATGGGCCGTCGAGCAGGGTGCTCGGCTTCGAGCCGCTCGCCGACAAGTGGGCCGCCTTCGGCTGGCACGTTCAGCGCGTCAACGGAAACGACCTTGCGGCGGTCGTGGAAGCGTTCGACGCCGCCCGAGCGCTGAAGGAGCCCAAGCCTCGCGTCATCCTGTTCGACACGCTGATGGGCAAGGGAGTGCCCTTCCTCGAGCAGCGCGAGAAGAACCACTTCATCCGCGTCGACCCGCCCGAGTGGCAGCAGGCCCTCGAGATCCTCGATCAGTCCCAGCCTTACATGCAGCCTGAAGGAGCCCCGGCATGAGCAGCGTCACCACGGAGAAGAAGCCGCGCCTCACCACCTCGGCGATGATCGCCTCGATCGCGTCAGAGGGCCAGAGGGTCAAGGCCGCCCCGTTCGGCAAGGCCCTCGTCGAATACGCCGCCGATCGGCCCGAGATCGTTGGCCTCACCGCCGACCTGGCCAAGTACACGGACCTGCATCTCTTCGCCCAGGCGTATCCCGATCGCTTCTACCAGATGGGCATGGCCGAGCAGCTGCTGATGGGCGCGGCCGGCGGCATGGCCAAGGAAGGTCTCGTCCCCTTCGCCACCACGTACGCCGTGTTCGGCACGCGTCGCGCCTACGACTTCATCCACCAGGTGATCGCGGAGGAGAACCTCAACGTCAAGATCTGCTGCGCGCTTCCGGGCCTGACCACCGGCTACGGTCCGAGTCACCAGGCGACCGAAGACATCGCCATGATGCGCGGCGTTCCTGGGTTGACCATCGTCGACCCGTGCGACGCGCTCGACATCGAGCAGGCTGTGCCGCAGATCGCCGCCCACAAAGGTCCGGTCTACATGCGGCTACTGCGCGGCCAGGTGCCACTGGTGCTCGATGAGATCGAAGGCTATCGATTCGAGCTCGGCAAGGCCAAGATGCTGCGCGAGGGTGACGACGTACTCGTGATCTCTAGCGGCATCCTGACGATGCGGGCGCTGGAGGTGGCGCAGGACCTGGCCAAAGACAACGTGGGCGTCGCAGTGCTGCACTGCCCGACCATCAAGCCGCTCGACGAAGCCGCGATCGTGGAAGCCGTGCGCTACAAGCACCGGCTCGTCGTCGTCGCCGAGAACCACTCGGTGATCGGAGGCCTCGGCGAGGCGGTTGCAAGCGCGCTGCTGCGCCATCGGGTGCAGCCGGCCGGTTTTCAGCTCGCCGGTCTGCCCGATGCGTTCCTAGACGCCGGGGCCTTGCCGACGCTGCACGACCGCTACGGCATCAGCCGCGAAGCGCTCGGTGCGCGCGTCCGGGGCTGGTTGGGCTGACCGGGGCCTCTGCAGCGAGCGCCGAGGCGTTGAGATGAGCTAGTCCGTCTGCACGAGAGTCGTCCAGGAACTGAGACGCCTTCGGCATCGCAATCTTGCGGCTCAGGCGGACTCACGGGCGTTGCACGGCGGTACCGGCTCTGCGCAGCCAATCGCGTGTCTCCCGTGCTGCGGTACGTTGTGCTGAACGCAACGGCTGCTCTCGGGCGGCCTGATCCAATAGTGCTACGTCTGTTTTGGGT
>Ga0308173_10000753_pt1 | contig 14654 bp, 16 predicted proteins | sample PhyPR1_FD_203716 | JGI IMG/M metagenome (GOLD analysis project Ga0308173, IMG submission 203716) | Soil microbial communities from UC Gill Tract Community Farm, Albany, California, United States - DLSLS.P.R1 | ecosystem: Environmental > Terrestrial > Soil > Agricultural land | place: USA...
AGTCCTCGATGGCGATGATCGCCTTGCGCATGATCGGCGCGACGTGCGCCAGCGGCACGTTGACGCGGTTCTGGTCGTAGAGGGTGGCCAGCACCGCGCCGTCGCGGCCCAGGAGCCGGGTCCGCTGTGCCAGCGGCTCGGCGGTCAGCTGGGCCGGGATCTTGTCCATGCTGTCCGCGACGGTGCGGGTGGACAGGCCGGTGACCGCCGCGAACGGGATCGCCAGGCCGGCCACGAGCACGCCCATGACGGCGGCGACGGCTACCATAACGCCGAGATGGGACACGACGCTGGCAGGCCGAAGACGGTCGGTGCGGCGGGAGGGCATGGCCCCCAGGGTACGTGACCGGGCCGGTTCGGCTCGGGTAGCGCACCGTGCACCGGCTGTCACGCACCGGCGGTCGTCGGCGTGGCGTCCGGGACCATGCGGACCTAGTCATTTATGACTAGGTCCCGGCCGGGCCGCCGGGCCGGCTCGTCACATCCGCACCTCGCACGCTCAGGCAGGGCGTTCGGCGGCGCCTCGAGAGCTGTTCGGTTGAACGTTGTAGTCAGAAGGGACTACAGCAAGTTGCTCCCTCTGTGTCTGTTTCGCGCAGTTCTACGTCTTTACCTTTTTACCTGGGGATTGACTCGGACGGCCCGCTGGGAGGTGGGCCCTTCTCGGAAGGGACAAGGCCGATGTGGAACGAAGACTGGGCAGTCAAGGCTCTGTGCAACCAGACGCGACCGGACGAGCTGTTCGTGCGTGGTGCCGCTCAGAACCGCGCCAAGCAGATGTGCGCCGGATGCCCGGTGCGCACGGAGTGCCTCGCCGAGGCGCTCGACAACCAGATCGAGTGGGGCGTCTGGGGTGGGATGACGGAGCGGGAGCGCCGCGCGCTGCTGCGTCGTCGCCCGAACGTCACCTCATGGCGTCGCCTGCTCGAGACGGCGATGCTCGACCACGCGGCCACGGTGTCGGCCGCCGCCACGACGGAGCTCGTGCCGGCCTGAGGTTTCGCAGCTGCCCTCAGGCGTAGTGCTCCACCCGGGTCGTCGACCCGGGACCCGGTCAGGACCTCTGGGAGAGAAGGTCCCCGACCGTCCGAAGGCCGTCGAGGTCGTGCACGTCCGTGGACAGTGCCGGCACGACGGCCGTCGGCACGTCCGGGTGCGTCGTCGCGAACCGTGCCCGCAGCCGTGTCTCCCGGGCCACGATCCGGCTGCGGTCGGCGTGCAGCCGCAGCAGTCCCGCGGTGGGTCCGTCGCTGCCGTCCCCCTGCGCCCGCTCCTCGTCCAGCCGCTCGGCCGCCGCGAGCGCCCGCTCCGCCGAGAGCCGCCCCCCGGGGGCGTGGCCGGCCCGGTTGACCACCAGCCCGGCCAGCGGCATCCGCTCCTCGTTGAGCCGCTCCACGAAGTACGCCGCCTCCCGTAGCGCGTCCGGCTCCGGCGAGGCGACCACCAGGAACGCCGTACCGTCGGCCTGCAGCAGCCGGTAGGTCTTCTGCGCCCGTTGCCGGAAGCCGCCGAAGAGGGTGTCGAAGGCGGCGACGAACGTCTGCATGTCCCGCAGCACCTGGGTGCCGAGCACCTTGGTGAGCGCGTTGGTCATCACGCCGAGCCCGGCGCTCATCAGCCGGGCCGGGCCGCGGGCCGGGGCGAGCAGCAGCCGGATGAACCGGCCGTCGAGGAAGCTCGAGAGCCGCTCCGGGGCGTCGAGGAAGTCCAGCGCCGAGCGCGACGGCGGCGTGTCGACCACGATCAGGTCCCAGCCGCCGCTGCGGTCGGCGTGTAGCTGGCCGAGCTTCTCCATGGCCATGTACTCCTGCGTCCCCGCGAAGGAGCTGGACAGCGCGACGTAGAACGGGTTGGCGAGGATCTGGGCCGCCTTCTCCGGGCTGGCTTGGCTCTCGACCACCTCGTCGAAGGTGCGCTTCATGTCCAGCATCATCGCGTCGAGCGACCCGCCGTTGCCGCCGGTGACGCCGGGGACCGGCCGCGGGACGTTGTCGAGCCGCTCGATGCCCATGGACTGCGCGAGCCGGCGGGCCGGGTCGATGGTGAGCACGACGACCTTGCGGCCCTGCTCGGCGGCGCGCAGCGCGAGGGCCGCCGAGGTGGTGGTCTTGCCGACGCCGCCGGAGCCGCAGCAGACGATGATGTCGATCCTGCGGTCGCGCAGCAGCGCGTCGACGTCGAGGGCGGGGGTGCCGTCGTCGCGGGCGACGAGCGGCCCGACGCGGCCGTGCGGGGCGCTCATGCGAGGCCCTGCCGGCACAGGTCGGCGGCGAGCTCGTAGAGCGCGCCGAGGTCGATGCCGTCCGCGAGCCGGGGCAGCTCGTAGGTGGGTACGTCGAGCCCGCTGATCCGCTTGCGCTGCTCGTCCTCCAGCTCCCGCCGCTCCGCGTGCTCGCGGGCCTCGGCCAGCAGCCCGTCGAGCAGCGCCTCGGTGACCCGGACGCCGACCGACTCGAGGTCCGCGGCGACGGCGTCCCGGTCCAGCTCGCCGGAGACCGCCGCGTCGCGCTCCTCGTCGTCGAGCTCGGGGCGCCGGGTCATGTTGACCACCACGGCGCCGACCGGCAGCCGCGCGACCCGCAGCTCGTCGATGCCGTCGGCCGTCTCCTGCACCGGCATGTCCTCCAGGACCGTGACCAGGTGCACCGCCGTGCGCTTCGAGCGGAGCAGGGTCATCACGGTGTCGGCCTGGCTGCGGATCGGGCCGACCTTGGCCAGGCCGGCCAGCTCGCTGTTGACGTTGAGGAACTGCGCGATCCGGCCGGTGGGCGGCGCGTCGAGCACCACGGCGTCGTACTGGCGGCTGCTCCTGCCCCGCCGGTTGCGGTTGACGGCCTCGTAGACCTTGCCGGTGAGCAGCACGTCACGGACGCCGGGCGCGATCGTGGTGGCGAAGTCGATGACGCCGAACCGGTCGAGCGCCTTGCCGGCGCGGCCGAGCCGGTAGTACATCGCGAGGTACTCCAGGAGCGCGGACTCCGGGTCGATCGCCAAGGCGTAGAGGTCGCCGCCGTCGTTCGGGCCCTGGACGACGCGACGCTCCTCGTAGGGCAGCGGCGCGACGTCGAACAGCTGGGCGATGCCCTGGCGGCCCTCGACCTCGCACAGCAGCACGGTCTTGCCCCGCGAGGCGAGGGCCAGGGCGAGCGCCGCCGCCACCGTGGACTTGCCGGTGCCGCCCTTGCCGGTCACGACGTGCAGGCGGACGTCGGCCCAGCGCTCGTCGGGGGAGGTCATGGTGGGGAAGCGTAGCCCGGACGCCGAACCCGCCGGAGGTGTGACCGGCGTCATGTGGCCGGGCCTCACCGAACCGCCCCAGGTGTGTGCAACCGCCCGTGACACCGCGCACACGTCGCTGGCTAGGGTGGCCTCGCGGGCGATCCGGTCCGCCGGTTCCGGGTCTCCGGAGAGGGAGGTCAGACGTGGACAAGGTGGTCGCAAGCGCCGCCGAGGCCGTCGCGGACGTCGCGAGCGGGTCGACCATCGCGGTGGGCGGCTTCGGGCTCTGCGGCATCCCCTCGGTGCTCATCGACGCACTGCTCGAGCAGGGCGCCGACGAGCTGGAGGCGGTGTCGAACAACTGCGGGGTCGACGAGTGGGGACTCGGCCGGCTGCTGTTCAACCACCGGATCCGCCGGATGATCTCGTCCTACGTGGGGGAGAACAAGGAGTTCGCGCGCCAGTACCTCCACGGCGAGCTCGAGGTCGAGCTCACGCCCCAGGGCACGCTGGCCGAGCGGATGCGGGCCGGCGGCTCCGGCATCCCGGCCTTCTTCACCGCGACCGGTGTCGGCACCCAGGTGGCCGAGGGCGGGCTGCCGTGGCGCTACGACGCCGATGGCAACGTCGTGGTCGCCTCGCCGGCCAAGGAGGTGCGGACCTTCGAGACCGCCGACGGTGCGAAGGAGTTCGTGCTGGAGAACGCGATCGTGGCCGACTACGGGCTGGTGCGGGCCTGGAAGGGCGACCGCCACGGGAACCTGGTCTTCCGCCAGTCCGCCCGCAACTTCAACCCGCTCGCCGCGATGTGCGGCCGGGTCACCATCGCGGAGGTCGAGCACCTGGTCGAGCCCGGGGAGATCGGCGCGGACGACGTGCACACCCCCGGGGTCTTCGTGCAGCGGGTGGTCCCGCTGACGCCGGAGCAGGTGGCCGACAAGCGCATCGAGAAGCGGACCGTGCGTCCCCGCACTGAGGAGGTCTCGTCATGAGCTGGACGCGCGAGGAGATGGCGGCGCGGGCCGCCTCGGAGCTGACGGACGGCTCGTACGTGAACCTCGGGATCGGGCTGCCGACGCTGGTGCCGAACTACGTCAAGGACCACGTGGAGCTGGTGCTGCAGTCCGAGAACGGCATCCTCGGGGTGGGCGCCTACCCGCTCGAGGGCGAGGAGGACGCGGACCTGATCAACGCCGGCAAGGAGACGGTCACCCTGCGCAAGGGTGCGTCGTTCTTCGACTCGGCGACGTCGTTCGGGATGATCCGCGGCGGCAAGATCGACGCCGCGATCCTCGGCGCGATGCAGGTCTCCGCGAACGGCGACATCGCGAACTGGATGATCCCCGGGAAGATGGTCAAGGGCATGGGCGGCGCGATGGACCTGGTCCACGGCGCCAAGCGGGTGATCGTGCTGATGGAGCACGTCGCCAAGGACGGCTCCTACAAGATCGTGGACGAGTGCTCGCTGCCCTACACCGGCCGCGGCGTCGTGCAGCGGATCATCACCGACCTCGCCGTCATCGACATCGACCCCAAGGACCCGGTCACCGGCGAGGGCGGCGGGCTGCGGCTCGTCGAGCTCGCCCCCGACGTCACCGAGGACGAGGTGCGGGAGAAGACCGAGCCCCCGTTGCGCTGACGTTGCGCCGACCCGTCATCTGGAAGGCAGGTTCACCGGCGTGTCGCACAGGAAGTGACGGGTCACGCCGCGGTCCGGGCCCGGTGTCGTGCCTCGGCATGGGCCCGGCGCAGCAGGTCGACGGCCCGGTCGGGGTGCGCGAACACCTCGCGCCGGGTCAGCACCACCACGATCCAGCCGTGCGCCCGCAGCCACGCGCGCCGCTGCTCGTCGTGGGCCCGGTCGGCCGGGGACGTGTGGTGGTCGCGTCCGTCGTACTCCGCGAGCAGGCGTACGACGGGCAGCCCCAGGTCCCCGCGGTAGCGCTCGAGCCCCAGCTCGTCGCGGATCGGCAGCTGCAGCACCGGGGCCGGGAGGCCCGCGTCGTACCACCGCAGCCGCAGCGCGGACTCGCCCGGCGACTCGGCCCGCGGGTCGGCGAGCGGGGCGAGCGAGCGGAGCTGCACGATCCCGCGGTAGCCCCTGAACCGCGGCAGCTCGCGCAGCAGGTCGTCGGTGTCGAACCCGCCGACGCGCATCAGCGAGTCCAGGGAGCCCAGCGCGCGGTCGCGGGGGGTGAGCCGGCCGAGGTCGAGGGCGGTGCGCAACGGTGTCGTGGCGAGCACGCCGTGCACGGTGGTCAGGTCGCGGGCGACGAGGGTGCGCTCGCCGCCGTGGGTCTCGCGGCGCCGGACCCGGGTGTGACCGGGGAGCTGGAACACCTTGACCGGCGGCAGGTGCAGGTGACCGCCGGGCGGCAGGACGTCGGCGCCATGCAGCCAGCCCGCCGTCTCGTCGGTGACCACGGCGGTCTCCGGCACGACGAGGGACAGCGCGATCGAGCGGCTGAGCAGGTCGTCGCGCACGGCCGCGTCGACGTACACACCGCGCAGCACGTGCCGGAGCTGACCGTCCCGGACCAGCCGGCGCAGCACGTCGGGACCCACCCCGGACGCGCGGGCCTCGGCGGTGGTGAACGGGCGGTGGGTCGGCAGCCGGGCGTCGGCGACGAGGGGGAGCAGGTCCATGACAGCCAGCATCGGCGCGGGGGCGGGACCGTGGTCGGTTGTCCACAGAGGTCGCCGCGCCGACCCGTCACTTGCTGTGCGACACGCCGGTGAGTCTGCCTTCCAGGTGACGGGTCGGCGGGCTGGAGGCGGGCTAGAGGCGCCTTAGAGGTCCGGGTGCTTGGTGGCCAGCCGGTAGAACCCGGAGTGGAAGACGAGCGGCTCGCCGCCCGGGGCGTCGTAGGACTCCACCTCGCCGAGGAACAGCACGTGGTCGCCGGCGTCGACGCGCTGGGTCCGGCGGCACACGAAGGAGGCGACGGTGCCTTCGAGCAGCGGCAGCGGGCCGGAGCGCAGCCGGACGCCCTCGAACTTCTCGGCGCCGGGGGTGGAGAACTGGCGCGACAGGTGGTGCTGGTCGGAGGCGAGCACGTTCACCGCGAAGTGGCTGGCCGCCTCGAACGCGGGCAGCGACGCCGACGAGCGGGCGGCCGCCCAGGCGACGAGGGGCGGGTTCAAGGAGACCGAGGTGAAGGAGTTCGCGGTCAGCGCGAACGGCTCGCCGGTGTCGTCGACGGTGGTCACCACGGTGACGCCGGTGGCGTACTGGCCGAGCGCGCGCCGCAGGTCCCGGGCGTCGAACCGGGACGGCTCGGTCTGGGCGGCGAGGAACGCGGCGGCCTCGTCGGGGTCGTACCACCACGGGCTGAACAGCCGGGCGTCGTCGAAGCCGGCGGCGACCGTCTCCGCGACGGTGGCGTGCGTCGCGGCCGCGTCGATGACCGCGCGCTGGTGCGGGGCGGCGGGCTGCAGCCAGGAGTTCGTCCACTGGGTCGCCCAGTGCGCCCAGCCGCGCCAGAAGTTGTCGAAGGTGCGCTGCATCCAGCCGGCGTCGAAGGCGCTCCCGTGCGCGTTGATCGCCTCCAGGTAGAACGACGCGGACTTGATGGCGTTGTTCGAGCCCTGGCTGGTCAGCGGGTCGTTGAGCACCACGACGTCGGCCATCCCCAACACGGGTACGCCGCTCGGCAGCAGGCCGACCGGGCGACGTACGGCGGGGGTGATCCGGCCGTGCAGCACCGACCGGTCGTCGACCAGCTCGGCGTCCCGCAGCCGTTCGTGCTCCGCCGGGAAGTGCGCGGCGAGCAGCTCGCGGAGCCGGGCCAGATGCCCCGCGGGGGTGGACACGTCGTCCCAGGCGTCCAGCGGGCCGCCCGGGACACCCTCGACAACGACGATGTCGCACGGCCCGTCGACGGTGAGGGCCGGGCAGGTGAAGCACTCGCCGACACCCTCGACGCAGTGGTACCGCAGCCCGGACGACGGGGTGCTCCCCCGGACGTAGGTGAGCGCGGCGACCCGCTGCGGCGACGTGTACGGCGACCGGGCCGGGTCGACCTCGAACAGCGAGGTGAGCCCGCCCCGCCCGGTGGACACCACCACGAGGTCGTGGTCGCGGGCCAGGTCCTCGAGGTCGTCGACCGCCGCCGACCGGATCACCACCTTGCCGCCGAGTCGCTCGACCTCGTGCATGAGCAGCGGCAGCCGGACCCGCTGGTCGAGCGAGCGGGCCGCGGTCGCGAGCCGGGTGTCGAACGCGGCCGTCGACCCGTCGGTCCGCACCGTGTCGTAGGTGAGCCGCTCGATCGGGGGCGCCGGCGGCAGCAGGTCGGCGATGCCCAGCGCGTGCTCGGCGTCCAGGGCCGACTCGAAGGTGATCTGGCTCGACATCACCGCCCCGGAGCCGATCTCCTCGGCGGTCCGGTCCGACACCAGCGTCACGTCGTGTCCCGCCCGCGCGAGACCGAGCGCGAGCGCCGTACCGGCAGGGCCGGCCCCGACCACGGCGATCCGGCGGGGGGACGTCATGCGGTCAAGCGTCTCACCCTCCGGCCGGCGCCCGCCGACCCGTCACTTCCTGCGGGACACGCCGGTGAGACCGCCATCCAGGTGACGGGTCAGCGGAGGGCGGCGCGGACGTCCGGCCAGGCGGGCGACAGGGGGTCGATCACGTCGAAGTGGTCGGCGCCCGGCACCTCACGCAGGTCCAGCCAGGCGTACCGCCCGGCGAGCCCGCGGCTGCTCTCGACCGGCACGACGTCGTCGCGGTCGCCGTGCACCACGACCACCTCGCACGTCGGGCGGTTCCGCATCCGGCTGCCCGGGTCGGCCGCGTCGTACACCGCCGGGACCTCGTCGGGCGTGCCACCGAGGAAGTCGACCGCTGCACCGGAACCCATCCCGGTCCCGGCCGCGAAGCGCAGGTCGCCGACCGGTGCGAGCGCCACGACCCGGTCGACCGGACGCCGTTCGTTGGCCAGCCAGAGCACCAGGTGCCCGCCCGCGGAGTGGCCGACGCAGGTCGTGGTGGTGGTGCGCACGCCGAGGCCGTCCAGCAGCCCGGGCAGCGCGGTCAGCGCCGCGTCCAGGTCGGACGACGCCCGGGACCAGGCGTCGGGACCGCGGCGGTACTCCACCGACGCCACCGCCACGCCGTCCGCCGCGAGCGCGTTGGCGAGCGGCCGGGCGTGGGTGCGGTCGAACGCCTCGCGCCAGAAGCCGCCGTGCACGTACACCACCAGCGGGACCGGCGCCGAGACGTCCGCCGGCAGGTGTACGTCGACCAGGCCGTCGTCGTGGGCGGCGTACCTGAGGACCGCGTCCGGCGGGTCCGAGGCCCGGGTCATCACGTCGTCGGGAGGCACGGTGGCCACCGTAACGGGCGGCGCTAGAGTCGCGGGCATGACGAAATGGGAATACCTGACCGCCCCGGTGCTGGTGCACGCGACCAAGCAGATCCTCGACAACTTCGGTCAGGACGGCTGGGAGCTCGTGCAGGTCGTGCCCGGCCCCACCGGCAACGAGAACGTCGTCGCCTACTTCAAGCGGCCGGTCGCATGAGCACCCCCGAGGAGCGGCTCGCCGAGCTCGGCCTCGCGGTCCCCGAGGTCGCCAAGCCGGTCGCGGCGTACGTGCCCGCGGTCCGCAGCGGGAACCACGTGTTCACCTCGGGCCAGCTGCCGATGCGCGAGGGCCAGCTGATCACCACCGGGAAGGTCGGCGGCGAGGTCACCGCCGAGGAGGCCGTGGAGTGCGCCCGCCAGTGCGCCCTCAACGCGATCGCCGCGGTCCGCGCGGAGGTCGGCGAGCTGTCGAGGATCAAGCGGATCGTCAAGGTCGTCGCGTTCGTCGCCTCGACCCCCGACTTCACCGGTCAGCCCGGCGTCGCGAATGGCGCCTCCGAGCTCTTCGGCCAGGTCTTCGGTGAGGCCGGGCAGCACGCCCGCAGCGCCGTCGGCGTGCCCGTGCTCCCCCTCGACGCGCCCGTCGAGGTCGAGCTGGTCGTCGAGGTCTAGGCCCCGCCTGATGGACCCCACCCGCCGGCTGCCGGCCGACCTCGTCGAGCACGCGCGCGCCTTCACCGACGGCACCCGCGCGCCCGCCGAGCCCAAGCACGCCTCGACGGTCGTGCTGCTGCGTGCGGGCGACGGTGCCCCGGGCGGGCTGGAGGTGTACCTGCTGCGCCGGCACGTGGACATGGCGTTCGCCGCGGGCATGTGCGTCTTCCCCGGCGGCGGCGTCGACAAGCGCGACTTCGACGCCCACATCGGCTGGGTCGGCCCGAGCGCCGCGGAGTGGGCGGACCGGCTCGGCTGCGACGAGGAGTTCGCCCGGGCGCTGGTCTGCGCCGCGGTGCGCGAGACCTTTGAGGAGTCCGGCGTGCTGCTCGCCGGGCCGACCGCCGAGTCGGTCGTCGAGGACACCACCGGCGCGGACTGGGAGGACGACCGCCGTGCGCTCGAGGCGCGGGAGGTCTCCTTCACCGCCTTCCTGGAGCGACGCGGGCTCCGGCTGCGCACGGACCTGCTGCGGCTGTGGGGGTCCTGGGTGACCCCGGTGTTCGAGCCGCGCCGGTTCAACGCGCGCTTCTTCGTGGCCGAGCTGCCGGCCGGCCAGCACACCCGCGACGTGTCCACCGAGTCCGACCACGTCGTGTGGCTGCCGGTGCGGGACGCGATCCGCGCGGTCGACGCCCACGAGATGCTGATGCTGCCTCCGACGTACTGCACCTGCCTGGAGCTGTACGACTTCGCGCACACGACCGACGCGCTCGCGGCCGCGGAGGGGCGCGACCTGTCGTCGATCCAGCCGGAGGCGGTGGTCGACGTCGAGGGCGCCTACCTGTCGATCCCCGACCACCTGGTCGCGCTCGGCGAGGACGTCGCGGCCAGGATGCGCGGATGAGCTGGGCCGGGGGATCGTTCGGCGAGCGGGCCCGCTGCGTACTGGCTCCGAACCCGGACGTGATGACCCTCGACGGCACCAACACCTGGGTGCTGCGCGAGTCCGGCGGCCGCTCGGTCGTGGTCGACCCGGGGCCGGAGATCGCCTCGCACCTCGACGAGGTCGCGGCGTACGCCGGTGACGTGGCCGTCGTGCTGCTCACCCACGGGCACCTCGACCACTCCGAGGCGGCCCGGTCGTTCGCGGAGCGGGTCGGCTGCGGCGTACGCGCCCTCGACCCGCAGCAGCGGCTGGGCTCCGAGGGGCTCGGCGACGGCGACGTGGTCGCGGTCGACGGCCTGGAGGTGCACGTCGTCGGCACGCCGGGGCACACGTCCGACTCACTGTCGTTCGTGCTGCCGCAGGAGCGGGCGGTGCTCACCGGCGACACGGTGCTCGGCCGGGGTACGACGGTCGTGGCGCACCCCGACGGGCAGCTGGGGGCCTACCTCGACTCGCTGCACCGGCTGCACGCCCTCGCCGAGGCGCGGGACGTCACCACCGTCTGGCCGGGACACGGCCCGGTCATCGACGACGCCCTCGGCGCGCTCGACTTCTACCTCGCGCACCGCCGGGAGCGGCTGGAGCAGGTCCGGGAGGCCCTGCGCACCCTCGACCCGTCCGCGGACGACCTGGCCCGCCGGGTCGTGGAGACCGTCTACGCCGACGTCGACCCGGTGCTGTGGGGGGCCGCCGAGCTGAGCGTGCGGGCGCAGATCGAGTACCTGCGCGACCGGGCCTGACCGGCCGGCCGTCGACCCGTCACTTGCTGCGCGACATGCCGCTGACCCCGCCATCTAGGTGACGGGTCGGCGAAACAACGGTCAGCGCGCGCGGCGCGACAGCCGCTCGATGTCCATGATGACGACCGAGCGCGGCTCGAGCCGCAGCCAGCCGCGGGAGACGAAGTCCGCGAGGGCCTTGTTGACGGTCTCGCGGGAGGCGCCGACCAGCTGGGCGAGCTCCTCCTGGGTGAGGTCGTGGTGCACGTGCACGCCGTCGTCGGCGGTGCGGCCGAACCGGTCGGCGAGGTCGAGCAGCGCCTTGGCGACGCGGCCCGGCACGTCGGAGAACACCAGGTCGGCGACCACGTCGTTGGCGCGGCGCAGCCGGCCGGCCAGCTGGGCGAGCAGGCCGCGGGCGACCGCAGGGCGGCCGTCGAGCCAGCGGAGCAGATCCTCGTGGGACAGCGAGGAGAAGGTCGCGTCGGTGACCGCGGTGACGGTCGCCGAGCGGGGTCCCGGGTCGAACAGCGACAGCTCGCCGAACATCTGGCCCGGGCCCTGGATCGCCAGCAGGTTCTCGCGGCCGTCGGAGGAGGTCCGGCCGAGCTTCACCTTGCCCTCGGTGACGATGTACAGCTTGTCGCCCTCGTCGCCCTCGTGGAACAACACCTCACCGCGACGCAGCCGGGTCTCCGTCATCGAGGCCCGCAGCGCCGTCGCCGCCTCGTCGTCGAGCGCGCTGAACAGCGGTGACTGGCGAAGTACGTCGTTGTCCACGAGTTGTCCTCCTCATCGGCCCGCCGGACACGCTCGCCGTCGGTGCTCCAGGTCACAGTCTGTCGTATGCCCCCAGGGAAGCGCCAAGACGCCCCCGCCCAGGCGGGGATTACGCTGGCTGGCGTGCCCGACACCTCCCTCGTCCGCCGCGCCCGCAAGATCGACCGGGTGCTCGCCGAGACATACCCGGACGCGCGCTGCGAGCTCGACTTCGACAACCCCTTCGAGCTGCTCGTCGTGACGGTGCTGTCGGCGCAGACCACCGACCGGCGGGTCAACGCGGTGCGGCCGACGCTGTTCGCGGCGTACCCGGACGCGCACGCGATGGCGGCCGCCGACCGGGAGAAGCTCGAGCAGATCATCCAGCCCACCGGCTTCTTCCGGGCCAAGACCGAGTCCCTGCTCAAGCTGTCCCAGGCGCTGGTTGAGCGGCACGACGGCGAGGTGCCGCCGCGGCTCGAGGACCTGGTCAAGCTGCCCGGCGTGGGCCGCAAGACCGCGAACGTCGTGCTCGGCAACGCCTTCGGGATCCCGGGCATCACCGTCGACACCCACTTCGGGCGGCTCGCCCGCCGGTTCGGGTTCACGCAGGAGACCGACCCGGTCAAGGCCGAGCACGAGGTCGGCGCGCTGTTCCCCAAGAAGGACTGGACGATGCTGTCGCACCACCTGATCTGGCACGGCCGCCGGGTCTGCCACGCCCGCAACCCGGCGTGCGGTGCGTGCACGGTGGCGAAGTGGTGCCCGTCGTACGGCGAGGGGCCGACCGACCCGGACCAAGCCGCGAAGCTCGTGAAGACCGAGGGCCGGGCGTGAGCCGAGGCCCCCGCGTCGTGGTGGCGCTGCTGGCCTGCCTGCTGGTCGCCTCCTGCGCCGGCGGCTCGGCCGGGGTGCCGCGCGGCGGGGGCGCGGCGGCACAGCCAGGCGCCGTGCACGTCGCCCTCGACACCCCGCAGCTGCGCGCGCTCAAGGCGAAGGCCGGCGTCCGGCCCTGCCGGGCCGGGACCGGCGCCAACGACCTGCCGGGGGTGACCCTGCCTTGCCTCGGCGGTGGCCGGCCGGTCCGGCTGGACAGGCTGCACGGTCCGCTGGTCGTCAACCTGTTCGCGCAGTGGTGCGGGCCCTGCCGCGCCGAGCTGCCCTACTACGAGGAGCTGCACCGCAAGGCCCGCGGGAAGGTCGGGGTCCTGGGGGTCGACTACCTCGACACCCGGCCGGACAAGGCGCTCGAGCTGGTCCGGGACACCGGCGTGACCTACCCGCTGCTCGCGGACCCCGGAGGGACGCTGCGAGCGGACCTGCGGATCCGAGGCCTGCCGGGCGTGGCCTTCGTGAGTGCCGACGGCTCGGTCCAGGTGGAGTTCGGCGTGGTCGACTCCTACGCCGAGCTGCGGGCGATGACCCAGAAGCACCTCGACGTGATGCTGCCGTCGTGACCGCCTTCCTCATGGTGCCCGAGGTGCGGTACGGGTGCGTCGTACACCTGACGACGGCCGGGCTCTGCGCGCGCTGAACCCGTCGGGTACCGGTCGGTAGGCTCCCCTCGTGCCCGACCCGCTGACCACTCCCGAGCCGGACCTGCCGTCGTGGCTGGAGCCGGTACGCCGCGGGGCGGCGACGATCACGGTCGACGAGCTGACCCGGTTCGTGCCGCCGGACGACGCCGAGACCCGCCAGGGCGCGGTGCTGATGCTGTTCGGCGAGGGCCCCGCGGGACCCGACCTGCTGCTCACCGAGCGGGCCCACGACATGCGCTCGCACCCCGGCCAGGTGTCGTTCCCGGGCGGCTCGACCGACCCCGAGGACGCCTCACCGGCGGCGACCGCGCTGCGGGAGGCCGAGGAGGAGACCGGGCTCGACCCGGCCGGCGTGCACGTGTTCGCGACCCTGCCCGAGCTGTGGCTACCGCCCAGCAACTTCGCGGTGACCCCGGTGCTCGGCTGGTGGCACGAGGAGAGCCCCGTGCGGGTCGTCGACCCGGCGGAGGTGCACGCGGTGCTGCGCGTCCCGATCGACGAGCTGCTGGAGCCGGAGCACCGAGTCTCCGTCCGGCACCCGTCCGGGTGGACCGGACCGGGCTTCCTGATCGGCGACGACAAGGACCTGGTGCTGTGGGGCTTCACGGCCGGGATCATCGCCCGGCTCTTCGACTTCCTGGGCTGGACGCGACCCTGGGACGCCGAGGTCCTGCAGGAGCTGCCCGCCCATATGCTGGCCGCCCGGGGCGAGGTGGTGGCTCGGCCGCCGGAGCGCAACACGAACTTCCGCGAGCGGTGAGGTCCACGACGTGAACGTCCTCGACTGGTTCCTGGTCGTGCTCGTGCTCGCCTACGCCGTCTCCGGCTACTGGCAGGGCTTCATCGCCGGCGCCTTCGCGACCGGCGGCCTGCTGCTCGGCGGGCTGGTCGGCATCTGGCTGGCCCCCAAGCTGCTCGGCGACGCCCAGCCCGCCCTGTGGGTCTCGCTCGCGGCGTTGTTCGTGGTCCTGGTGTGCGCGTCGTTCGGGCAGGCGCTCCTGCAGTACGCCGGCGCCAAGATCCGGTCCACGATCACCTGGCAGCCGGTCCGCGCCCTCGACGCGATCGGGGGTGCGGCGCTGAGCATGGCCGCCGTGCTCGTGGTCGCCTGGGCGCTCGGTGTCGCGGTCAGCGGCGCGAAGCTGCCCTGGGCCAGCCGCGAGGTGCGCGACTCGGCCGTTCTGCAGCGGGTCAACGGCGTGATGCCGGCCAACGCCGTGGAGGCGCTGAACTCCTTCAACGACGTCGTCGGGTCCAACTTCTTCCCGCGCTACCTCGAGCCGTTCGCGCGGGAGCGGATCATCAACGTGGGCCCGCCGCCGGGGCGGGTGGCCCGTGACCCCGACGTGCAGCGGGCCCAGCAGAGCGTGTTCAAGATCCGGGGGGAGAACTCCTGCGACCGCGGCGTCGAGGGCAGCGGCTTTCTGTACGCGCCCGGCCGGGTGATGACCAACGCGCACGTGGTCGCCGGCATCGACAAGCCGGTGGTGCTGGTCGGGGAGAACGA
>Ga0308173_10000754_pt1 | contig 14653 bp, 15 predicted proteins | sample PhyPR1_FD_203716 | JGI IMG/M metagenome (GOLD analysis project Ga0308173, IMG submission 203716) | Soil microbial communities from UC Gill Tract Community Farm, Albany, California, United States - DLSLS.P.R1 | ecosystem: Environmental > Terrestrial > Soil > Agricultural land | place: USA...
GGCCGAAGTAGATGTTTTCACCCGCCTGCCCGTTCGGCACCGCCTGCAGGCCGAATCCGGTCGCGCGGTCCTCGTCTTCGGAGAACGGCAGCGGATCGACGACGTCCAGATGAAGCTTGCCGCCGGCACGCGCGCTCATTTCCTCGAGCATTTCGCGCACGCGCTGGGCGTAGGTGCGCAGCTGCGGAAGGTTCTGCGTACCCTTGTCCGAGTAGAACAGGTAAAGATGCACCGGTTCCTCTATCGAGGACAGGATCTTCTTGGTGCCGCTGGACAATGTATACAAATGGCTCTGGGTCAGATCCAGGCGCGCACCGCGAAACAACGCATTGCTGACGAGAATCACCGCGACGAGCAGGATGGCAAGCACGGCGAGCGCGCTGCCGGTCAGGAGTTTTCTGTGTGGGCTCATAGTTTTTTCAACCATTGGTATTTATGCGATCGTCCCTGATCGCGAGAGTCACGAAGCGGCCGTCCATGGCCGCACTTCTCTATTCGAATCAATCCGCTTTTTTGAGGTCGATGACTACTGCACTGGCGTATAGCCAGAACGCAATGATCAGCAGGAAGTAAATCAGGTCGCGCAGGTCGATGACGCCCTTGCCGATCGCGGCGAAATGGGTCATGAAACTCAGCCCGGAAACGGCGTCGACCAGCGCCTGCGGCGCCCAGCCGCTGAAGAAATTCAGCACCAGCGGGAACCCGGCGAGCAGGAACAGAAAGCAAACGACAACCGTCAGGATGAACGCGATGACCTGGTTGCGCGTGGCGGCGGAAATGCACGAGCCGATCGCCAGGAACGCGCCTGCCATCAGAAAGCTGCCCAGGTAACTGGCGAAGATCACGCCGTTGTCGGGATCCCCAAGGTAGTTCACGGTGATCCAGATCGGAAAGGTGAGCACCAGTGCGACGCCGATGAACGCCCATGCCGCCAGGAACTTTCCGACCACTGCTTGCCACATCGTGATCGGCAAGGTCAGCAGCAGTTCGATCGTGCCGCTCTTGCGTTCCTCGGACCACAGCCGCATCGCGACCGCGGGCACCAGGAACAGATACAGCCATGGATGGAAGTTGAAGAACGGCTGCAGGTCGGCCTGGCCGCGCTCGTAGAAGTTGCCGAGGTAAAAGGTAAACGTCCCGGCAAGCAGCAGGAATATCACGATGAACACGTACGCGACCGGCGTGGCGAAGTAACTCGCCAGTTCGCGCTTGAACACGGTAATGATGGAACGATTCATGCGCCTGCTCCCGCGGCTTCGCCCTGAGTGATCGTGCGGAACACCTCGTCCATGCGCCCGCTCTCGAGCTGCAATTCGCTGACCGGGATGCCTTGCGCCTTCAACAAATCGCTGATCGCGCCGAAAATCTGCTTGCCCGGTTTCGGGAATGCCGTGATGCGGTGATCCTGCGGGTCTATCTCTACCGCGGCGACATCGGCAACCCGCGACATGGCCTCCTTGGCGAGTGCGATATTCGTGGTCGTCAGCGACACGGCCTGGTGATAGCGCGAGCGTGCTTCGAGTTCGGCCGGGGTCGCATCGGCCAGCACCTTGCCTTGGGCGATGATGATCGCGCGAGTGCACACCGCGTGCACTTCCTCGAGGATGTGGGTCGACACGACAATGGTCTTGTCGCGTGCCATCGCATTGATCAGCGTGCGCACTTCGTGCTTCTGGTTCGGATCAAGGCCGTCAGTGGGCTCGTCGAGAATCAGGACCGCCGGATCGTGCACGATCGCCTGCGCGAGGCCGACCCGACGCTTGAAGCCCTTCGACAAGGTTTCGATCGGCTGCTCGAGGACGCCGTTCAAATGCAGTCGCTCGATCACATCGTCGATTCGCTGCGTACGCCGCGTGCCGGACAGGCCACGCATGTCGGCGATGAATCCCAGAAACTGGCGGGGTGTCATTTCACCGTAGCTCGGCGCGCCTTCGGGAAGGTAGCCCACGACGCGCTTGGCCTCGAGAGGCTGATCGGTGACATCGAAGCCGCAGACCTTGGCGCTGCCGGAACTCGGGGCGAGAAATCCGGCGATCATCTTCATGGTCGTCGACTTGCCGGCGCCGTTCGGGCCGAGGAATCCGAGCACTTGCCCGGGTTCCACTTTGAACGAGATGCTGTCCACGGCAACGAGGTCACCGTAATGTTTTGAAAGCTGTCGGGTTTCAATCATGGTCGACTCACCAGTCTTAAAGGCTTGGTTTAAACGCACTGAAATGGACGCGTAATGCCGCCGCGTGCGTCGTCAATGACCGCACCCCTCCGACGGTATCAGGATCGATTCCGGATCACGGCGTCGCAAGGTCATGGCAGGCGCAGCAAAAATACCGCACGCGCCGCGAAAAGTTCCCGCACTTACGCAAACAGCCGGCTTCGCGAGAAGGCCGGCTGCCGGAAACGATTACTGCTGGATCGGTAGATAGACGTTGAACGACTGATCGTCCTCGGCCGCACCGGGCTGACTGGTCAGCTCGTCGTACGGGCGGTTTGGACCTTCGCCGCTTTCGTCGATCGAATAGCCGTGCGTTTCCGCATAGGCCTTGAGCATCAGGCGCGACAGCGGCAACTGCGCCGGCGACCCGGTGAACGAGGTAAACAGCGCCTTGCCGGCATAGCTGTTCCCGGTCTTGACCGGGTCGGTCACGGGCACGTCATTGCGGTCGACCGGCAGGGCAACGTCGAAATCATAGTTTTCATCGCCCCAGTTCGTCGTGACCGTCGTGCGCGGACCGGTGACGGTCAGCTTGTCCTTCTTGATCACCGCCTGCATCAGCGCGACGGCCTTGTCGGTTGCATCGGCCACTTCGTCGAGCGTGCGCTTGGCCGTGGTCGAGACGAACAGGACCGGGTGCGCGGTGACTTCCTTGACCTCGATGTTGGTGTCCTTGTAGTCGACGATCGGAAACGTGGCGAGCATGTCCTGAAGCTTGGTCAGATGTATCTGAATCTGGGTGGCGGGTTCGCCTTCCAGGTACATGCCGGAATAGCGCCCCATCAGGTCCCAGCCATAGTCGACGTCATAACCCATCGTGATTTTGGACGTCTTGCCGTTGGTGGACGGCTTGATCTCGAGCGTGAACTGCTTGTTCTCGCCGCGCCAGTCATTGACGATCGCCCACTTGACCTGCTGGTCCTGCTGCGCGTCTTTCACGGTGTAGCTGCCGCTTTCTATGCGCGGGTCACCGCTGACCCAGTTGACGCTCGCGCCGTTGCCCTGGTCCGGGCCGACAAGATTGAGCTGCACGCGCGGATCATAAGAGCGCAGCGCCGTCCAGGACGGATAGGGCCGGAAGCCGCTGATGACATCGTAGATCTGGCGCACCGGCGAGCTGACCTCGGTGCTGCGTTCGATGTGACGGTGATCCGGCAAGGCAACGCCGAACCCCAAGCCAAGAATGGCCACGATGATCAGGGCAACGATAACTTCAAGCAGACGCATCATCCCTCGATTCTCCACAAGTCGGTCGGACGCGCGGTGTCCGTCCGTACACCGCTGCAACACAAAGCGTATTCTCGCACGCCATCAATTCGCCGCAGCGACCTTCTCGGCCGATGGCTAGCCCCTGGCATCAAGCCGCAGATGGTACTGGCTCTGGCGTGGGAAGGCTACTTAGGTAGGACGAGGGGGCTGGATCAGCGGGGCGACGGCGGAGGGGCGGAGGGGCGGGAAAAGCCAAGACCCAGCGGGGGCGACCTCAAAGAAGGTTCAGCGCAGGCGCGGTGCGCACTTGCTCGTCCCTCGCCCTCGCCCCTGCTTTTAAACAATCCCAAGTTCGAAAGCCTTCAGCACCGCCCGGGTGCGGTCGCGCACGCCGAGCTTGGAAAGGATATTCGAAACGTGGTTTTTGACCGTCCCCTCGGCCACACTCAGTGAGTTGGCGATTTCCTTGTTGCTGTACCCGCCGGCCATGAGGCGAAGGATCTCGGTTTCGCGTTCGGTCAGCGGATCCGGCCGGTCCAGGCTGGTGAAGTCGTTGTGCATGCGCTCGAGGCCCGAGAGCAGCCGCTGGGTAACGACCGGGGCGACCAGCGAGCCGCCCGCGGCCACGGCCTTCACGGCATCGACCAGCTGGTCGAGGGAGACATCCTTCAGCAGGTAGCCACGCGCACCGGCCTTCAGCCCGGCCAAAACCAGCTGGTCGTCGTCGAACGTCGTCAGGATGATCGTGGGCGGCAACTCGTTGCGCGCGGAAAGAGCGTTCAGCACGTCCAGCCCCGACATGCCCGGCATGCGCATGTCGAGCAGCACCACGTCCGGCTTGACCTTCGGCACGATGTCCATGGCCTGCACGCCGTCCACGGCCTCGGCGACAACCCGTATCTCCTCCGACAATTCGAGCAACGAGCGGATTCCCTGCCGGACCAGCGTCTGGTCATCGACGAGACAGACCGAAATATTCCGCGCCATGTTCATCGATTTGCCTCCAGCGGCAGCCATGCGTCCAACGCAAATCCCGCGTCACGGGCAGTAACTATATCGAGCCGGCCGCCAACCTGCGCCAGGCGCTCGCGCATCCCGGTCAGCCCATTGCCCTGCTGCATCTGGCCGGCCCCGCGTCCGTCGTCACGCGCATGGATCGCCAGTTCGTTGGTTTCGGTGCGTTCGCAACGCAACCAAAGATTGCGCGCCCCGGAGTGGCGCACGGTATTGGTAATGATTTCCTGCGCACAGCGCAGCAGCACCTGCGCGCGCAGCGGATCGTCGACCGAGAAGCGCGGCGGCATGTCAAGATGGATGGCAAGACCGGGCACGCCTTCGACCAGGGTGCGCAGCGCATCGGTCAGGTCGATGTTGTCGTTCTCGCGCAACTGGCTGACGACTTCGCGCACGTCGGAGAGCAGCAGCTTGGCTACGGACTGGGCCTGGCGCACATGATCCTGCGCGGTGCCGCTGACCATGTGGCTGGCGACTTCGAGGTTCAGGCTCAGCGCCGTCAGGTGATGACCGACGAGATCGTGCAGGTCACGCGAAATGCGCACGCGCTCGGCGATGCGGCTGGACTCGGTCAGCAGCGTGCGCGTGGCGCGCAATTCGGAATTGAGCCGGCGCAATTCGTCGCGCGAATCGGCTTGTTGCTTGGCGACCAGGGAGGTCACGTAGGTGAACGCCGAGAACCCCATGTACAACGAGCACTGGACGAACGAATCGAACAGACCGTATTCCATCCAGGCTACGAAAATCGGCGACAGCGAGAAGCTCTGCAGCACGACCCAGGCGATGCCGGGCCAGAACGGTAGTGTCCACGGCACGACGCCGGCAATCAGCATCGTCAGCACGGCAGAAATCCCGCTGTGGCTGAACCAGCCGATCGCGAATGCGGCCACGTTCATCACGATCAACAGCGGAATGCGTTGCAGTCCCGGCTGGCGTCGTCCCAGATCGTGCGTCGCGAGCCAGTACGCGATACCGAAGATGACATAGGCAAGGCACCAGGCAAGGTATTCCGGCGATCCGGTCTGGACGTCAGCCGAGTGCCAATTCGCGCTCAGCAACGGCACCCCCGAAAACGCATAGGTGAGCAGGCCCGTGAAGCGCAGCAGGGAAATATGGTTGAACGGCGGTGCACGCATGCGCCCATCATAGAGCCCAACGCGTGGCCTGCAACCTGCCCGAAGTCATCATTTTGGTCCATCCTGCTCGGTCATAGCCGCATCGCGCTGCAACAATCCGCGACCATGCGCACAACGGCCAGACAATCTTTTAACGAAAATGCCATCGTTGCGACATAGCCGCGCCTGTTGACCCATGCGATAATTCGCCACCAGCAGCGCGTCGCGCCGAACCAGAAAGAAGTGAGATACGCATGGCAATCGCCATTCGCGATGTGCGCGAACACGAACTGGATTCTGTCCTCGCTTTGAACAACGCTGCCGGATCGACGATCCTGCCGGTCGATGCGTCGCGCATGCGTGATTTCTTCCACGAGGCTGCCTACTTCCGCGTCGCCGAAGCCGACGGACACCTTGCCGGCTTCCTCATTGCGCTGCGCGAAGATGCGCCGTATGGCAGCGCCAATTTCCTCTGGTTCCACGAGCGCTACCCTGAATTCCTCTATATCGACCGCATCGTCGTCGCGCAGCGTTACCGCGGCATCGGGCTCGGGCGCGTTTTCTATGCCGACGTGACGAGTTTTGCCGAAGTACGCGTGCCGTTGCTCGCGTGTGAGGTGTTTCTCGAACCGCGCGACGATGTTTCGGTTCTGTTCCACGGCACCTATGGCTTCCAGGAAGTCGGCCAGCAACTGATGCCTGTCGTCAATCGCCGTGTCTCCCTGCTCGCCAAGGAACTGTGCAGCCACCCGTTTGTCCGCACCACCTACGGCGGCGCCGGATTGCCGGTGCAGCCGTGGCTCGCCGAACGAGCGCGCCTCGTGCAAACGCCGCAGACGCGCGCCGCTGGCGCGCATTGAGGCCAGGTCACTGATGGCAGCAGGCAGTACGGCGGCGCGCACCGCCGCAGAACTCAAATTTGGACAGGTTGGCGTCGCCAGCCTGAGCGTGCGCGACCGTGATGCCGAAGCGCTTTTGGCGGATCTGAAACAGCGCATCGCCGCGGCGCCCGCGCTGTTTCGGCGCGCACCGCTGATCTTGGACCTGAGCCGCCTGCCGGCGTTGCCGAACGCGGACGAAACCCGCGTGCTGCTCGAGGCGGCCCGCGCTGCCGGGATGCTGCCCGTCGGCCTGTCTTATGGCACCGCCGAAAACGAGCAATTGGCGCATTTGTTGAATTTGCCTCTTTTTGCAAAATTTCGCATCTCACCTGAACCGGCAGCGCCTACACCTTCGTCTTCTTCCTCGTCGCAGGCTGCGCCGGCGGCAGCCAAACCGCCCGCGCCGCCGAGCACGCCAGCGAGCGCAACCGCAGGGCTGCACCATGCCAAGCCAGTTCGCTCGGGCCAGCAGGTCTATGCGCGCGGCCGCGACCTGGTGCTCGGCGCCAGCGTGGGCAACGGCGCCGAAGTCATTGCCGATGGCTCGGTGCATGTCTATGGCCGCTTGAGCGGGCGCGCGGTTGCCGGCGCGCAGGGCGACACGACGGCAAGAATCTATGCCCAGGACTTTCAGGCCGAACTGATCTCGATCGCCGGCCACTACCGTGTTTTTGAAGACGTCCCGACCGACCTGCGCGGCAAAGCCGTGCAGGCCTGGCTCGATGGCGAACGCCTGGTACTGGAGAAGCTGTGAATCACGAAACTGAAATCGAGAATCGGGACGCCGATGTCGCATCGGTGGTCGAGGCCGCGGCGGAAAACAATTCCATGCCATTGGCGCCTGCGGCCGAACCGGCCATCACTCCCGCGGTTGCAACCGGAGAACAGAAGTTGACTGAAATCATCGTAGTCACCTCGGGCAAGGGCGGCGTTGGCAAGACCACCTCCAGCGCGAGCATCGCCGTCGGCCTGGCACGCCGCGGCAAGAAGGTCGCGGTCATCGATTTCGACGTCGGTTTGCGCAACCTCGACCTGATCCTGGGTTGCGAGCGGCGCGTGGTCTACGATTTCGTCAATGTGATCCAGGGCGAGTGCACGCTCAAGCAGGCGCTGATCAAGGACAAGCGCAACGACACGCTGTTCCTGCTCGCTGCTTCCCAGACCCGCGACAAGGACGCCCTCACGCGCGAGGGCGTTGAACGCGTATTGAACGAGTTGCGCGAGGAGGGATTCGAATACGTCGTGTGCGACTCGCCCGCGGGCATCGAAAAAGGCGCGTACCTGGCGATGTATTTCGCCGACCGTGCGGTAGTCGTGGTGAATCCGGAGGTATCGTCGGTGCGCGACTCCGACCGCATCCTCGGCCTGCTGTCGAGCAAGACGCGCCGGGCGGAACTCGGCAACGGCGCGGTCGCGCAACACCTGCTGCTGACGCGCTATAACCCGGCGCGCGTGAGCAGCGGCGACATGATGAGCATCGCCGACGTCAAAGACATCCTCGGCATCGAGGTGGTCGGTGTGATTCCCGAATCCGAGGGCGTGCTAGCCGCGTCCAACGCCGGCGTGCCGGTGATTCTCGACGACGCATCGAACGCCGGGCAGGCCTACGAGGACGCGGTCGGACGCCTGCTGGGAGAGCAGCGCCCGATGCGCTTCGTGGAAGCGCCGAAGAAGGGAATTTTCTCGCGCATGTTCGGAGGCTGATCCATGGGCATCTTTGATTTCCTGCGCGCGCGCCAGAAGCCGACCGCCTCTCTGGCCAAGGAGCGACTGCGCATCATCGTCGCCCAGGAGCGCAGCGAACGCGGCGCTCCTGATTACCTGCCGATGTTGCGGCGCGAACTGCTGGAAGTGATTCGCAAATACGTGCACGTCGAGAGCGATGCGATCGACGTGCATCTGGAAAATGACGGCAGCCACAACGTCCTCGAACTCAGCGTGCCACTTCCGCGCATGGCAACCGGCGACGCCGCCTGAAGTCGCAGCCCATGCTGGCATTGTCCGACATCGCTTTGGCCCACGTGGAAGCGCTGCTCGAGCGATACGGCCTTGCCTTCGAACTCGTCGCGGACTCCATGCCGATCCCCGGCAGCTACTGGGGTGAACCGGAAGCCGGGGTCATAGGCGCGACGGTGCATGCGCGCCTGGATACTCCCGTGCATTCGCTTCTGCACGAAGCCTGTCATCTGATCGTGGCGCCCCCCGAGCGCCGCGCACGCATCCACACCGATGCCTCCGATTCGCAAGCCGAAGAGGATGCCAGCTGCTACCTGCAGATCCTGCTTGGCGATGCGCTGCCAGGCGTCGGCAGCGAACGCGTGATGGCGGACATGGACGCCTGGGGCTACACATTCCGGCTCGGCTCGGCGAAGGCTTGGTTTCAGCTCGATGCCGAAGATGCCCATGGCTGGCTTGCCCGCCGAGATCTGGTTGCGTTGCCGGGAGCCCAAGCGCGGATATAACGGCTGCGTCCCTGCCAGCAAAGTTTTCGCCGCGCGAATGGCTTGCGCGGCGCGCGCGCGGCGACTAGCCTTGCGCCACCTACCCTGCGGCACGGAGTCGACATGCAACGCTGGCTGAAGCTTCCCGATGGCCGCTACCTCGATGCCAATCGCATCGCCTATGTTGGCAAAGTGGAAACGTATCCGCGCCTGGATGATGACGGTAACGATGCCGGCGTCGGTTACTCGGTGAGCTTGGGTACCGATATACCACGCGATCATCAGGTAATCGTGATGGGCACAAAAGAAGAGATCGTGGCCGTGCTGCGCTCGCTGCTTGGCGGGCCCGCAACCGCCTGAACGCGCGGGTTGGCTGAATATCGGATCAGGCCAGTATCTCGCGTTCCAGAGTTCCTATGGGCGGCGCGCGTTTGGCGATCGTGCGGTACCACCGCCACGCGACGAGGCCTCCGGCGAACAGGCAGGCCGAAGCACCCGCCAGATGAATCGCGCTGTCGGCAAGCCAAGGTGACAACAGGCCGGCCAACAGCGCGTTGAACGCCAGCGTGAAGAATCCCTGCACCGATGAGGCTGCCCCACGCCGCAGCGGAAACAAATCGAGCACCAGCAGGTTCAAGGTCGGCGAAATCAGATTGATGCCGATTGCCGCGAACGCCAGGGGCAGCACCGCCCATGGCACCCGCGCCGGCACCACGAGCCAAGCGACCAGCACGCCGATCGCAGCCGCAGAACCAATAATCGAGTAGCCGATACCCATCAGCACACGTGCGCTGATCCGTCCCGCCAGGCGCCCGGCGAGCATCGCGCCAAACACAAGGCCCGTTATGGCCGGCACGAAAAGCCAGTAGAACTGGTCCTGGCGCAGCTCGAGTATGCCAAGGATGAACGCCGGCGCGCCGGCGATGTAGACGAAGAGTCCGCCGAAATTGCAGGTGATCGCCATGGCCAACGGAAAGAACTGTGGCGATGCGAGGATTTCGCGATAGCTGCCAAACAATGAACTGGGCGACAGCGGTACGCGGCGCTCGGGAGGATGTGTTTCAGGCAAAACGGCTGCACAGATCAGCAACAGCGCTGCGGCAAACGCGACCAAGGCCCAAAACAACGCGTGCCAGCCGCCGCGAACGACGATCCAAGCACCGACAATTGGAGCGAGCGCGGGCGCCACGCCGAAGATCATGCTGATCAGCGACATCAACTTTTGCGCGGCCGGACCTTCGAAGCAGTCGCGGATCAGAGCGCGCCCGACGATAAGACCAACCCCGGCACTGGCACCCTGCATCGCCCGAAATCCGAGCAGCATCGGCATCGATTGAGCGAGTGCGCAGCCGACAGATGCGACCAGGAATACAGCGACCCCGACTAGGATCACGATGCGTCGTCCCAGCGCATCGGAAAAGGCTCCGATCAGCAGCGACATGGCTGCGTAGGCCATGAGGTAGACACTGATCGTCTGCTGCATCGCCAAGGGACTGGCATTGAACTGCGCTTCGATCGCCGGGAATGCCGGGAAGATCGCATCGATGCAGAACGGCCCGAACATGGCGAGCGCAGCCAGCAGATACGCCAGTGCGAGGCGGTTGGGAACGGCAATCGGCATGGCAGCCTTGTCGGGATTCGCGCTGGCGGCGTCAGGGTAGCGCTCCGACATGATACTGGCTTCGTCGATCACCGGCATACGCGAACGATAAGTGCCACCTGCCGGCAAGTTCGGGAGCCAGTTCTCACGATCGCACATGAATGCGTTCAAGACTGCCTCGCGGTCTTGGTCATCGGGACTGCCATCCCTCTGCCTCACCTCTCTCCCGTCCCCCTGCCTACGTGCGACAATCCGGGCTCGAACCGATCGCACTCGACCGCTGATGGCAGACGGCCCTGATTCCGAAATCCGTGATGGCGAACTGCTTGCGGCCGTCGATCTCGGCTCCAACAGTTTCCACCTGGTGGTTGCGCGGTTCGAACACGGCGAGCTGCGCGTCATCGATCGCCTGCGTGACAGCGTGCGCCTGGCTGCGGGTTTGCGTGGCGACGGAAGTCTGGACGAAGGGCGTCGTGAAAAGGCGCTTGCCTGCCTGGCGCGTTTCGGCCAGCGCCTGCGCGTGCTCCCCCATGAGCGCGTGCGCGCCGTCGCCACCAACAGCGTGCGGCGCCTGAGCGCTCCGGGAACATTCCTGGGACCGGCCGAGCAAGCGCTCGGACATCCCATTGAAGTCGTCTCGGGACGCGAGGAAGCGCGCCTGATCTACCTTGGCGTTGCGCACGGTATTCCAGAAAGCCCCCAGCGCCGTCTGGTCGTCGATATCGGCGGTGGCAGCACGGAGTTCATCATCGGCCAACACTTCGACGCGCTGGAGAAGGAAAGCCTGCAAATGGGTTGCGTCGCCAGCACGCTGCGCTTCTTCGGCGACGGCAAGATCAGCGCCAAGCGCTGGCGCCAGGCGCAAACCGAGATCGCGGTCGAGCTGCAGCAGTTTGCCGCCGAATACCGCGCCCGGGGCTGGGGTGAATCGATTGGGTCGTCCGGCACGATCAAGGCAATTGGCAATGTGGCCCAGGCCGCCGGATGGTGCGACTCGGGCATCACCCGCGCTGCGCTGGAGCGCGTGCGCGACGCGATGCTCGAATGCGGCAGCATCGACAAATTGCGCCTGCCGGGACTCGCGGAAGACCGTGCCGGCGTGTTTCCGGGTGGGGTGGCGATTCTGGAAGCGGCGTTCGCCGCGTTCGAACTGAAACAGATGCGCGTTTGCGATACGGCGATGCGCGAAGGCTTGCTCTACGACATGATCGGCCGTGCCGAGCACCGCGACCCGCGTGCGGCCAGCATCAATGCTTTGGCGCAGCGTTACGCAGTCGACATCGGCCACGCCGAACGCGTCGAAGCAACCGCGCTGTCGCTGTTCGATCGTGTCGCGGACGAATGGCAGCTCGGACACGTCGAACGTGACTGGCTTTCGTGGGCGGCGCGCATCCACGAGATCGGGCTCGCCATCGCGCACAGCCAGCATCACCTGCATGGCGCCTACATCGCCGAAAATTCCGACCTCGCCGGCTTCGGCCGACACGAGCAGCAGGTGCTGGCCGCGATCGTGCGCAGCCATCGACGCAAGCCGGACGAACTGGTCATGCGTGAACTTCCCGAGCGCCTGCGCCGCCCGACCTCTCGAGTGACGGCGCTGCTGCGGCTCGCAGTCCTTCTGCAGCGCGGGCGCGCCGCGGATCCGGCGCCGCCGATCGAACTGCAGGCGGACGACAAGGCACTGCAACTTAAGCTGCCTCAGGTCTGGCTCGACCAGCATCCGCTGACGCAAGCTGACCTCGACCAGGAGCGGGACTATCTGAAGCAGCTGGATATCAAGCTGCAGGTGAAGGCCGACGAGAGGCTCGCGATTGCATGAGCGTGAGCACTGCCCGGGCTATCGACGCTGCCGGCATTTGCCAACCATCAACTTATGCCTGGTTCGCAATGTGAGTATTATTGCGGCGCGGCTTCAATTCAATCATCCATTACTGAAATTTTTCGGAGAATCTGCATGTTCAAATGCGCTGCGATTTCGCTCGTCCTGGCACTGGCAACGTCGCTGGCTGTCGCCCAGACGACGCCGGCTAAACCGGCGCCAAAACCTGCGCTGAAGGCGGAGTCAGCTCCCAAAGCTGGGGCCAAAGTCGCGGAGCCAGCCAAAGCCGCGGTGCCCGAGGGCGCGTCGACCGCCGGCAGTCCCAAGGTCGTGCTGCACACGAACCAGGGCGACATCACGATCGAACTGTATCCGGACAAGGCGCCCAAGACAGTCGATAATTTCGAGCAGTACGTCAAGGACGGATTCTACAACGGCACCGTGTTTCACCGCGTGATTCCCACCTTCATGATTCAGGGCGGCGGCTGGACCAAGGAGTTGACGCGCAAGCACACGCGTGCGCCGGTCCACAACGAGGCCAACAATGGCTTGTCCAACCTGAAGTACACCGTCGCCATGGCGCGCACCGCCGATCCGCATTCGGCCGCGGCCGAATTCTTCATCAATACGGTGGACAATCCGCGCCTCAACTACACTGCCGATACCAACAGCCTCACTTGGGGTTACTGCGTGTTCGGCAAGGTTGTAGCCGGCCAGGACGTCGTCGACAAGATCAAAGCCGTGCCCACCGGCGCGCAGGGGCCGCTGCCGTCCGACGTGCCGACGACCCCGGTCCTGATTGAAAAAGCCGAGATGGCGCAGTAGCGCGATATGTAGTTCGATTCCACAGCGTTGGAGGCGGATCACAGCGATCCGCCTTCGGCCGCCGCCAGAAAGCGCTCCCAGGAAAAATGAGCACGCTTTTCATCTCAGACCTGCACCTGGATCCGGCGCGGCCACACATTGTGGAATTGTTTACCCAATTCCTCTCCGCAGATGCGCGCCGGGCCGAGGCGCTCTACATCCTCGGCGACCTGTTTGAAAGCTGGATCGGCGACGATGACGACAGCGCGCTCGCCCATCGCGTTGCAAGCTCCCTATCGGCGTTGCGCCAGAGCGGCGTTCCGGTGTTCTTCATGCACGGCAATCGCGACTTCTTGCTCGGCGAGGAATATGCGCAACGCGCGGCGATGACCTTATTGACCGATCCGACGGTCGTCGAGTTGAATGGCGAGCGCACGCTGCTGATGCATGGCGACACATTGTGCACCGACGATGCCGCGTACCAGGAATTTCGCGCTTTGGTTCGCAGCCCGAATTGGCAAAACCAATTTCGCAGACGCCCGCTCACCGAACGCCGGGCATTCGCGGCTCAGGCCCGAGCCGAAAGCATCAAGCACACGGCCGAAGCCGAACAGGCAATCATGGACGTGAACCAGGACGCCGTCATTGCAGCCATGCGCCACCACAACGTGCGCACGCTCATCCACGGCCACACGCACCGGCCAGCGACCCACTCTTTTCAAATCGACGGCCAGCGCGCCGAGCGCATTGTGCTCGGCGACTGGTACGAGCAGGGCAGCGTGCTTACTTGGCCACGACCTGGTGCGGGCCGGTGAGCTGCTGCTTATGGCCGTCGTTGTATACGACGCTGATGTAATACCAGTAGCTCTTGCCGGATTCAGCGCTGTTGTCGCGCCACTGATAATGGACCGGGTCTTCGGTTTGGGCGGTCGAGCGAACGGTCGATGGATTGAGCAACGCGAATGGTCCGACATCGGCATCGGCTCTAAATATTTGAAAGCCGCGAACTCCCATTCCGTTGGCCAAAGTCCACTTCAGCAATGGACCAACTCCCGAGGGCGCTGGGACGGCGCCTGAGCTACTGACCACGTCCGTGAGCGCCTTGTGAAGATCGAGGGGACCGACCGCGCCCTTGGACTTATCCGCTGTATTCGCCTTGCCAACCAGCTTTTCCGGATCCAGGGTTTGTATCTCCATGTCCTTGTCAACGATGATTCCCCATGCGGCCAGGTTCATGGATTGGCGATATTCGGGAAAATCGATTAGGAAGTGCCCAAGAATTGCACCCGGTGGCTGCTGGTCCGAAATCGTTACTGTGAGTTGCTGACAGTCTTTTCTGTCGGGCAAACAACCTGAAACTTGCGTATTGGCGCGCAGATTTTCCAGTTGTACCTTGCCGATCTTGAATTTTTTTCCAGAACGGCTGGTCAGCTGAACCTTGAATTCGTTGTGGTTACCAAAGCGCATCAATCCCATATCCAGGGGATTCGCTGAAGCGACGATCTCTCCGTGCACATTGACCTTCACTCCGACCCAAACTTGCTTCTGCTTCGGAGTA
>Ga0308173_10000755_pt1 | contig 14649 bp, 12 predicted proteins | sample PhyPR1_FD_203716 | JGI IMG/M metagenome (GOLD analysis project Ga0308173, IMG submission 203716) | Soil microbial communities from UC Gill Tract Community Farm, Albany, California, United States - DLSLS.P.R1 | ecosystem: Environmental > Terrestrial > Soil > Agricultural land | place: USA...
CTCGAAACATCCAGGTCGAGCACAACATTTTCAAGCGGGAGGATATGGCTGAATTGGGTCATGATGCGATGCACAATAAAAAGGGCTTGTCGCTGCGGATTATAGGCTGGAAAGCGCCACACGGACGCAATCACCTATCCCATTGCGGCTTGGTGCGGCCGCTGTTTTTCTATATGGGGGCAGCCAACCCATGTTTCCAGTTGAACCTTATACGCGATGCCCTAACTGAGCAATGTATTTAAGAAACGTTTCTAAAAAAAATTTTCAATAGCTATTGCCTTGGCAGGCGCGCATTGGATGGACGCTGGCCAGTCGTGAAGTTGCTGCGCCAGGGATTGATGTCCAGGCCGCCGCGACGCGTAAAGCGCGCATAGACAGCCAGTTTTTGTGGCTGGCAACAGCGCAATATATCCATGAAAATTCGTTCCACGCATTGCTCGTGGAATTCATTATGGTTGCGATAACCTATCAGGTACTTCAGCAAGCCTTCCTGGTTGATGGCCGGGCCGACATAGCGTATCTGCACGCTTCCCCAGTCGGGCTGGCCGGTCACCAGGCAGTTGGATTTCAACAGGTGCGACAACAGAGTTTCCTCCACGGGCGGTTCATCCCGGGCTGTGCTGAGCAGCGCCGTGTCCGGCGTGTAGTCGGTGACTTCAATATCAAGCCGGTCCAGCAGCATGCCGTCGAGTTCGCCCATCTTCAAATTGCCGAAATCTTCCGGCATGGTCGCCGTTACCTGCACCGGCGTTCCTGCGGCGGCGGAGAGGTCGGCGCGCAGCAGTTCGAGCAGCGCATCAACGCCGGCCAGGCGGGTCTGGTTAAAGGAATTCAGATAGAGCTTGAAGGACTTGGATTCGACGATATTGGGCGAGTCGGCAGGAATGGTGAAGTTCACTATCGCGATCTGCGGCTTGCCGCGCAGGTTCAGCCAAGAGACTTCGTAGGCATTCCAGATGTCGATGCCAAAGAAGGGTAGTGTGCCATGAATGCCCAGCTCATCGCGCTTGCCCTGGCGGGCGATCGGGAACAGCAGGGAGGCATCGTATTCACTCTTGTAAGCGGAGGGTTTGCCCAGCGGGGAATCTTGCGGCGTGGCAGGCGTGGTCATGGCAACGGAATCCGACGAAAAACGGCATTTTGCCAGATTCCGCTGACCAAGGCCTTACAGGAACAGTTTGTACGCCGGATTATCGTTCTCATCCCAGTAACGGTAACCCAGGTTGGCCAGCGATGCCCGGAATGCCTTCATCTCCTTCTTCGGCACTTGCAATCCGACCAGGATGCGGCCGACATCGCCGCCCTGGTTGCGATAGTGGAACAGGCTGATATTCCAGTTTGGCGCCATGCTGTTCAAAAAGCGCATCAGTGCGCCGGGACGCTCCGGAAATTCAAAGCGGTACAGCAATTCATTCTGTGCGAGCAGGCTCTTGCCGCCAACCAGGTGGCGGATATGCATTTTGGCCAGTTCATCATGGGTCAGGTCCAGCGTGCGGTAGCCATGCTTCTCGAAGCTTTTTGCTATCTTGCCCGGTTCATCGCGGTTGGCGATCTGCAAGCCGACAAAGATATGGGCCTCGGCTTCGCCGCTGATCCGGTAATTGAACTCGGTGACGCTGCGCGCGCCCACCAGTTCGCAGAAACGGCGGAAGCTGCCACGCTCCTCGGGTATCGTGACTGCGAAGATCGCCTCGCGCGCCTCGCCGACCTCGGCCCGCTCAGCCACCAGGCGCAGCCGGTCGAAGTTCATGTTGGCGCCGCAGGCGATAGTGACCAGGGTTTCATTCTTCAGAGGCCGTTTGGCCAGTTGTTCGCGCTCGATATAGGCTTTGGCGCCGGCCACCGACAGCGCCCCTGCCGGCTCCAGTATGCTGCGGGTGTCCTGGAACACATCCTTGATCGCGGCGCAGACGGCATCGGTATCGACCACGATGATGTCGTCGACATACATCTTGGCCAGGCGGAATGTTTCCTCGCCAACCAGCTTGACCGCGGTGCCGTCCGAAAAAAGGCCGACATCGGGCAGCGCAATGCGGCGTCCGGCCGCCAGGCTTTGCGCCATCGCATCCGAATCGGTGGTCTGCACGCCGATGACCTTGATTTCCGGGCGCACCGCCTTGACGTAGGCGGCGATGCCGGCGATCAGGCCGCCGCCGCCGATGGCCACGAAGATCGCGTGGATGGGGCCGGAATGCTGGTGCAGGATTTCCATGGCGATGGTGCCCTGGCCGGCGATCACATCCGGATCGTCGAAGGGGTGGACAAAGGTCAGCTTCTGCTTTTTTTCCAGCGTCAGCGCATGGTCATAGGCGTCGCTGTACGAGTCGCCGTACAGCACCACCTCGCCGCCGCGCGCGCGGACCGCGTCTATTTTCACTTGCGGGGTGGTGGTCGGCATCACGATCAGGGCGCGGCAGCCCAGGCGCGAAGCCGACAGCGCCACGCCCTGCGCATGATTGCCGGCCGAGGCGCAGATTACGCCGCGCTTCAACTGCGCCGTCGTCAGATTGGCCATCTTGTTGTAGGCGCCGCGCAGCTTGAAGCTGAACACGCTCTGCATGTCTTCCCGCTTGTAGTAAATGCGGTTGCCGCTGCGCTCGGACAGGCTGGGCGCGAATTCCAGCGGCGATTCGATGGCGACGTCGTAGACGCGGGCGGTCAGGATTTTCTTCAGGTAATCGGTGGTCATGGCTTCCTGGCTGGTAGTGCGCATGCTGTGCGCCGGCAGGGTGGATGCCCGGCATGCGCATGCGGGTAAGCAACACATTATAATGGACGACCCCTGGCGGGACGCTCCACCCCGGCGCAAGCCGGACCCGGCATGCATAACAACAAATCAATACACGGGCGCTTCCCGACACCGCATGATACTGTCCGCAATCGAATGGCTGCTCAACCTTCTGGCTGCGCCCGCAGTTGGCCTGACTTCCGTATTCCTCATCAGCCTGGTGTCGGCGACGCTGTTGCCGCTCGGCTCCGAACCGGCGGTATTCGCGGTGGTCAAGGCCAATGCCGCGCTGTTCTGGCCGGTGATACTCGTGGCTACCGTTGGCAATACCCTGGGCGGCATGCTCAATTACGCGCTTGGCTACAGCGCCAAGCAGGCGTTCGCCCATGAACGCAAGACCCGCTGGTTTCACTGGCTGGAACGCTACGGCGCCAAGACCCTGCTGCTGGGCTGGATGCCCGGCATTGGCGACCCCCTGTGCACTGTGGCCGGCTGGCTGCGACTGCCATTCTGGCCCAGCGTCGCCTATATGGCGCTAGGCAAGTTCGTGCGCTACGTGGCGATGACGGCGCTGCTGCTGTATGTGCCGGATGGGTTCTGGCGCGGCGTGGCGGACTTGATATGAGCGTAGCATGAAGGGCAACGCCGTTTCCTGCTGATCGCATCACGGTTCGTGGCTTGGGTTGCCAAGCCCGACGCATTGGACGTGGCAGAGCGCGCTTCAGATTCGGCCACGTCCAATGCGTCGGGCTTGCCAGGCCAACCTACCCATGCGCGATACGTTAAAATGCGCGTTTAGCGTCAGTCTCTCCCATTCCCCCTCTGATGAACGCTCCAGCACAAATCCACGCCTTATTGTCCGACGCGCCAGCGGGCGCGGCTCCCACGCGGCTGCGTGAAATTCCCTACAACTACACGTCGTTTTCCGACCGCGAGATCGTGATCCGGCTGCTGGGAGAAGAATCCTGGCAATTGCTGGACGCCTTGCGCAGCGCGCGCCAGACCGGCCGCTCCGCCCGCATGCTGTATGAGGTGCTGGGCGATATCTGGGTAGTGCGGCGCAATCCCTATCTGCAGGATGACCTGCTGGACAATCCCAAGCGACGCCAGGCGCTGATCGATGCGCTCAACCACAGGCTGGCTGAAGTCGACAAGCGCCGCCTGAGCGCGGAAGCCAGCGACAGCGGCGAGATGGACCCGCAGCAACGCAGCAGCAGCGTGGAAACCCTGTTGAAGGCGGCGCGCAAGGCAGTTGCCGATTTCGGCGAGGAGTTCCGCCAGACCTATGACCTGCGCCGGCGCGCGGTCAAGGTACTGGGCCGCTACACCGAAAAGGACAACATCAAGTTCGATGGCTTGTCGCGGGTGTCGCATGTGACCGACGCCACCGACTGGCGAGTGGAATATCCCTTCCTGGTGCTGACTCCGGACAGCGAAGAGGAAATGGCGGGCCTGGTCAAGGGCTGCATCGAACTGGGGCTGACCATCATCCCGCGTGGCGGCGGCACCGGTTACACCGGCGGCGCCATTCCGCTGACGCCGATGTCGGCGGTCATCAACACCGAAAAGCTGGAGCAACTGGGCGCAGTCGAAATGATGGCGCTGCCCGGCGTGGACCGGGAATACGCGACGATCCATACCGGCGCCGGCGTGGTCACCAAGCGGGTATCCGACGCTGCCGAAAAGGCCGGCTTCGTCTTCGCGGTCGACCCGACTTCGGCCGAAGCGTCCTGCATAGGCGGCAATATCGCGATGAATGCCGGCGGCAAGAAGGCCGTGCTGTGGGGCACCGCGCTCGACAATCTGGCCAGCTGGCGCATGGTGGACCCGAACGGCGACTGGCTGGAGGTCACCCGCCTGGAGCATAACCTGGGCAAGATCCATGACGCGCCGGTCGTCAAGTTCAGGCTGGAATGGACCAAGCCGGCCGTGCGCGGCCGCAGCAACCAGCCGTTCCGCTCCGAGATCATTGAAGTTCCAGGCCGCGTTTTCCGCAAGGAAGGCCTGGGCAAGGACGTGACCGACAAGTTCCTTTCGGGCCTGCCCGGCATACAGAAGGAAGGCTGCGATGGCCTGATCACATCGGCGCGCTGGATTCTGCACAAGATGCCGAAGCATACGCGCACGGTTTGCCTGGAATTCTTCGGCCAGGCGCGCGATGCGATTCCGTCCATCGTCGAGATCAAGGATTACCTGGATGCCGAAACCGCCAGGGGCGGCGCGATCCTCGCCGGCCTCGAACACCTGGACGAGCGCTACCTGCGCGCGGTCGGCTATGCAACCAAGTCCAAGCGCGGTGTCTTGCCCAAGATGGCGCTGTTCGGCGACATTGTCGGCGACGATGAGGACGCGGTCGCGCGGGCGGCGTCGGAAGTGGTGCGCATCGCCAATACCCGCGTCGGCGAAGGCTTTGTCGCGGTCAGCCCGGAAAGCCGCAAGAAGTTCTGGCTCGACCGTGCCCGCACTGCGGCGATCGCCAGGCACACCAACGCGTTCAAGATCAATGAAGACGTGGTGATTCCGCTGAACCGCATGGGCGAATACACCGACGGCATCGAGCGCATCAATATTGAGCTGTCGATCAAGAACAAGCTGCAGTTGCTGGATGAGCTGCGGGCCTTTTTCGCAAGGGGCAACCTGCCGCTCGGCAAGAGCGACGATGCCGAGGGCAGCGGCATACCGCCGGCCGAATTGCTGGAAGACCGGGTCAGCCAGGCCGAGCAATTGCTGGCCGCGGTGCATGCGCGCTGGAGCTATCTGCTGGCCAATATGGACCGGCCGCTGGCTGATGCGAAGCACGATCTGGCCGTGCTGGGCCTGGACAAGCTGGCCGCCGCTTTCGACGAGCGCCTGCGGCAGCAGCCGCGGGCGACCGTATTCGATGTCGCCCAGGACCGCACCGTGCGCATCTCATGGAAAAGCGAAGTGCGCGCCGGCCTGCGCCAGATCTTCAACGGCGGCGCTTTCAAGCCCATCCTCGATGAATGCGCCGCGATCCACAAGAAGGTGCTGCGCGGCCGCGTGTTCGTTGCGCTGCACATGCATGCCGGCGACGGCAACGTGCATACCAACCTGCCGGTGAACTCCGACCATTACGAGATGCTGCAGGACGCGCATGCGGCGGTGGCCCGCATCATGGAACTGGCCCGCTCGCTCAATGGCGTGATCTCCGGCGAGCATGGCATAGGCATCACCAAGCTGGAGTTCCTGAGCGAAGAGGAGATGGTCGACTTCCGCGCCTACAAGCGCCGCATCGACCCGGAAGGCCGCTTCAACAAGGGCAAGCTGCTGGATGACCCGGCGCTGCATTCAGACCTGCGCAATGCCTACACGCCGTCGTTCGGACTGATGGGCCACGAGTCGCTGATCATGCAGCAGAGCGATATCGGCGCAATCGCCAACAGCGTCAAGGATTGCCTGCGCTGCGGCAAGTGCAAGCCGGTCTGCGCCACCCATGTGCCGCGCGCCAACCTGCTTTACTCGCCGCGCAACAAGATCCTGGCAACCTCGCTGCTGGTCGAGGCTTTCCTGTACGAGGAGCAGACCCGGCGCGGCGTCTCGATCAAGCACTGGGAAGAGTTCGAGGACGTGGCCGACCATTGCACCGTCTGCCACAAGTGCGTGACGCCTTGCCCGGTCAACATCGACTTCGGCGACGTCTCGATGAATATGCGCAACCTGCTGCGCAAGATGGACAAGAAGTCCTTCAATCCCGGCACCGCGGCGTCGATGTTCTTCCTCAACGCGACCGACCCGGCCACCATCAACGCCACCCGCCAGGTGATGATGGGCTGGGGCTACAAGGCGCAGCGCATGGGCAACGAGGTGCTGAAGAAGTTTGCGAAGAAGCAGACCAAGGCGCCGCCGGCCACCCATGGCAAGCCGCCGGTGCGCGAGCAGGTGATCCATTTCATCAACAAGAAGATGCCGGGCAACCTGCCCAAGAAGACGGCGCGCGCGCTGCTCGATATCGAGGACGACAAGATCGTGCCCATCATCCGCAACCCGCAGACCACCACCGCCGACACCGAGGCCGTGTTCTACTTCCCCGGTTGCGGCTCCGAGCGCCTGTTCTCGCAGGTCGGGCTGGCCACGCAGGCGATGTTGTGGAATGTGGGCGTGCAGACCGTGCTGCCGCCGGGTTATCTGTGCTGCGGCTATCCGCAGCGCGGCTCGGGCGACTACGACAAGGCGGAAAAGATCATCACTGACAACCGGGTGCTGTTCCACCGCATGGCCAACACCCTGAACTACCTGGACATCAAGACCGTCATCGTCTCCTGCGGCACCTGCTACGATCAGCTGCAGGGCTATGAATTCGAAAAGATCTTCCCGGGCTGCCGCATCGTCGACATCCATGAATACCTGATGGAGAAGGGCGTGAAGCTGGAAGGCGTGAACGGGGTACGGTACATGTACCATGACCCTTGCCATACCCCGATGAAGCTGCAGGACCCGCTGAAAACGGTGAACTCGCTGATCACCACCGTCGACGCGCAGAAGATAGAGAAGAACGATCGCTGCTGCGGCGAGTCCGGCACGCTGGCGGTGACCCGCCCCGACATCTCGACCCAGATCCGTTTCCGCAAGGAGGCCGAGATGGAGAAGGGCGCCGGCAAGCTGCGCGCCGACGGCTTCAATGGCGATGTCAAGGTGCTGACTTCCTGCCCATCCTGCCTGCAGGGCCTGTCGCGCTACAACGAGGACTCGGGCACGACCGCCGACTACATCGTGGTCGAGATGGCTCGCCACCTGCTGGGCCCGCAATGGCTTGAGGAATATGTCGGCCGCGCCAACAGCGGCGGCATCGAGCGGGTGCTGGTATGACCATGGGTTGCGAACTGTGCGACAGCAAAGGCGGCGAGGAACTGTACCGCAACGATCAGCTGCGCGTGGTGCTGGTTGAAGACGCCCAGTATCCCGGTTTTTGCCGCGTGATCTGGAATGCGCATGTGAAGGAAATGACGGACTTGGCGCCGGCCGAACGCAGCGCGCTGATGCAGATGGTGATGAAGGTCGAGTCCGCGCTGCGCGAGGCGCTGAACCCGGATAAGATCAATCTCGCCAGCCTGGGCAATATGACGCCGCACTTGCACTGGCATGTGATCCCGCGCTTCCGCGATGATGCGCATTTCCCGTCGCCGGTATGGGCGCAGCCGCAGCGCCAGCCGGATACCGCTACGCTGGCGGCGCGCGCCGCCCGGCTTGGCGCGTTGCGCGCGGCTCTTGCGCGCCAGATCGCACCAACCACAGAGGAACAATGATCATGGCAGGATCGAAACAGACTTCACCCGCCCCGACCCCGACCGAACTCGCGGTACGCACCCAGTCGCGGGTGCTGGGCATCGCCTTTGACGACGGCGCGCGCTTTTCGCTGCCGTTCGAATTGCTGCGCGTGTATTCGCCATCAGCCGAAGTGCGCGGCCATGGCCCGGGCCAGGAAGTCCTGCAAACCGGCAAGCGCAATGTCGAACTGACCGCGCTGGAGCCGGTCGGCAACTACGCGGTGCAACCGCATTTCTCCGATGGCCATAACACTGGCATATATACCTGGGAATACCTGTACTGGCTGGGCAGCAGGCAGGCCGAGCTGTGGGAAGATTATCTGCAGCGGCTGGACGCCGCGGGGCATGGCCGCGAAGCCGGGCGCGATTTGCCGATGGCGCCGGCCAAGGCGGGCGGGCATGGGCATGGCTGCGCGCATTAGGCGGACTAAAACAGGAAACCGGTAGATTGGGCTGGCAAGCCCAATCTACCGGCCTTGCGCCTGCTCTATGCCGGCCGGGAACTTGCCCCGCGTCTGCCCGGTCTGCTCACTTGTATAATGCACAATCATTCAACAAGCCAGACCATCCATGACCCAGACCCATTTCGGTTATCAGACCGTTCCCGAAGAAGACAAGGTGCACAAGGTTGCCCAGGTCTTTCATTCAGTCGCCGCCAAGTACGATGTGATGAACGACTTGATGTCGGCCGGCCTGCATCGGATCTGGAAAGCCTTCACCATTGCCCAGGCCGGCGTGCGGCCCGGCTTCAAGGTGCTGGACATTGCCGGCGGCACCGGCGATCTGGCCAAGGCGTTCGCCAAACAGGCTGGCCCGGCCGGCGAAGTCTGGCTGACCGACATCAATGAATCCATGCTGCGCGTCGGCCGCGACCGCATGATCAATAGCGGCCTGAACAACCCGGTGCTGCTGTGCGATGCGGAACGCCTGCCATTCCCGGACAATTATTTCGATCGCGTCAGCGTCGCTTTCGGACTGCGCAACATGACCCACAAGGATGTGGCGCTGGCGGAGATGCGGCGGGTCCTGAAACCCGGCGGCAAGTTGCTGGTGCTGGAATTTTCCAAGGTGTGGGAGCCGCTGAAAAAGCCGTATGATCTGTATTCCTTTTCAGTCCTGCCGTGGCTGGGCAAGAAGATAGCCAATGACGCTGACAGCTACCGCTACCTGGCCGAGTCGATCCGCATGCATCCCGACCAGGACACGCTGAAGAAAATGATGGAGGGCGCTGGACTGGAGCGCGTCGAGTATTACAACCTGACCGCCGGCGTGGCCGCGCTGCACACCGGCATCAAACTCTAGGAGCCTCTGATGAAAAAAACCCTTGTGATGCTGATGCTGGTGGCCAGCACGCTGGCCATGGTCACGGTGGACGCTGACGCCAAGCGTCTCGGGGGCGGCAGTTCCTTCGGCCGCCAGTCGCAGGGCGTGACCCGGTCAGTGCCGTCCTCGCCTTCGCAGCAGGTGGCGCCGCGTCCCGCCGCGCCGCCAGCCGCGGCGCCGGTGCCGGTGACCCGGCCCGCCAGCCCATTGCGCGGCATGCTGGGCGGCGCGCTGCTGGGCCTGGGCCTGGGCGCCCTGCTGTCGCATTTCGGCCTGGGCGGCGCGATGGCCAGCCTGATCAGCACCATACTCACCATCGTCCTGCTGGGTCTGGTGCTGATGTTCATCCTGCGCCTGTTCCGGCGCAAGGATGACACTGTGACCGGCACGCCGGCTTATGCCGGCGGTTACGCCCGCAGCGGCACGCCCGAGATCGGTTCCGGGATTCAGCAATCCTACCCGCAGGCGGCAACGCCGGCGTCCGGCGCCGCTGCCGCGCCCTGGGGCGTGCCGGCCGACTTCGACGTGCCGGCTTTCCTGCGCCACGCAAAGACCTATTTCATCCGCCTCCAGGCCGCATGGGACAAGGCTGATATCGAGGACATCCGGGAATTCACCACGCCGGAAATGTTTGCCGAATTGCGCCTGCAGATGCAGGAACGCGGGGCGTCGCCGAACGTCACCGACGTGGTCCAGCTCAATGCCGAGTTGCTGGGCATCGAGACCACCAGCCAGGATTATCTGGCCAGCGTGAAGTTCTCCGGCCTGATCAAGGAAGCGCCGGATGCCTCGGCGGCCGAGTTTGCCGAGGTCTGGAATCTGTCCAAGCCGCTGTCGGGGCAGGGCGGCTGGGTGCTTGCCGGCATACAGCAATTATCCTGAGCAAAGACGTCTTTCGTCGCAACTGCTAAACTCCAAGCCGCCCGTGGCTTCGCACGGGCGGTTTCTTTTTCCGGTCTATGATTTCCTCTCCCGTTCCCGCCCTTATCAATCATCTGCTGGCCCAGGAACCCTGGGCAATGAAAAAGCTGGCGTTGCATGCTGGCAAGGTCGCGCGCGTCGACACCGGCTTGGTGGCGCTGCAATTGCGCATCGGCGCCGACGGGCTGCTGGAAAGCGCGGCCGATGCCACACCCAATGTCACGATACGCATGAAGCTGTCGGACCTGCCGCTGATGATGCAAAACCGCGAACGCGCCTTTTCCCATGTGCAGGTGGAGGGCGACGCCGAATTCGCCAATGCAGTGTCGCAGGTGGCGCAGGGCGTGCGCTGGGAAGCCGAGGATGACCTCGCCCGGCTGGTCGGCGACATCGCCGCGCGTCGCATCGTATCCGGCGCCCGTTCCGTGTTCGACGCCGCGCAGATTACCCGGCGCAAACTGGAGGAAAACGTCGCCGAGTACTTCCTGGAGGAGCAGCTGCTGCTGGTGCGGCCGCAGGCGGTGGCCGACTTCAGCGCCGAGGTGACCGAGCTGCGCGACGATGTCGAACGCCTCGCCAAGCGGATTGAACGGCTGCGCGGAGGGCTGGCATGATCCGGCGGCTGCTGCGGGTATTCAAGATCTTTTCGGTCGTGCTGCGCTACGGCCTGGAAAATATCGCCATGTCGGGCGTCACGCCGCGCGGCGCGCGTCTGAACAAGCGGCTGCTGTTCTGGCGCGACATCAGCGCGCCGCGCGGCGAGCGGCTGCGTCGCGCGCTGGAAGAATTGGGGCCGATATTCGTCAAATTCGGCCAGGTGCTGTCGACCCGGCGCGACCTGATGCCGCCGGATATCGCCAATGAACTGGCGCTGCTGCAGGACCGGGTGCCGCCCTTCGATTCCGACCTGGCGATAGCGCAAATCATCCGTTCGCTGGGCGCCCATCCGGATGACCTGTTCGCCTGGTTCGACCGCAAGCCGGTGGCTTCGGCCTCCATCGCCCAGGTGCACTTCGCGCGGCTGCGCAATGGCACCGAAGTCGCGGTCAAGGTGCTGCGGCCCAACATGAAGAAGACCATAGACGAGGACATCGCGCTGATGCACATCGTCGCCGGCTGGGTTGAGCGGTTCTGGGCCGACGGCCGCCGTCTCAAGCCGCGCCAGGTGGTGGCCGAATTCGACAAATACCTGCATGACGAGCTGGACCTGATGCGCGAAGCCGCCAATGGCAGCCAGCTGCGCCGCAATTTCGCCGATTCCAGGATTTTGCTGGTGCCCGAGATGTACTGGGATTTCTGCTCCGAATCGGTGATCACGATGGAGCGCATGCGCGGCATCCCGATCTCGCAGATCGATCAGCTGCTGGCCGCGGGCGTGGACCTGAAGAAGCTGTCAAGCGACGGCGTTGAAATCTTCTTCACCCAGGTGTTCCGCGACGGCTTCTTTCATGCGGACATGCACCCGGGCAATATCCTGGTGTCGATCGAGCCGGACACTTTCGGCTCCTACATCGCGCTGGACTTCGGCATCGTCGGCACCCTGACCGATTTCGACAAGGACTACCTGTCGCAAAATTTCCTGGCCTTCTTCCGGCGCGATTACAAGCGGGTGGCCGAGGCGCATATCGAATCCGGCTGGGCGCCGAAAGAGACCCGCGTCGATGAGCTCGAATCCGCGGTGCGCGCCTGCTGCGAACCCATTTTTGACCGCCCGCTGCGCGACATCTCCTTTGGCCAGGTGCTGCTGCGGCTGTTCCAGACCTCGCGCCGCTTCAATGTGGAAGTGCAGCCGCAACTGGTGCTGTTGCAGAAAACCCTGCTCAATATCGAAGGCCTGGGCCGCCAGTTGGACCCTGACCTCGACCTGTGGAAGACTGCGCGGCCTTACCTGGAGCGCTGGATGAATGAGCAGATAGGCTGGCGCGGCCTGCTGGAACGCCTGCGCGAGGAAGCGCCGCGCTACAGCCAGCTGCTGCCGCAACTGCCGCGGCTGGCGGCGCAGGCGCTGGAGGCCAACCGGTCGCATGCGACCGAGGAAAACTCGGAACTGCTCAGGCGGGTGCTGGCCGAACAGAAACGCACCAATCTGCTGCTGGGCGTGGCCGTGTATTTCGGCGGCGGACTGGTGGTCGGCGTGGTGCTGGTGCAATTCGTGCTGCGCTGGTATTACCTGCTTGACTAACCCGGGTGGATGTGGGCGCCGGCGGCCCCGTGTCCGGTTAAGAATACTGATTTCCCAGGAGTTCGCCGGCCTGCGAGGCATCCCCTGACGCCATAATCGCGCAACTTTTCCGGAGCGATCAAGCAATGTCTGCAAGGTCACGCTGGTGGCGGCCTTCGTGCCGCTGCTCATGGGGCTGTACTGGAGGGCCGCGATCAACCAGGGCGCCTTGCGCGCGGCGGCAGGCGGGCTGGCATCCTGGCTGCTGATGGAGCGCTCGGCGCCGGCTCGATCTGGCCGCGGCAACTGGTTGGCCTTCTGGTCAGCTTTGCCGGCATGCTGCTCGGCTTGCGCTGGCCGCAATTCATGCCGGTCCGCGTGCCGGCGTGAACGTGCTGCGATAAAACTGTGGTGCCCCTGCGAAACCCTCTATAATTCAGGGTTTTGGATGATTTTTGCAGGGGATTTCCATGCCGATTTACGCATATCGCTGTGATGCATGTGGTTTTGCCAAGGATGTGCTTCAAAAAGTGTCCGATGCGCCGCTGACGCAATGCCCGTCCTGTGGCAAGCCCGAATTCAAGAAACAGGTGACCGCCGCCGGTTTCCAGCTCAAGGGCTCGGGCTGGTATGTAACTGATTTCCGCAGCGGCTCCGGAACAGCGGGCGCGCCGGCCCCGAAAAGCGACGCGAAACCCGCCACCGCCGCTCCCGCACCGGCCACCGGCACCACCGGCGGCTCATCCGACTGATGCACCCATCTCACGGCGCGCCTGACACCGACCATGCGTAAATATTTTGTAACCGGCCTGCTGATCCTGGTGCCCCTGGCCATCACCCTGTGGGTGCTGAGCCTGATCATAAGCACGATGGATCAGTCGCTGCTGCTGCTGCCGGAGCGCTGGCGCCCGGAAGCGGTGGTCGGCTTCCATATCCCCGGACTGGGCACCATGCTGACGCTGGTCGCGGTGTTCGTGACCGGGCTGGCAACGCGCAACTTCATCGGCAAGCGCGTGGTATGGGCATGGGAAGCGCTGCTGACCCGCATTCCGGTGGTGCGCTCCATCTACTCCAGCGTCAAGCAGGTTTCCGACACCCTGTTTTCCTCGTCGGGCAACGCCTTCCGCAAGGCGCTGCTGGTGCAGTATCCGCGCCAGGGCTGCTGGACCATCGCCTTTCTGACCGGCGTGCCGGGCGGCGACGTGCGCAACCACTTGCAGGGCGACTATGTCAGTCTCTACATCCCGACCACGCCCAACCCGACATCCGGTTTTTTCCTGATGGTGCCGCGCGCCGACACGATAGAACTGGACATGAATGTGGATGAAGCGCTCAAGTACATTGTGTCCATGGGCGTGGTGGCGCCCGAATACCTAGAGAAGAAACTGATCATCGATCCGGCCAGAATCGAAGGCGCGAGCCTGCCGGCATCAAGCAAAGCAAACTGAAACTGGAAATTGACTATGTCTTCTATGCGAACTCAATACTGCGGCCTCGTCACCGAAGCGCTGCTGGGCCAAACCGTCAGCCTGTGCGGCTGGGTGCACCGGCGCCGTGACCACGGCGGCGTCATCTTCATCGACCTGCGCGACCGCGAAGGCTTGGTGCAGGTGGTGTGCGACCCGGACCGGGCCGAAGTGTTCAAGACCGCCGAGTCGGTGCGTAATGAGTACTGCCTGCGCGTGACCGGCCTTGTGCGCAACCGCCCGGAAGGCACCAGCAACGCCGGCCTCGCTTCCGGCAATGTCGAAGTGCTGTGCCAGGAACTGGAAGTGCTGAATCCGTCGGTCACGCCGCCGTTCCAGCTGGATGACGACAACCTGTCGGAAACCACGCGCCTGACCCACCGCGTGCTCGACCTGCGCCGTCCGCAGATGCAGAACAACCTGCGCTTGCGCTACAAAGTAACGATGGAAGTGCGCAAGTTCCTGGACGCCAATGGCTTCATCGACATCGAAACCCCGATGCTGACCAAATCCACCCCCGAGGGCGCGCGCGACTACCTGGTGCCGTCGCGCGTGAATCCGGGCCACTTCTTTGCGTTGCCGCAGTCGCCGCAGCTGTTCAAGCAGTTGCTGATGGTGGCCAACTTCGACCGCTACTATCAGATCACCAAGTGCTTCCGCGACGAGGACCTGCGCGCCGACCGCCAGCCCGAGTTTACCCAGATCGACTGCGAAACCTCTTTCATGAGCGAGCAGGACATCCGAGACCTGTTCGAGGACAAGATC